>SXGT01915580.1_pt1 | contig 26811 bp, 12 predicted proteins | sample 3176221 | NCBI WGS metagenome assembly SXGT01 (sample SAMN11356862, study PRJNA531348) | freshwater metagenome | isolation source: freshwater sample F1-120 | place: China: Fuxian Lake, Yuxi | collected 2017-12-25
ACACGGTGCTGAGCAAACGCCGCCTGCTGGAACTCGTGAAAGGAAATCATCTCGCCGGCTGGGATGATCCCCGAATGCCGACGCTCTGCGGCCTGCGCCGCCGCGGCTACACCCCAGAAGCGATCCGCGCGTTCTGCGATCGGATCGGGGTCGCGCGGTTCAACAGCACGATCGAGATGTCATGGCTGGAAGACGCGCTGCGCGAAGATCTCAACAAGCGCGCACCGCGCGCAATGGCGGTGCTCAAGCCGCTGAAGGTCGTCGTCACAAATTGGCCGGCGGGGCAAGTGGATTGGTTGGACGCGGTCAACAACCCGGAAGACGAGAGCGCAGGTTCGCGCAAGGTGCCGTTCTCCGGAACGCTGTATGTCGAGCAAGACGATTTCATGGAGACCCCGCCAAAGCAGTTCTTCCGATTAAGTCCGGGCCGCGAAGTGCGTCTGCGCTACGCCTACTTCATCACTTGCCAGGAAGTCGTGAAGGATGCCGCCGGCAACGTTGTCGAATTGCGATGCACTTACGACCCGGCCTCGCGCGGCGGCAACTCGCCCGACGGCCGCAAGGTGAAAGCGACGCTGCATTGGGTCTCGGCCGAGCACGCCATTTCCACCGAAGTGCGGCTGTACGATCACCTCTGCCGGCAGCCCAATCCGAACGATGTCCCCGAAGGAGTCGATTGGAAGACGACGCTCAATTCGCACTCATTGGAAGTTGTGCCGCAAGCAATGCTCGAACCGTGTCTCGCGCAAGCCGCTCCCGGAAGTCAGTGGCAATTTGAGCGACTCGGTTACTTCTGCGTGGACAGCATCGATTCCAAGCCTGGCCAACCGATTTTCAATCGCTCGGTGACGCTGCGAGACAGTTGGGCCAAAGCCCAACAGAAAGCGGGCGGCTGAGCGACCAAGATATGGAATCAGGCGAGCGGGGCGGCGTCAGCCCCCCGGTGAATTCGGCCTCGGTGAATGTGCCGCAGAACCGGGGGGGCTAACGCCGCCCCGCTCGCCAAGATGTCTCACCGTCGGCCGCGCATCCTTCATTCCGTGCCCATGCTCGTGCGGTTCAATAAACCGCAGTCCCCACGCCAACAGGACTCCGAATAGCAGCGCCAGCGACAACTGCACCCGGTCGTGGTGATGGAAATGGATTTCCGGCAGCAAGTCTCCTAGCGAGATGCAGAGAAAGACGCCCGCCGAAAATGCCAACGCAGCTCCGATAAAGAGACCGTCAGCAGTCAGAGCACGGTCCACGGCGAAGAACAGCATGATGCCAATCGGACACATCGCGGCGAACGTGGCGTTCGCTCCTAATCGCCAGCCGCGCGACCAACCCGATGAAGCCATCAGCGTCGTGATCGACATCGCATCCAGCGGCTTGTGCAACGCGATCGCCAGAAATGTCGCGACGCCGACAAACCACAGTGGCCCACCGCGTGAGGCTTCATCGCGCACACTGGCGGCCAACGCCATTCCGTCGATCAGCGTGTGAACCGTCAAGCCAAAACCGATTCCCACCCAACTCAGCTTATGCGCGGACGGAGGGTCATTTGTGTGTGCAGCATGAGCGTGAGACGCGTCGTGATCATGGTCGTGTTGATGAACATGTTTGTGGACAAGACAACCGGAATGCTCGCTCTCGGTACTGCTGCCCGGAGCCAACGCTTCATCGGGTTCCAAGGAGACATGCTGATGAAAGTGAAACGCGCGGATCAGGAAGAACATCCCCAGCAACCCGAACATCAACCAGACAACCGCCGTGTCGACGGACTGCAGTTTCTCGGCCGCGTGCGGCAGCATGTGGAAGACGGCGACACCCAGCATCAGTCCGGCCACGAAGCTCATCAGCAGGTGCAACTGGCGGTGCGTGAATCGCATCATCGCCGGCGCCAGACCTCCGGCCATCGACGCCGTCATGATAAGCACGGCATAAAATGCCAACTGAAAACCGGGAGCCATGTCCGCCTCACGAGTCGCTCAAAAGGGGCGGTATCTTGCGGAGCGATCCTCGGAAATACCAGCGACGCTTGTGGAGTTGCGCAAAGTTGCTCGCGGTGCGATTCTCCCTCGAATGCCAACACCGAATCGGAGAGACTGCCGCAGAATGATACTGCTCCACGACCCTTAGCCGAGATTATTCATGGGTCGGGGAATATCCATCTCAGTGAGTCTTGAAATTAGCACGACGTGCCAGTGAGTGACCTCGGTGCGCATCACTTGCTGGCGTGTCGTGTTAATTGTCGACCATGAATGACCCCGGTTTCCGCTTTGGCAGGTTTGAGCTATGTCGTTTCCCAGTTCGGATCACACTCAAGATGCCAATCCGGCTTTCGACGCGAACAAGTCGGAGGAGGCGCAACGTGGCAACCCAACGATGATCGAGCAGCGCGCGGAAGCCGTGAGTCAGGCGAATCAGCAAGCGCTTGATCCTCAGAGCGTCGTTGCGAGCACCTCGGTTCCGAGCGTCAGCCCGGTCAATCAGGAAGATGTGAGAACGCTGGATTCACGAGATCTGGTTTCCAACGGATCGGCTCCGAACGCAGCAACGTCGGAACAGACTTGCCTGGAGACTCCGGGAAGTGCCGAGTTTGCGAAGACAGGTGATCGCACAAAAGTTTCGGAGCCGGTTCCCTCAGAAAATCGCAGTGGTGGCCCACCGCGCGCGACCGAGAGGTATGTGCTGCTGGATAACTTCGCGCATGGAGGATTGGGAAATTTGTGGCGTGCGGAAGACACCGCGATTCGCCGCGAAGTTGCCTATAAGGAACTGCTCCCCAAGGCTCTCAAGAAGCCGATTCATGTCGAACGGTTTCTGGAAGAAGCGCAGATTTCCGGGCAACTGGAGCACCCTGGAATCATTCCGGTCTACGACGTCGGGGTCCAGGAAAATGGTGCGCCGTATTACACAATGAAGCTGGTTCGCGGTGGCAACATGGATGATGCCATCGAAGCCTTGCACAAGCTTCCGCGCGGAAGCTCTGAGCGGCAACTGGCCTTCAATCGTCTGCTGCGGCAGTTCATCGCCATTTGCCAGGCGGTCGGGTTCGCGCATGAGAAAGGTGTTTTGCACCGTGATCTCAAGCCGCTCAACGTGATGGTCGGTGAATTCGGCGAGACGCTGGTGCTCGACTGGGGGCTGGCCAAGTTGATCGACATCCTTGGCGAGCAGTCGATCTCGTCCGACCGTTCCACGCGAGCAACGTCGGACGGACAGGGATTTGTCGTCGATGGCGAGTCGGAAATTGCCACCGTCGTGACGGATGAGTCTCAGCATTCCGAGGCGACGAATGAGTCCGCACATAAATCCGCGCCGAGTGCTGAAAGTCTGGAGGTGACGTTAGCGGACACACCGAGTCCGCTGTCCTCGAAGATGCCGGCAACGGCGAAAGCCGAGACTAAATTCGCGGGCAACAAGACGTTCAACGCGACGACCTCCACCGCGACTGGACAGCGTCCAGTCCAAACTGGGCAACGCAGTGCTGGCAGTGAGACCTTGGCGGGGCAAGTCATGGGGACTCCGGCCTACATGTCTCCGGAACAAGCGCTGGGGCTGATCGATCAGTTGGATGCTCGCACCGATATCTATGCGTTGGGTGGCATCCTCTACAAGCTGCTCTCGAACCAACAACCGGTGGGGCGAGGCAAGATTCAACAAGTCTTGGAGAAGGTGATTCAAGGTGCGATTCCGCCGCTGGGCACGATCGACCCCACGATTCCGAAACCTCTGGAAGCGATCTGTTTGAAGGCGATGGCCAAGGACAAGGAGGCTCGGTATCCGAAAGCTCTTGATGTGGCGGCCGATGTCGAAGCGTGGTTGGCGGATCAACCGGTCTCGGCCTATCCCGATCCGTGGCTTGAGCGTGCTCGCCGCTGGGCGAAACAGCATCGGACTTTGATTGTCAGTTCGGCCGCCACGTCGCTGGTCTTGATCGTCAGCCTCTTCATTGCCGAGCGAGCTGCGGCCAATCGCTTCAATCGCCACCAGATCGACGCCAACGCCAAGATCAAGGACGCGGAAGTTGCCAAGAACAATTCGGAATTCGGAGAGGCCGAGAAGCTGCTCAATGCGGCTCAGGTAATCGTCGATTCCGAACCCAGGCTGGTCGCCGAGCGAGACAAGATCCAGATCGAATTCGCCGAGGTGACTCAATTGCGAGACGCCGCGGTACGTCAGCGAGTCGCCGCGATCCGAAGCGACGTCGAAGCGGAATTGGCCAAGGCCCAGCAGGCGATCCAGGAACAACAAGATGTCCCACGAGCGAAACTCCTCCTGACGGCGATTGCCGAGCGACTGACTGCGGAGCCGTTACTTGCGGAACTCGAACAGACAGCGCGGTCACGACTCAAAGCGGTCGATCAATTTGAAAGCTTCGTCCGAGAAGTCGAACTGGCTCAGATTCTCGGCGGGAATATCTCCGGAGATGAGTCGCTCGATGACATCCGCGAATCGAAGCGACATGCCTCCGCCGCATTGGAGACCTTTGAAGTCGACTTTGATCAGCCCGACCAAGTTGGTCCGCAACACTGGGTGCTGGGCGAGGTCGCCCTCACAAAATGGCGAGACAAGATGCAGGAGTTGCTCGTCACGTTGGCGTACCTCGAAACGAAGTTGGCATTGGGCCTCAACGCCGACGAATTTCGTGCTGCGGCTGAACGTGGCCTAGAGGATCTGAGGCGTGCCGAGCGGCTTGGAATGAATTCGAAAGCAATGTGGTACTTGCGAGCCGATTTGTATTCCGGACTCGACCAACGCCAGGAAGCTCAAAAGGCGAGAGAGGTTGCCGAGTCGCTTGAGTCCAAGACCCGCTTAGATTTTTACTTGCTCGGCGAGCTGGCTCGCGCCCAGGGCCAATACGCGGAGGCAATCGCCGCGTATCAGGACGCGCTGCGTGTCGATCCGGAAGACTTCTGGTCGTTGAATATGCTGGGGCTGTGCAACGTTCAACTCCACCAACACGAGGCCGCGATCGCCAGCTACACCGCGTGCATCGCTTTGCGTCCAAGTTTCCATTGGCCGTACCTCACGCGCGGTGTGGCCTTCGGACAGCTCAAGCGGTTTTCGGCCGCGCATCAGGATTTTGCCAAGGCCGAGGAACTCGCAGGCGAGTCCTATCACGTCTGTTTGAATCGAGGGGCGGTTTTGTTTCTGGAGCAGAAATATGTTGCCGCTCAAGCGGACTTCAAACAGGCGAGCCAACTGAAGCCGGATCAGGCGGCTCCCTACATCAACCTCGCGTTGGCGCATTACGAACGAGCCGACCAAATCCAAAAGACGTCGAATGAGGTCAACTCCGACGTGCTGGCGAAGGCCGAGTATCAACAAGCGCTGGTCGCTTTGACGGCCGCGACACAACGCTCCGAGCGACAAGCAGGAGTTTATGCGCTGCGCGGGTCCATTCACTTGGCGCTGGGCGACCTCCCTCAGGCGCTCAGCGAACTGGAGCGGGCGATTCCGCTGGAGCAAAACGGAGTGCGCTGTGCCGCGCATCTCAAGCAGATGGGCTTGATCCATGCCCGCGCCGGTCGATTGCCTGAAGCCGTGGTTGCCTACGATCGCTCGCTGGAAAAAAACGGGGACGACCAAGAAGTGATTCGCTGGCGAGCCGAAGCGGCGATGCTGCTGGAACGCTTTGACGAAGCGGTGAGTGGCTTCACATCGTTGCTCGGAAAGGCCGGTCCGGTGGCTGAGGTTTACCAGGCACGAGCCACCGCGCTGACGAAGCTGGGGCGATACGGTGAAGCGATCAACGACTACACCATGTTCTTGCAGCTCTCTCCCAAAAACGAACAGGCCGCACAATTGCTGGCGCTGCGCGGAAGGGCGTATCTGTCCGAGGCGAACAAGCTGGGCAAAGCGGATTTCGAGGAAGCGGTCCGGTTGAACCCGCATAACCCGAATCATTTCCACGGACTGGCCCGGGCGCGGGTGCTTCTAGGGGAACATGCCGAGGGGATCGCGGTTCTGGAAGAGTCCAACAAACTGAATCGGCAGGTCATCGCGCAGGTCGGAGCCAAGTCGTGGCCCTTTCTGTACAACCCGGCGACCATCTATGCACTGGCATCCGGCAAAGTCTTGCTCGATACCAAGCGGCCTCTCGAACAACGGGCAGAATTGGCCAAACAGTATGCTCAGCTTGCGGTAGAGTTGCTATTGGAGGCCCACCAACTTGCCGGACCCCAATTTCAATCCAAGCTCGCGGAGTATGTGCGTACGGATTCTGAGCTAGATCCGATCCGGCATGCTCCGGAATTCCTGGAGGCACTCAAATCCATCAACCGCGATGCAACTCCAAAATCCGATGGTCAGAAACCGAACTAACGGGATCGAGAGCCTCCATCGGGAAAACGAGGCTGCGGACTATCGGGATTGCGCCGGTGAACCGGATGTTCGGCACACTTCGTGGATAGCCGCGTTCGTTGTGACGCACGAGCCCAGTGCTCTGGCAAGACCGGTGAGCAGGCAACGAGAATCCACGTACCACACTTGGCTGCCGAGCATCACTCGACAGTTTCTGTCGAATGCCCAATGAGTCTTTGCTGAAGACCTGATTCCATTCACGTTTCGCCGATATTGCGTTTCAACCAAAGTTGCCGCGCGAAATCAGCGGGGCGCGGATGGCTGTAAAACCGGATACATTCGCAACAACTTGGTGGCCTCAAGGAAACGAGGAAGACTTATGCGGATTCGCCGCTCCAAAGCACGACGTCAGGTTCGCGTGGCAGCAATTGAGGATCTCGAATCGCGTTGCCTGCTGACCGGGCCGGGAGACATCGTCGGTGACACGATTGTCGATGCGACCAACCTGGGCAACTTGGCTCCGGGCGGGAGCCTGTCTCAAATCGGCAACATCGACGTGGCGGGTGATCGTGATGTTTTTGAATTCCAAGCGAATACTCCCGGCCTCACCGTCATCCAGTTGAATGCGACCAATTCGAGTTCGCTGGATCCGTTTCTCACACTGCTCGATGCTTCGGGAACTCCTGTGCGAAGCGACGATGACAGCGGTCCCGGTCGGAACAGTTTGCTCACCTATACCATCGCTGGCGGCCAGTCCTATTACGTCGTTGCCAGTGGCTCTGGCTCGTCCTTCGGTGAGTATGCCGTTTCCATTTCGCTCCCGACCGTGACGGACCTGGACGTTGTGTCGGCCACTCAGTCACTCCAACGCTCAAGCACCATCGGAGTCGCCGGAGGGCGTGAATTCTTTCAATTCCAGGCGGATGCGTCTGGTCTCGCCACGATTCTGTTGGATGCCGCCAATTCCAGTTTGTTAGACCCGATCGTCACGCTTTTGGATAACACGGGAGCGGAGCTTGATTCGGACGACGATGATGGCGAAGGCAACAACAGCTTACTGACCTATTCCGTTGTCGCCGGCCGGACGTACTTCGTCGTGGCGAGCGGCTTCGGATCCTCGACCGGGGATTACGACCTCTCCATTTCCTTGGAGCCGGATTCGTTACCTCAAGACACGGATCTGTTGAATCTGACCGCCACTGCGCCGCTTCTGTTAAGGGGGAGAATCGACCCGGCCGGGAATCGGGATTTCTATCGATTCCAGTCGAGTGATTCGGGGCTCTTACTCATCCAGTTAGATCGTGACCAATCGGTGCTCGACCCACAGGTCAGACTTCTGGATATCAATGGAGCCACGATCGCGGAGGACGATGACAGCGGCCGAGGCCCCAATAGTTTTTTGACCTATACCATCATCGGTGGCCAGACTTATTACATCGTTGTCAGTGCCTCCGACGATGTCTCCCCTTCCGAGCCCGAAGAGATCGGTGACTACTTTCTCTCTGTCTCGCTGCCGGAAGTGACCGACCTCGGACCGTTGTCGAGTACTCAGCAGCCGGCAGGTACAGGCACGATTTCGGAACCGTTTGGATTTGAGTTCTTTCGCTTTCAAGCGCAAGTGACCGGCATTGCGACTGCGACTCTTAATGCCGGCGGACCTTCCACTCTGGATTCCCGACTCACGGCACTGAGTCCCAACGGTGAGTCGCTGGCATTTAATGACGACATTGCATACCCCCTCAACACCAACAGTCGTCTTACGATCGACGTGGTTGCCGGTCAGACCTATTTTCTCGAAGTCGATGGCTTTGAATCGACCACGGGCAATTATTCGTTGTCCGTTTCGCTTCCGATGTCGCTCCCGTTAGGCACGCTGACAAGCACACAACCGATTCTGCGAAACGACGAGATCGCAGTCGCGGGCGAGGTCGATCGTTTTCAGTTTTCGGCGGACAAGGCGGGACTGTTGATACTCACGATGGATCCGACCGATCCCCGAAACCTCGATACGATCGTAACGCTCCGGAATTCCGTGGGATCTGTCTTGGCTGTCAATGATGATGTGAATTTCCCTTCGCATCGAAACAGCCGCTTGGTCTATAGCATCGAAGCCGGTGAGACATACCTCATCGAGGCTGCTGGTTTTGGAATCTCGACGGGCAACTATCGACTCAATGCTTCGTTACGTGTCGATAACGTGGCTCCACCCAATCCTCTGATGACGTTTGATTTGGGAGCACTTTCGAGCATGTCGTCACCGACGACCAACGCGATTGAGATTCCAGAAGACCACGACCGTTTCCGGTTCCATGTTGATGTCCCGAGCGTGGTCCGGATTGAGCTAGATGCGGAGGATTCCAGAACGCTCGACACTTTCCTGGAAGTCTATAACTCCATGAATGTGCGAGTGGCGTTCAACGACGACGTCAATTTTCCGGTCAACTCCAATAGTCAGTTGACCTTCATTGCTCAGGCGAATCAGACATTTACCATCGATGTGAGCGGCGTAAGTGATGGCACGGGGTTCTACAAACTCTCGGCCACGGCTGTTCCCGCGCCGGCAGTCACATCACTGGCGTTCCCAATGGCTGGTACCCCCACCCAAGCTCTCGGAACGGTCTCCCCGATGGGCATTGCTCGATTTCAGTTGGAGTCCGCCACCTCCAATCAAGTGCTCCGAGTCGAAGCCAATGCCACGAGCGGAAACCTCGATCCTGTAGTGACAGTGCGTGTGATTGAGAACGGCTTCGTCGTGAACACGATCATGGATGACGATAGCGGCCCTGGTTTGAATAGTTTGCTGTCCCTGCCGGTCACGATTGGCCAAATCCTGGAAATCGACGTGAGCGGATTTGGATCGACCGTCGGGGCGTTCTCATTGGCGATTACCGCACCGGCAGCGATCGCCGCCGCCGTTTCCCTAGACCCCAGTTTAGCTCAAAGCAATTTCGCTCTTCGCTCTGGCAATATCAGCACAGCCTACGAACGCGATGCCTTTCGCTTTACTGCTGTGAGCGACGGGCAAATCATCATCGACCTCGTGAGCATCGATGGCGCATTGGATCCCTTGTTGACGGTCACAAGAGTCTTGAACGGTGCCGAGGTCGGACGAGGCGACGACAGTCCCTTCAATTTTGGACTGCTGAGCATTCCGTTTCGCTCACTGGGCTTCCCGGGAATTGTCCCTGCGCGAATCCCCGTCACCAGTTTGAATAGTCACTTGGAAATCGACGTCAGCGCCGGAGTCACTTACGAGATCGTTGCTCAAGATTATTCCTTCGGGATAGGCTCGTATTTCCTGGTGGCAACCACGACGACCCGGACGGACGACTTCAGAGATTCGTTCGATGAGCTGGACTCGTTGAGACGGGAAATGGGCGATCGTGAAATCGAGCTGAGTAGTCGTCACGAATTTGGCTTGTCATCGCCGGTGCGTGGCGAGATTTCGGCAGCGGTTGGTAATCAAAGCACGCCCGATGTCGATCTCTTGGACTTTCAGTCGAATTTTACGGGCACGCTCGAACTCAGTCTGGATCTCGACCCAGACTTGGCGGTGTCGATTTTCCGTGACGTCCGAATCGCCGGTGCCGCCAACGGTGATTACGAATTGGTTGACGTTCTGCCGCAGCAAGCAGGCCGTCCGAGGCATTCGACGCTCTCGTTTCCCGTGGACGACATGGGGATCTACGTCGTCCGGATTGCTGGCGCAACGGGCCCCGGCAGTTATCAGTTGTCAGGTCGTGATGCCAACGTCATCCGAAATGCCATCGATCAGGTTCCTGATTCGATCGCCAATGCGGCACCGCTCGCGTTCAACGTCGCCACCACATCGGCCATCGAATTTCGATTTGATCGTGATGTTTATCGCTTTGTCGCGCCACCGGAGGTTGAATTTGTCACGGTGAGCCTGGATCGCGCGAACGGCAGCAATCTCGACACGCTGTTGGTCATCTACAACGACAAGGGGATGCCGGTTGCGTCCAATGATGATGTCAATTTCGCGACGGGCCAAATTGACAGTCGCGTAACATTTCAAGTTACCGCTGGAGCCGAGTACTTCGCTCAGGTCTCCGGGCTAGGCCCAAATCCCAGAGCCGGTGAACGTGATTTTGCAACGGGTGCCTACCGCCTGCTGGTCGCGCCTGGAAATCTCGCTGCGGATTCCACTCGCTCCACCCGAGCCTCAACGGCTGAACGCGCGCTGCTCGAAGCGGCAACCGTGGGCTTGCTCTCCATCGCGAATGGCGCGGGGATGATGGGCGACCGGAATCCCAATGCCATCCGCAATGCCGTTGTCGAAGCCATCGCCACCTTGGCTAAGCTAGGCAAACTCGATCGGGACTATCTCGTATTGATTCTGGATGATGCCCCAGAGGCGGGTTTTGTCCTCACGAGCCCACAAGGTGTCGCGACCACATTCAGTCCAGGTTCCGGTGTTACGAGTTTGCCATCGGGCGGATTCGTGAACTCTGGTCAATTTGCTGCCGTTGCCATCGTGCCGGTCACCAGTGGCGGTGTTCCGACGTTGCAGGTTTCTGGATTCGGCAGCAATTTAGGAAGTAGTTTCCAAGCCTCGATGGTCACACGCTCGGGCAAGTCGCAGTCGTTGACTCAGCAGCAAATCTCTCGTGCTGGATCGACGTCAGACGGCAAGGTGCAACTGACCTTCGCTCTGGGTTTCGAAGCGATCGCGAACCGCAGCGCGCCGGTCGGACAGTCGCCCTCGTTCTTCTTGGCGACGAATTCCATCATCAAGGGGGCCGATCGAATTGATGACTTCCAGAATTCTTCCGTCGCACTTGCGAACACCGAGATCGAAGAGAATCTGCGAACGACACTTTTCTTTAACCCGCTCGACCCAGAAGCCTGGCAAGGATTGTTTGAAGGTGTGCTCCAAAACCTACAACTCGGAGGTTTGCCGCTGACATCGTTCGGAGACGTCTTGAATCGCGTCCGAGTCAACGAGACCCCTGTCCCTGCACAAGTCATCCTGAAGACGCCCGTCGCGCGATCGGCCAAGGCGGTCTACGAAGTCTTAAAGCAAGGGGCCGATTGGATTGGGAGCGGGCAACGGAAATCGCCATCAGCAACCCCCAAACCAAGAGTCTCCGCTCCCAAAGTAACTCAAGAGACTCCGTCGCTGAAGAATTCTCGTCCGGTCAATACTGCGCCGAGGAAGACGACGCCATTGGGCGGTTGAATGATTGCGGGGGCAACATGTCTTCGCCTTTCTCAATTCGCGCGATCGGTGCCTGGAAATCGTCGGCGACGGATTCACAATTCGTCAGCCGAATCATTCGCACGCGAAATCGCCGAAGCCGCGATTCTCCCTCGAATGCGAACGCCGAATTCGCGAGACTCTCGCTGTTGCTCACGGCACTTCCATCCTTTCGGTAATGGCAGGCTCGGCCATGTCTCTTCCCAATTCGGATCGCACACAAGGCGTGAATCGGTTACCTGAGGCGGAGGATTCCGCCGAACTGGAGGCCAACAGCCCGACGATCATCGAACACCGAGCGGATGTCGTGAGTGACGCGGAGGTCGCGAGCCAGGAGTGTTTGCAGACGCTTGATCCCGAGAGCCTTGGTTCAACTCCGTCGGTTTCGCGGGAAAGTCTGCCAACGCTCGAACCGGCGAGCTTGGCTTCAAAGTTCTCGGTACCGAGCGGGAGTTATGCCAACCAGGAACATGTCGGAACGTTGGATTCACGAGACCAGAATTCCACCCCACCGGTTTCAAGCGAAATTCCATCAGGAGAGACTTGCCTGGAAACTCCGGGCAGCGCCGAACTCCTGAAGACCGGTGATCGCTCGAACGATTCAGTTCCGGCTCCCGCCTCCAATCGCACGCAGGAAACGCCGCGAGCGACGGAGAGATATGTGTTGCTGGATAATTTCGCGCATGGCGGATTAGGAAACTTGTGGCGTGCCGAGGACACCGCGATTCGCCGCGAAGTCGCCTACAAAGAGTTGCTGCCGAAGGCTCTCAAGAAACCAATCCAAGTCGAACGCTTTGTGGAGGAGGCGCAGATCTCTGGACAACTGGAGCATCCTGGAATCATTCCGATCTATGACATTGGAGTGCAGGAAAACGGGGCTCCATTTTACACCATGAAGCTGGTCCGCGGCGGCAACATGGAAGATGCGATTGAAGCGATGCACAAATTGCCGCCGGGAAGTTCTGAACGACAACTGGCCTACAGTCGCTTGTTGCGTCAGTACATCGCCGTTTGTCAGGCCGTGGGATTCGCGCACGAGAAAGGCGTGTTGCACCGTGATCTCAAGCCGCTGAACGTGATGGTGGGAGAATTTGGCGAGACGCTGGTACTCGACTGGGGCTTGGCCAAGCTGATGGACTTGATCGGCGAGCATTCGATCTCGTCCGATCGATCCAGCCGACCGACTGCGGACGCAACGGGATTCGTAGTCGATGGCGAGTCGGATGTGGCCACGATTGTCACGAATGATTCCCAACATCCTGGCGCGACGAACGATTCCGCTGCCCAATTTCCGGCAAGCCACTCCAGCCTGGAGGCCACTCAAGCCAACTTACCGAAATCGTTCAGTGCGACAGATCTGGGAGCGGCCAAGGCGGCAACAAAGTTCGGAGGGAACAAGACGTACAATGCCTTGACCTCCACTGCGACCGGGCAACGGCCCGTGCAAACAAGCATACGCAGCGCTGGCAGCGAGACGCAGATGGGGCAGGTGATGGGGACTCCGGCCTACATGTCCCCCGAACAAGCGCTAGGTCAGATTGACGAACTGGATTCCCGGACGGACATCTATTCTCTGGGAGGCATCCTCTACAAGTTGCTCTCGAATCAGCAACCGGTAGGACGGGGCAAAGTTCAGGAGGTGTTGGACAAGGTGATCGCCGGTTTGATTCCGTCGGTGCGCACCATCGATCCGACGATTCCGAAACCCCTGGAAGCGATTTGCTTGAAGGCGATGTCCAAGGACAAGATGGATCGTTATCCCAAAGCCCTCGATGTGGCCGTTGATGTCGAAGCGTGGCTGGCGGACCAACCGGTCATGGCCTATCCCGATCCTTGGCAAGTGCGAGTTCGACGTTGGGCCAAACAACATCGCACACTCATCACCACTTTGTCTGCGACGCTGCTGGTGTTGATTTGCGGCACGATTTTCTGGCAGTGGTCCGAATCCAATCGGATCAGCAGGTTGCGGAAGGATACGCAGGCAAAAATCAATGATGCTAATTCGGCGATTAAAGAATCCAACTTTGCGAAGGCCAGGGAATTGTTAGAGGCCGCGTCCGCACTCGTGCAGGGAGTCCCCGATCTGGATGCCGAACGCGGGCAAATTGACGCCACAAGAAACTGGCAAAGGACTGAGGAAGGTAAGCGGCAGGCCGAAAAAGAGAATATTGCCCAACGTGACCTCGCGGAAGTTCAACATGCGATCAACGACAACCAGGATTTTCCGCAAGCCAAAGCGATTCTGAGTCGGATTGTCGGACAGCTGGCCTCCGAAAAATCGCTCGAGGAACTCCATCAATTGGCGAGCACTCAGTTGGCGGCAGTCAATCAGTTTGAGAAGTTTCGCGACGAAGTGGAGCAGACTCGCGTATTCGGCGGCAACATTTCTGGAGATGAATCGCTCGACGACATCCGCGAATCGAAGCGTCATGCTCTCGACGCTCTAAAGATTTTTGAAACGGATGCTGACCATCCCGAACAAGCGGGCACTCAATTGCACTCTCTGGGACCCAAGTCGATTGCCAAGTGGCGCGACGGCATGCAGGAAGTCCTTGTGACGTTGGCGTATCTCGAAACCAAGTTGGCGATCCGTGACGACCAGGCTGAACTTCAGAAGGCGGCTCAACTCAGCTTGGGCCACTTGCAGCGGGCCGAGCAACTCGGTTTCTCTTCCCAGCCGATGTGGTTCTTGCGAGCGGACCTGTTCGGATTGCTCAATCAGCCGGAAGCGGCGCAAACCGCACGACAAAAGGCCGAAAAGCTCACGCCCAAAACGCGACTCGACCACTATCTCCTGGGTGAATTCAAACGTGGTCAAGGAAACTACAAAGAGGCTCTCTCGCATTTTGAGGATGCGCTCCAGGCGGACCCCAACGACTTTTGGTCGCTCAATATGCTGGGCCTCTGCAATTTTCAAATGGGAGAATTCAAGGCGGTGATTCCCAGTTGCACGGCCTGTATTGCCCGGCGGCCCAACTTCGATTGGCCGTACCTCGCCCGCGGTGTCGCGTTTGGAAAACTCAACGACTTCACGAAGGCCCATCAGGACATTGCGAAGTCGCTGGAACTCAAGCCGCAGTCGTATCACGCGTTTTTGAATCGCGGCGTCATTTATGCCTATCAGAAGAACTACGAGGCGGCGCGAGCAGACTTCGAGCAAGCCAGTCAACTAAAACTTGATCAGGCCGCACCGTACATCAATCTCGCGGCGATTGGCTTGGAACGGGCCAATGAACTGCTCAACGACTCGCAGAAGCCGGACGCTTCTGTGCTCGCCAATCTCGAACTGCGGCAAGCGAATGTCGCGCTGACCGCCGCGATCGAACGCTCGCCACAACAGGCCGCGATCTACTCCTTTCGCGGCAGAATTCAAATGGCTCAAAACAATTTCGCGGCAGCTCTGGCGGACTTCGAGAAGGCCAACAAACTGGAAGTCACTCCGCTGCGGCGCTCCGAGAACTTTCAACAAATCGGCAACATCCAATTCCGCGCCCGCCAAATGGAGACCGCGCTGACGGCTTATGACCAGTCGCTCGAAGCCAATCCAGAAAACGTCGCGACTCTTCGGCAGCGAGCCGAAACTTTGCTGGCCTTAAAACGCTACCAGGAAGCCGCGCGGGACTTCACCGCCGTTCTCGAAAAGGCGGGCCCCATCGCCGATGTCTATCGCGGCCGAAGTGTCGCGCTGGCCGCACTGAATAAACATCGCGAAGCGATCAACGACTACACCATGTCACTGCAGTACGAACCCGCGCCCAATATGCTCGCGCAACGTGGCTGGGCCTATCTCCTCGAAGCCGCCAAGCTCGCGAAAGAGGACTTCGAGGAAGCCGTTCGGCTCAATCCCGAAGATCCAGCATTTTATCAAGGGCTGGCCTTTGCCACGGTGATGCTGGGGGACCATGCGAGCGGGGTGGCCGAAATCGAGAAGACCTCCGCGAACACCCAACGGGTCGTTCGTCAGCTTGGTCCCAGGTCGTGGCAATACCTGTTCAACCCGGCGACGGTTTACGCGCAAGCTCACGACAAGGCTTTGACCGACGTCAAATTGGTGGCCAAACGGCGTGTCGAGTTAGCTCAGCAATACAGCCAAAAGGGGGTCGAACTGCTGCTTGAGGCCCGCCAATTGGCCGGCCCGCAATTCCTGCCCAGGTTCTTGAATGCCTTGCGAACGGATTCCGCACTCGACCCGATTCGCCAGCGTCCGGAATACCTCGAAGCGCTCAAAACGCTAGACCCGGAAGCGGCGGCAGAACTGGAGTTGAAGAGGAGGGAAGCTTCTCAGAAGCCGTGAGCTGCCTTTAGCGGAAAGCAACTGGATGAGAGCGTGAACTGCGGATTCTACACCTGTGCGGGTGTGCTTTTAATGGCCTAACAGTTTGGTTCCGAATTATTGATTTGGGCACGTGTCCAGGGTAGGCTGCCCGCGCTGAAGGCAGTGGAGTTTGGGGGTTGGATTGGTCGTTAGCTCTGCGGTTGCTATCAACTCATACGCGAATCAGAGGCAGTCTCATGCGCAGTCGACGGGCCAAAAGTCGCACATCGTCTTCTTATGCCAATGTGATCGAACAACTCGAATCACGATATTTGCTCACCGATTTGATCGGTGACACTCCGGCTACCGCGACCGATTTGGGAGTCCTAACGGCGGGGCAACCGCTCGGAGTCTTTGGCAGGATTGACGAAGCGTTTGATCTGGACGTCTATCAGTTTCAGGTCGGAGCGTCGGAAACCGGGACGATTGAATTATTCGCAGATTTCAGTTCGCTCGACGCCTTCGTACGGTTACTCGACTCTTCAGGGAATGAGCTGGACTTCGATAACGACAGCGGTCCGGGCACGGACAGTTTGCTCCGCTTCACGCTCGACGGAGGGGAAACCTATTTCATCGAGGCGAGTGACTTTCTTGACGGCACCGGCGACTTCTACCTCACGATCTCGCTCGACGTTGGCGACTCGATCCCGACGGCGCATGATCTGGGACTCCTCGCCGACTCTCAATCGCTCGCAGCTTTAGGCGTCATTGACCAGGCGTTTGATCGGGATGTGTTCCGCTTTCAAGCGGACACCTCTGGATCAGTCCTGGTCGAGCTTAGCGCGGACTTCAGTCTTGTGGACAGCATTTTTTTCAACACGGTTGTCACCGTGCTCGATTCCTTTGGGAGCGAGATTGCGTTCAACGATAACCTCGACGGCGATTTTTTCAACACGAATAGTCGGCTCACTTTCGCAGCGGTAGCTGGGGAAACCTACTTTGTCGTGGTGGAAGGCTTTTCGAATGGATTTTTCAGTTCCACGGGCGGCTATTCGCTGCATATCAAGTTCGACGTCGGCTTTGATCCGGCGACCGCGACGAATCTGGAAACCCTCACCGAGACACAAGAGGTTTTGAGGTCGGGGACGATTACGGCCGGAGAAGTTCGCGACTTGTTGCTTTTCACGGCGGCGACTACGGGAACGGTCGAAGTCCGGCAGACGTCCGCGCCGGTGACAGGTTTGTCCCTTCCCTTTGACGGAGTGCTGCAAGCGTTTCGCGTGGACAGCGGAATTCCGATCGCCACTGATTTCGGATCGTTTGACACGACGATCCCACGCGTTGTTACGTTTTCCGTGGTGGCGGGCCAAAGCTATTTCGCCGAAGTCACCGGCTTCGGTGGCAGCGTCGGTGATTATCAACTTCAAATAAGTTACATCCGTGACGACGTCCCGGCGGCTGGAGTTGACCTCGCATTTGTGGCCGGGAGGCAATCCATCGTGCGGTTCGGTTCGATTGAAGCCAGGGGTGACATCGACACTTATCACCTGGCTGGCACCAGTGCCGATCAAACGCTGCAGATCGCGCTGACCGCAGACGACGCGGCAGGCAGTTTTCTCGATCCGGTTCTGGTGGTCCGCATCTTCGCGAACGCGAACGCCACGACGCCGCTGCGGACATTGACCAATAACGACTTCGGGTTCAGCTTCAACAGCTTCTTGGCGGTTCCCGTGCCGGCCGGGCAGCGTGTGGAGATCGACGCACAGGGCTTCCGCACAAGTCGTGGTGCTTATGTTCTGACGATTACGAGCTCCAACGGGATCGCGGTCACCACCCCAATTTTGGCTGGCGATCCCGCCATCGGGAGCATCGAGGCGTCGTTCTCGACAGACGTGTTTCAATTCACGCCAAACGAGACCGGAACGGCCGTCATCGACGTCACCTCGTTCGACGCCCCGAATGTCCCGCTGGGTGCGATCGGCGATCCGGTGGTTACGATTCACGAAACCAATACCGGCAATTTCGTGGCATTCGATGACGACAGCGGCCCCGGTTTTAATAGCTTGGTGATGTTCTCAGTGACGATGAACACCTCTTACGAGGTGGAGGTGGGCGGTTTTGGAAGCAATACGGGAAACTATCGTGTCACGCTGAATTTGGCGGGGGGCACAGATGATGCAAATACTTTCGATCAGGCGACTCCCCTCTCGCTTGGGAATACTCCAGGCAAATCCCTCTTCTCCCCGTCCGATGTGGATGTTTTCTCGTTCGTTGCGACCTTCAATGGAACAGTGAATGTTCGCGTCTCGCCCTCCGATCCGAACGAGCAGACGGGATTGCAGGTCGGTTTATCGGCTTTCCAGGCCAGCCCCACGGGAAATTCGGGCGACGTGGAATTGTTGGAGGTTCCCAGGGCGCCCAGTCCAGGACAGCCCACCGAATTATTTGTGCCGGTCAGCCAAGGACGTACGTACTTCTTCCGCGTCGCTGGCCTGAATAATCAGTCGGGTGGCTATTCCTTGGACGTCAGTGCTCAAGTTGATCGAGTGGCTGGCGGATTGCCGAACAATGATCCCACCGCGCCACAACCGGGTGAGATTCGCATCGCGAACGGGCAGGGCGCGCTGCTGGATCCCACGGTTCAGTCCATCGACTTTCCCACCGACCGGGATTGGTATCGCATCGTGGCTCCGCAACCTGGGGTGTTCACGATTAACCTCAACCGGGACTTTGACTATCAAGATCCGCTCCTGACCGTCTACTCCGACACTGGACTGCCGATTGCTCGTAACGATGAGATTGTAAGTCCCGATGGCCGACGTTTGAGTTTGAACAGCCAGTTGACTCTCCAAGCGGTCCGCACGGGCGAAGTGTTCTTTGTGGAGGCGGCCGATCTGAGGGCCACGGCTGAGGAATTTGCGGCGAATCCGGGGCGTCCCCGTACTTATCAGTTGGATGTTCAGTTCGCGGCGCAAGCCGCCGACGATTTTGGCAATGATCCCGGCCATATCTTCTTAATCCCCGAACAATCGCCGGGACGTTTTGCGCGGGAGGGAATCCTTGGCGCCGATCAGGATCGCGACTTTTTCGCCTTCACGGCGGTCGTCGGTGGCACCTTCAATATGCAATTGGCGACAAACGGCTCGGCACCACTTCCCCCTGGTGTCCAGCTTCAGATTTTTGAATTGGAAGCGGCAAATATTTTGGAGGCTTCCCTCGAGAACTTGACTCAGGTCGCGTCGGTCACGACCTCGACCAATACTCTGAATGGTTTGAGCTTAAGCAATCTCGCCGTTCCGCGTGCTGAAGGAGAGTCTACCGGCTCCATTCGCAATTTCGTCGTCGTGGTCTCGCATGTCGGCGAAATGCTCGACTCGGACGTGAACTACACCCTGAATGTGAATGTCGAACAAGGAAACTCGACGAGAGACTTAGCTCTGCAAAACGCGGCCTTGTTTGCTCTATTGTCCCTCGCCGATGGGGCGGCCTCGTTGGGCGACCAGAATCCCATCGCGATCAACGCGGCGATTCAAGCCGCCATGAATGAACTCGGAAAATCCGGCAGTTTTCTGGTCGTATTGCTAGATCCGGTCAATGACCCGGTCCTCACAGATTCCGCGGGGCGACAGACCGGCTTTACGTCAAACACGGGAACGCTCAACGGAGTTCCCGGCGGTTACGCGTCCGTAGGGAGCTTCGGCCAGGTGCTGATCGTGCCGATCGACCTCTCACAGCCAGGATCGGCTTCGTTGCAGTTCGCTGGGATTGGAAGTTTGAGCCAAGCCCAATCGAGTTTCTCCGCGTTCGTAGTTGGTCCGTCGGGATCCGCGCCGGTTTCTCAGGAGGGAGCACGCACCACGGCCAACGTCGATGGAAAGGGAAATTTCGTGGTGCAACTCGGTTTTGGTGATAGTACCTCGCCCGTGGTTCCGATTCCGACACCGGGTACGGCATCTGGCGCTCAATCTCCATCCTTCTTCATGATGACCAATGCGTTTTCAGCGGGTCGCGGGGCTTCGTCTGATTCAGAGAGAGAATCGGGCATCGAAGATTCAGTTACTTTGCGGTCTGAGGATGAGTTGCAGCAGTCGATCGATCGACAGTCTGAAAAAGAACTTCCCGAATTCGATTGGTCGAGATTGCTGGATGAAGTTCTCGAACACCTGCAGTTCGACGTGGATTCGCGGCAATCTATTCGACGCCTGGTCGAAGATGTTCAAGAGCGTGGGACAATGCTTCCCGTTCAACTGGTCATGAATTCTGACGTCGGTCGCTCGGCAAGGGTCATGTATGACGTGCTGAAATACAGTGCCGGATGGGTTCGAAACGCAAAGCCAACGTCCCCTGCACCCAAACAACGCACAACCGTGCCGAAGGTCACGCAGGAGACGCGGTCACCCAAGGATGCGTCCCAGACACGTATCGCATCGAAGAAGACAACGCATTTGGGCGGGTAAACGATCGGGGAGGTAGTGGCGTCGAGTCTGTTCGTCGAAGGCTCGGCATTGCTTGCCTAATCCGCAGAATCCTCAAGGTTTACTAAGGCAATGGTCGATCTTCCGAACAGGACTTTGTCGCCGTATCGGGAGAGGTTGCTGTGGCTGATGCCCTGCCGGTCTTTGAGGTCGAACACGAGCTGTGCTCGGCAAACTTGCCTGGCGTTCCGCAGGTTGCGGAATCGGCGATCGATCAAGCTCTGGAGGCACTGCATCTGCGAGGTACGACTCCTGTCTTGGAAAAAAACCAGGTCGAACTGGATTCGCCTGCGACCGCTGAACCGCAGCCCATTCCAAGAGAGCCCTCTGAACCACGCACTCGGAGATCTGCTCGACCAGCCAAGCGTCCGCAATCGAACCGCTCGCGTCGCTTGTTCGACGCATTGCGGTCGCGTCGCCTGAGAATCATCGCCACGGCGGTGGGTGTGTTGTTGGTTGTCGGTTTGATCGGATTGAACTGGCAGCGTTCTGGTCAGCAGAATTCGAGCGGTGATCTTGCGGAAATGGACCTCGCAGAATTTCAAGACGACCTTCACTTCGGCGCAGCCGGAATCGAACGGGCCTCTGAGTCCCGGCCAATGGGTGAGACAACCGACGTGGACGCGGATGCGTTAAAGATTCGATCCTCGCGACTGGATTCAGACGAGCAAATGCCGACTGTGGGACTCGTCAATCATTCCGAGCAGCGGTGGCCTGCCGTGGGAATTCAAACAGTTGGTGAGATTTCTCGGCCGGCGGCGCGCGGTTCACAAGCGGCGTGGTTGACCGGGCAGATCGAGATCGAATCAATCGGTACGCCGCACGACGATTCGGTGCGACGATCCAACAGCAACGATTCTGCTCGTTGAGCCGCGTGGCGTTTCACCAAAGGCGATGTTGGGAACCCCGACGATAAGGGCTGTTTCAGAGATGTACTCACAACACTGGAAACTGGATCGCCCCCCTTTCGAGAACACGCTCGATCCCGACTTTTTCTTTCCGAGCCAAACTCATCAGGCGGCACTGTTGAAGCTGCGTTACCTCATCGAAAACCAAAAGGGAGCCGGAGTTCTCGTGGGCGCGACTGGAGCTGGCAAAACGTTTGTGGCACGGCGTCTCGCTCATGATTTGAGCCAACAGGCGGGGCCTTGGCTGCATCTGCCGTTTCCGCAGATGTCGGCGGATGATCTGCTGAGCGACTTGGCTATCCGCTTGGCGGGTGAGTCGGTCATGGCTGGGATGCCTCCGCATTCGCTTCTGCCTCGCAGTTCGGCATTGCGGCTTATTGAGCAGTCGTTGGATGAGCACACTCGCGCCGGACATCATCCGGTCATCATCGTTGACGACGCGCATCTCATCGACGACCCGGCGACTCTGCAGACGCTGGAATTGTTGTTGAACTTTCATCAGCCGCCGCAACGAGTCTTTTCGTTGATTCTGCTGGGAGACCGTCTGCTGTTGTCGCGTCTGTCTCGTTTGCCGCGCTTCGATGACCGTCTGGCCGTTCGTGCGATGTTGCATTCGCTTTCGGCCGACGAAACCGCGCGTTACGTTCGGTTTCGGCTGGAGGTTGCCGGTGCTCGACAGGCGATGTTCAACGCGGCCGCTCTCGAAGAGATCGCCCAACTCAGTGGTGGTGTGCCTCGGCGCATCAACCGCTTGGCCGATCTGGCTCTCTTGGTGGGCTATGCCGACGGTCGCCAGCAATTGACGGCGTCGGACGTCGCCAGTGTCTCAGAAGAACTGGCGGTCGTCGGAGTGGATTAGGCAACGAGGCTGCAATAAGTTTCCGCTGTCGCCGTGTTCGTAAGCCGCATGGCGCTAGCCGCGGCTGGCGCCTTGCGGCTCACCTAGACGCAGAAGTCATTAAGACAGGCGGAGAGTCGGAACTTCTTGGAGTGCAGCCATGAGTGGTCGCTGGTTTTTGGCTTTACCGTTTTTCATCGGGCTGTTGCTGAGCAGTGATTTTGAGAAGCCCAGCGCACGCGCAGTCGAGCCGAAACTAACCGACAACGATCAGCGCCGGCATCCGCTCAGTGACGACGATCGCACCAAGTTGCGGAAGCAATGGGAGGACGAACTCGCTGACGTCTCGAAGAAACTCGAAACCAAACCGGACAGCTTGTCGCTGCTTTCCAAGCGTGGCGATCTGCATTTCTTTCGCGGTGAGTTCACCAAGGCGGTGCGCGATTACGAGCGGATGAGCGAGCTTGATCCACCGCTCGATGCGTCGCATTGGAGATTGGGGATCGCCTACTTTTATGCCGACACGCCGGAGAAATCGGCCAAGCAATTTGAGAAGTTCTTCACCACTGATGACGTGGACCGTGAAGCAGGCTTGTGGAAGTACATCGCGCAAGCTCCCACGCTGGGGACGGAGAAGGCACGGGACGGATTGCTCAAGTACAAGAAGGATGACCGCGAGCCGTTGCCGACAATCTATCGGCTCTTCGAGGCTGAGATCACCCCCGAAGAATTGCTGAAGTCCGTCGATGCGAAGTTGCCGGACAACATCCGCGAACAACGGCTGTTTTACATCGAGCTGTATTTGGGCCTGTGGCATGATGCTCACAAGCGGCCGACGGAGGCGCGGACGCACTTCCGCGCTGCGACCGCCAATCGTTGGGGACGCTCGGCGAGTTACGGGCCGAACTACATGTGGCATGTCGCGCGACTGCATTACGAACGGCTGGCGGAAAAACCGAAGCATTGAGGTAGGTCAGCCTTTCCAGGCTGACCATGAGAGGGTTGTCGTGTTCAATAGCGTATTGATCAGGCTGGAAAGCCTGACCTACGCGGGCACGGGCAGGCCGGCTTCTTTGAGGAAGAACTTCATGTCTTCCCAGACATCCTTCTTGGCGGCGGGATTGCGCAGCAAATAAGACGGGTGATAAGTGCAGAGCACTTTCGCGCGACCATGCTCGAAGATACGGCCGCGCAGGCGGCCGATGCTTTCTTCGGTCCCCATCAGACTCTGAGCGGCGGTGGCTCCCCAGCACACGATGAATTCGGGATCGATGATGGCAATCTGAGCGTCGAGAAACTCGCGGCAGTTGCTGGCTTCGATCGGCAGAGGTTTGCGGTTACCGGGCGGGCGGCAACGCAGGATGTTGCAGATATAGATTTCTTCCCGTTTCAGCCCGCTGGCAACAATGATCTTGTTGAGCAACTGGCCTGCCGCGCCGACAAACGGTTCTCCTTGAGCGTCTTCGTCTGCTCCAGGAGCTTCGCCAATGAACAGGAATCGTGCTTCGGGGTTGCCGACACCGAAGACCGTTTGATGGCGAGAACTCGCCAACTCCTGGCAGCGCACGCACGCGGCGACTCGCTGCTTCCATTGATTCAACTGCCACTCGCGATCGTCTCGCGAACCGACGGAATGCGGGCTGGCGGGCAGTGGCTCAGAAATCACCGCCAATGTTGGAAGGACCGTTGGTGTGGCAGCGACCGGCCGGGGTGTCTTGGCGGGCGATGAAACCAGCGGACTTGACGCAGCACCGCTAGTCGGTGTGCGCGTCACGGCCGCAGGCTTCTGAGGTGTCGTAGGGGCCGAGCGTTTTCGAGCGGGCATTGGCAGATGACTCAGCCCCGCGCGCTGCCAGCCTTCCAACTCTTGCCGCAGCGCGCGGTTCATGGCGAGTAATGGGTCGGTCATGGGAATTCAGCTTCCATCTTCAAAACCGGACCACGATGTCTTCGGAACTACTCGACGATCTCCAGCAACTCGACATCGAAGATCAGCACGGCGTTCGGGCCGATGACCGGGGGCGATCCGCGTTCGCCGTAGGCCAGATCCGCTGGCAGAGTGATTTGCCATTTGTCGCCGACCTTCATCTTCAGCAACGATTCGGTCCAGCCCTTGATGACCCCTTTGACCTGGAACTCGGCCGGTTGATCGCGTTTGGCCGGAGCATCGCCGGTGTAGGACTGATCGAAGACTTTGCCATCGATCAGCTTGCCGCGGTAATGCACTTTGACGGTGTCGGTGGCTTTCGGAGATGCTCCCTTGCCCGATGCGATCACCTTGTATTGCACACCGCTGGGGAGCGTCTTGACCCCTTCTTTCTCTTTGTTGGCGACGAGATAGTCCTCGCCTGCTTTCGAGATCGCGGCGCGTCGTAGCGGTTCAAACGCGGTGAACGCCTTGGTGATTTCGTCGTCGGAGAATTCCGCGTCCTTGCCTTGCAGCGCGTCTTCCATCCCTTTGATGACCCGCTTTTGATCGAGGTCGAATCCTGCCTGCTTCATCTTGCCGAGCTGTAGTCCCATCGCGTAGCTGATCTTGTCGAGCAGCTCCTTCTTATTGGCCGGCTTCTTGCCGATCGCATTCGGATCAGGCTCCAGACTCAGATCCAAACCATCATCCGCCTTCTTGACTTTCGGCTGAGCCTTGGCCTTGGGCTTTTCATCCTGAGCGACCGCGAATCCAACCGCGACCACCGCCACCAAGCTCAACATCACAAACCATCGCCGCATGATCGCACCTTTTCTGTTGGGGGAAAAATTGAACGGGCGGGAGTCTAGGAATCCGAACGCTACACCGCGACCGTCGGAAACGAATGTCTTCCACAAGTGTATTGCTGAGCGGGGCGGCGTCAGCCCCCCCGGTGATATCGCCGTCCAACCGGTGGGCTGACGCCACCCCGCTCGCCTGCATCACTATTGGGCCTTCGCGAACGTGAAGATCTGCCCGAACGGTGTTGTGAAATAGACTTCGCCTGCTTCGTCTTCGCCGTAGGTCATCACCGGGAGGTTGTCCCCTTGCAGGAGATAATTCGCGGCGACCTTCTTGGCTTTCTCGTCGTACTTCAGTCCCCACAGCTTGCCGCTGACGAAGTCGCCATAGAGGTAGCAGCCATCTAACTCCGGCACCTTCTTGCCGCGATAGACGACTCCGCCGGTGATCGACTTGCCGATGGTGTGGTGGTATTCCCAGATCGGTTCGATGAGCTCCGGTTTCGCGTCGGAGCCTTCTTTGAATTTGTGCATGCCTTCGCGGAGATTCCAGCCGTAGTTGCCTCCCTTGGTGATGAGGTTGATCTCTTCCCAGAGGTCTTGTCCCACGTCGGCCTGCCAGAGTGTGCCGGACTTGCGATCGAAGCTCATACGCCAGGTGTTGCGGATGCCCATCGCGAAGGATTCCGGTGCGGCTTCGGCTTGGCCAGCCCACGGGTTGTCCTTCGGGATCGCGTAGTTCTTGCCGGCGTCTTTGTGATCGACGTCGATGCGCAGAATTTTGCCGAGCACCGTCTTTGGGTTCTGGCCGTTCTTGTGTGGATCGTTCGCGTTGCCGCCGTCGCCGAGTCCGATGTAGAGGTAACCGTCCGGCCCAAAACAGATCGTGCCGCCGTTGTGATTCCAGTATGGCTGTGGGATGCGGAGGATTTGCTCTTCAGACGCCGGATCGGCTTTGTTCGGATCGCTCTTCGAGACTTTGAACCGCGAGATGACCGAGATGTGTGGCACCTCGGTGTAGTACATGAAGAACTCGCCGTTCGTCTTGAACTTCGGATGGAACGCGAGGCCCAAAATGCCTTCTTCAAACTCTTCGTCTTTGTAGATCGTCTTCTTTTCCCAATCCAAAAACGTGTCGGCTTCTTCGACGTCTGGCTTATTCGGGAAGACGAAAATCTTTCCCGGTTGCGAGCAGACAAAAATTCGATTCGATCCGTCTCCCGCGTTCGTCAGCAACACCGGCCGGCGAAACTTGAGTTCGGGAAACGCTCGCACCGCTTTGACGGCCAGCGGCGTGTCGGGCATCGGCTGCGGTGGGTCGGCGGCTGGCGACGTAGCCACGAATGTTAGGCTCAAGGCGACGGACATCAAACAAGCGAATCGCGAACGCATGGTTTCTCCTTCAAAGAGGTTTTGCGACTTAGGCGAGCGGGGCGGCGTTGGCCCCCCGGTTTTCAGCGGAGGTAAGACAACCGGGGGGCTAACGCCGCCCCGCTCGCCAATTTATTCAGAGGGTGGCGGGGTGAACCAATTGGGGACGGGGACTCTCTTCGATCGGGCCAGCAGCAACAAGACTCCGGCCACGATGACCAGCACGGGGGCTTCCGTCTCAACCAAGAGCGTTCCTTGCTGACGCAGCACGCTCATCGCGCTGCACACCAAAAAGAATGTGCCGAGCACAAAACTCAGTTTGTCGAAGCCCATCAACACGAACATCAGTACGCCGCAAACGGCCATCCCTAAGGTCCACACCCAATTGATGTGCGTAGCGATCCCTTTCGAGGCCATCAGCCAGCCGACGCCGACCGTGATCGTCAGCAGCGAAATCACGAGGCTCTTTTGGCTGGCGGTCATGGCAATCCGGTGGTTCAGCCCCAAACGGGTGTCACTCGATAGCCCAGGGCATCGCCCTGGGTCAGCGATCCAAAAGAAATTCTTCAGCCCTGAAGGGGCGTGACTCGATGAAGTCTAACGCCAGTTGCGCCCCGTTGGGCAACGCCGTGAACGATTTGGCGTCGAAGAAAGTGGGGTTTCAGAAACGAAGGAGAGAAAAGAAAAGCCAGATTCCTAACAGGACCAACTGAAAACGCTTCAGTCAGAAAGGAATCTGGCTCATG
>SXGT01033880.1_pt1 | contig 26798 bp, 23 predicted proteins | sample 3176221 | NCBI WGS metagenome assembly SXGT01 (sample SAMN11356862, study PRJNA531348) | freshwater metagenome | isolation source: freshwater sample F1-120 | place: China: Fuxian Lake, Yuxi | collected 2017-12-25
CACCAGCTCGATGCTCGCACGGTAGGCGTCGAGTCGCTCATGTTCGAACCCGTCCATGCCCGCCAGTCGGCACGAACCGCGGGTTCGTTGCGCAGGAATCGGGCTCGGGCTCGGGCTCGGGCTCGAAAATGAGGGGATTCCATAGCGCGGGCTGACGCCCGCAACCCAAGCGGGGCTCTGCCCCGGACCCCGCGCGGGGCTCTCCGCCCCGCGACCCCGACCAGGGGCGTGCCCCTGGACCCATCTCGTCGACGGCGCTTCGCGCCGATCGACGGGGCGCCTGCGTGAAGAGGCGTCGCTCCTCGGCTACGACATTGGTTCCAGCCAAACGTCTCCCCAAGGAGGACGCCATGGATCTCTTCGTAACCCGTCACGCCCCGCTCGTCACGTCGACCCTGTCCGGCTTCGACCGCCTGGTCTTCCGCGGGACGTTGCAACCGCTTGTGATGCCGAACGGGATGTTCGCGTTCCTGTGCCGGGACGGGAAGCGCCTGCTCGACTTCAAGAAGTTCGTCTCGAAGACGAGCGACCGCGTGAAGGAGGCCGCGCTCGCGGACGTGAAGAGGCTCGATCGACCGTACCGCTTTCTGGAGTCGCCCAAGACCAGCAAGGAGGACCTCGGCCGTCAGCTTCTCGCGGAGCACCCCCTCACGAGGCCAGGCGTCATCTGCGCGTTCTCGGCCGTGGAGCCGTGCATGAGCTTCGAGTACCACTGCGACGCCGACCCCGCGAAGCGTGGCCTCAAGCTCCGGCCACGCAAGTGCCTGCATATCTACAAGTACTGGCGCAGCGCGACGTTCGGCTTCATGAGCACGCGGATCCAGACGTGGTTCCCGTTCAACGTGCAGGTCTGCCTCAACGGCCGCGAGTGGCTTGCGCAGCAGCTCCAGCGCCGCGGCTGCACCTTCAAGCGCCTCGACAACTGCTTCCCGTGGCTCGCCAACCCCGAGCTCGCCCAGCGCCTGATGGACGAGCAGCTCAAGACGGACTGGACGGACGTGCTCGACAGGATCGCGCGCGAGCTCAACCCGCTGCACGAGGAGATCTTCGCGCGCTGGCCGATGACCTACTACTGGTCCGCCTACCAGACCGAGTGGGCCACCGACATCGTCTTCAAGGATCCGGCCGCCCTCGCCGGCGTCTACCCCGAGCTGGTGCGCCACGCGATGCTCCACTTCCAGAGCGAGGACGTGATGCGCTTCCTCGGCCGGAAGGCGAACGGCAACTACACCGGGGAGATCATCACGAGCTTCAAGGACCGCGCCGAGGGGGTGCGCGTCAAGCACTGGGCGCGCGGCAACTCCGTCAAGATGTACGACAAGGGCGGCAGCATCTTGCGCGTCGAGACCACGATCGCGCGCACGGGCGACTTCAAGGTCCTGCGCCCGCGCGCCGACCTGCCCGGCGCGCGCGAGGAGTGGAAGCCGCTGCGCAAGGGCATCCGCGACCTTCACCGCCGCGCCCAGGTCTCGCAGCGATCGAACGAGCGCTACCTCGACGCCCTCGCCGTCGTCGACGACACGGCACGCTGCGCCTCCCTCTTCGACGCCGTTGGCCATCCCGTGATCGAGGACGGCCGACGCTTCCGCGCGCTCCGCATCGGCGATCCCGACGAGGTGGCCCTCCTCCAGGCCGTCGCCCGTGGCGAGTTCGCCACCGCGGGCTTCCGGAACCGCGAGGTCCGGGCCCTCCTCTTCCCGAAGTCGGGCGCCGCCTCCGCCGCCGAGCAACGGCGCCTCTCGGCCCGGATCGGTCGCAAGCTGCGCCTCCTTCGGGCCCACGGCATCATCAAGAAGATCCCCAAGACCCATCGGTATCAGCTCACCGACCGTGGCCGCGCCCTCACCGCGGAGCTCCACGCCACCCGCGACGCCAGCCTCACGCAGCTACTCCGCGAGGCGGCCTGAAGGTCTGCGCGCCGCGCGAAGATTCTACGGAGTAGTAGATCAGCGTCACCCTCAACAAGGGCGGCGGCAGCCCCCGCCGAAGGCGGCATGCTCCTGCGCGCGATGTCGCCGAAGTCCTTTGGGGTGCGGTAGTCGAGCGCACTGCGGGGCCTCTCGCAGCTGTAGTCGACTCGCCAGAGCTCGATCTCCGCGCGCGCCCGCGCCATGGTCGGGAAGCGCGCCTGGGCGAGGCACTCGTCGCGGAAGCGGTCGTTGAAGGACTCGACGTGGGCGTTCTGCGTCGGCTTGCCGGGCTGAATGAAGTCGAGCTTCACGCCGTGCTGACCCGACCACACGTCGAGCGTGCTCGAGATGAACTCGGGCCCGTTGTCCACGCGGCACGACTCGGGCAGCCCGTATTGCCAGACGAGCTTGTCGAGGACGCGGACCACGCGCGCCGACGGCAGGGAGGTGTCGACCTCGATCGCGAGGCACTCGCGTGTGAACGCGTCGACCACGTTGAACGAGCGGAGGCGCCGTCCGTCGGCCAAGTAGTCATGCACGACGTCCATCGACCAGCGCTGCCTTGGACGGGTCACGACCGTCGGCGGCGTCGGACGCGCCGCACGGAGCTTGCGGCGGGTGCGTCGCCGCACGGCGAGCCCTGCGGCCTTGTAGAGCCGGTAGACGCGCTTGCGATTGACCTCGTGCCCTTCACGGCGAAGTAGGGCGTGGAGGCGGCGGTAGCCGAAGCGTGGGCGCGCCTCGGCCAGTTCCTGCAGGCGCGCGACGAGCTTCGGATCGTCCTTGCGACGCGAGAGATATCGGCACGTCGACCGCTGCAACCCTGCCGGCAGGCACGCCCGGCGCTCCGCAAGCCCGCGCGACTTGAAGTATTCGACCACCTCCCGTCGCACGGAGAGGGTCACCACTTTTTTCCCAGGGCGCACTTCAACGAGTCCACCTCCATCGCGAACTGCGCTACGAGCTTCTTCAGCCGCGCGTTCTCGTCCGGGATCTCCACGCCCTCACCTCCCCCGCTCCCACACCGCCAGCGCCCACCCGGTGTCGATCCACCGCGTCGACTCCTTCGGCGTCCCCTCCAGGTAACGCCCGCGGTTCACCCGCGCCTCATCGAGGACCCCACCGTGCTCCGCGACGTCGTCCGCGGCCACGATCACCCACGCGATGTCGACGAGCGACACGGTGCGCGGCTTGATCGCGTCGTCACCGATGCGGAGACCCCCTGATTTCGCTCGCGCGACGAGCCTCACACGCCGCCCCCCCTTCTCGATCCACCGCTCCTCCTCCGGCCGATCCATCAGCGTCGCGACGACGACCTCCGCCCGCGCGATCGCGCCCTCCGGCAGATCCCGCGACACCTGCCGCGTTCCCTCCGGCCCGTACCGCCGCCACGTCGCCACATCCACCTCCGGCAAAACCCACGTCGTCTCCCCCTCCCCCCGACGCGCGACGCCGAGGTACCGCCACGCGCCGTCCTCCCGGCGCGCGAGCACGTACGCGGTCTCGACCGGTCTCGCCCGCTGGGGCGCGAAGCGGACGCGGTCCGGCGCCTCCAGGATCCGCTCCCCCGCCATCGCGATGAAGAGGTGTCCGCCGTGGCGCCCCGACGTCGGCTCCGCGTCGATGCCGACGGTCGCCCTGATCCCGTCGGCGTCGAGCACCGTGCCGAGCGCCGGCGCGAGGTCCTCCGGCGCCACCACTTCCTCGAGCCCGGCGATGATCGTCACGTCGTCGCCGGCCGTGATCGTCGGGCCCTCCGGATTGTCCGACGTGAGCGTCCACCCAGCGTCACGGCGGCGCACCCGCTTGATCTGATACCGCGATCCCATCGCCTCGCCGGGGAGCTCCACGAGCACCACCCGATCCTCGAACGCGGACGCGGGCGCGCCACGGTCAAAGCGCATCACGGCCCAGTCGCCATCCCGCATCGGGTGGCGCCCGCCGTCCATGGAGGTGCCGGACACGCGCACCGCGAAAAGTCCGGGGTCGGCGCTCTTCACGGGGAGCATCACGTGGTCGTGATCGGGCGGTTCGATGGCGTCCCCGGCGTGCCCGGCGGCGGCGCGGAGATCCGGGAATGTCGGGACGGCCCGCCGCTCGGGGAGATCAACGACGCTGGATCGGTCCTGCACGTCCTGCACAGGCTCCACCCACAGCCCATCGGGGCTGGCTCGGAACCGGACCTGGAACGCCGTACCGGGGTGCCCCGCGCGCGGACCGAACCAGCGGCGGAGAAGCTCCGGCAGCTGGTTGTCCGGCGTCCCGGCGGGGCGCGCGACGTTGCAGAACTCCTTCATCAACCGAAATTGCCAGACCCGACCGTCGTCCACGCGCACGTCGACCTCACCCTCCGGGATCGCCGCAACCTTTCTGGACGGCAGCTTCAGGATCGGTTCGCGCTTGTTCCACGTGAGCCTGCACGTGAACCCCTCCGCCGTGGCCGAGCCAGCCGCGAGCCGCCTCCGGTACAGCGCGAGCCGGTAGTCGACGAGCTCGCCCGTCATGCGCGCCAGCGCCGGGGCGAGCGACGCCTCGATCTCCAGGGTGCAAACGAAGCGGTCGCCGGTGATGGCGAATCCTGGCCTCCGCCCGTTCTTCGTCGAGGTCCACGCGTCGATCGGGTTCTTGCGCCAGTACCGCTCCCACCTGCTCGTGTTCCCGGGCCCGAGCGCGTCCACACGCTCGCTCTCGAGGACGTCGCCGAACAGCTCGGGCGAGCGCCGCAGGATCGCGTGCGATCGCGCGCACAGCTCCGCCACGCTCATCCCCTGCGGGAACGCGTCCGCCTCGATCATCGCCTCGAGCGTCACCATCTTGAAGCACCGCGTCATCTCCGTCGTCTCGATCTCCCGCAGGAACGCCTCGGCCGCATCGACGGCTGCTCTTTCGTCCGCGCCGAGATTCCCCTCGTCCTTGACGAACCGGAACCAGCTCCCATGCCTCTCCCTGATCTTCCCCACCGTGTACCCGATCCGCTGCATCTGCCCTGCCGTCGGGCGCTCCCCGTCGGCCGCGTCCCTGAGCTCGCGGTACGCCCGTTCGACCTCGTCCGTCCCGCCCGCGCGGTGGAGCCTCTCGAGCAGCGCCTTCGCCTCGAGCTCGAGGTTGACGGAGCACCCGTGCGGAAGGCCCGGCGCCTCTCCAGCCGCGAGGAACCGCGCGAGCGTCCCCGCGCCCGACTGTCCCAGCGACAGGAGCGCGCGGACGCGCTCCAGGAACACGCGGTGGTTCCCCACGAAGTCGATCACGACGACCGCGTCCTTCCCCTGGCTCGCGCGGAGGCCACGCCCGAGCTGCTGGAGGAACAGGACCCCCGACTCCGTCGGCCGGAGCATGACCACGCGGTCGATCGCGGGCACGTCCACGCCCTCGTTGAACATGTCCACGGCGCACACGGCGTCGAGCGTGCCCGCCGCGAGATCGCGGAGGGACGTCTCGCGCGGGTCCGATCCCTCGCCCGAGTGGACGGCGACGACCCGCACGCCGCGCTCGCGGAGCCAGTCCCTGACGAACCCCGCGTGTCCCTGGGTGCAGCAGAAGATCAGCGTGTGACGACCCGGGTGCTCGGCCCAGGCGCGCCACAGGGTCTGCATCCGGGCCTCCGTCTGCGCGGCCCGCGCGAGCTCCTCGATGTCGAAGGTGCGGTTTCGCCAGGGGATGTTCGCGTAGTCGATGTCGTCCTTGATCCCGAAGTAGTGGAACGGCGCCAGCATCCCCTCCGCCACCCCGCGCCCGATGTCCGCGCGGTAGACGAGGCGGTCGTCGAAGAGGCCGAAGATGTCCCGCTGGTCCGCGCGCTCCGGCGTCGCCGTGAGGCCGAGAAGGAATCGCGGATCGACGGCGGCGAGGATCCCGCGGTACGACGCCGCGTCGGTGTGGTGGGCCTCGTCGATGATGACGTAGTCGAAGCGCTGCCGGCGCAGCGCCTCGATCTGCTCGCTGCGCGCGAGCTTCGCGACCGACGCGAAGACGCAGGTGCCGGATAGATCGCCCTGCGCCCCGACGCACCAGGTGACGTGCGCGCGATCGCCGTGGGCCCGGATGAGCCGCCGGAACGTGTGCGCCGCCTGCGCCAGCAGCTCCTCTCGGTGTGCGACGAACAGCACGCGGGGCCTGCGCCCGAGTTCCTTCCCGAGCTGCCACCAGTCGAACGCCGCGAGCCACGTCTTCCCCAGGCCCGTCGCGAGGACCACGAGCCCGCGCGTGGCTCCCCGCTGGCGCACATCGCGCAGCGCGAGGAGCGCCTCGCGCTGGACGCGGTGGGGATCGGGCGCCGCCGCGAGGGGCTCCTCCTCGATCTCCCCTCCGGAAAACGCCCGCGCACCCGGCGACCGCCCCGCCCTCTCCGCATACGCGGCCAGCCACGCCCCGTCGAGCGGCCGCGCGATCTCCCAGATCTCCTCGAACGCGCCCGACACCCGCGCGTACGCCTCGCGCTCCCGATCCCGGTCCACGCGCAGGTTCCACTCGACCGCGTCGCCGAGCGCAGCGCGCGACAGGTTGCTGCTCCCGACGAAAGCCGTCGCGAAGGACGGGCCCTCGAACCTCCACGATTTCGGATGGAACGAGCGCCCGCGGAGCGGCGGATCCTCGACGACCACGACCCGCGTCTCGAGCAGGCCCGCGTGCCCCTCCGAGCTCTGCCGGTCGAACAGCATCTCGAGCGCGCTCGCCTGGGTGATCTCGAGGTAGTCCCCTGTCACGATCCGCACGCGCGCCCCGCGCCGGATCGCCGCCGCGAGCGCCGGCTCGATGCGGAGCACCCCGCTCTCCATCACGAACGCCGCGACGATCGCGATGTCGGTCGCCCGCTCGAACAGCGGGAGGATGTGGTGCGCGAACGGATCGCCGCCCCCCGTCGCCAGCGGCGGGGGGCTGGACGCGAGGTAGTTCCCCTTGCCCGGGATCACGTGCCGGACGCCGCCCCGCGGATCGTCCATGTCGCCGGCGTACCGCGGGATCACGTGAACATGCAGGTGCATCACCGTTTGCCCCGCGGCAAGGCCGGCGTTGAAGCCGACGTTGTATCCGGCCGGGTGGAGTTCGGCGTCGAGCGCCGCCTTCACCTCGTCGACGAGCGCGAGGACCGCGCGTCGCTCCTCCTCCGACGCGGCGAACCAGTCCGCCACCACGCGCCGCGTGACGACGAGCGTGTGCCCCGGCGACACGGGGTACCGATCCCGGAACGCGAACGCGTGGGCGTTCGACGCGACGTGGTCGGACTCGGGGACCGAGAGGAAGACGGACACGACCGGACGAGCGTACGTGGACTCCGCCCCCCGCTTCCAGGGGCGCCTCACGTCCAGCTCGCCGTGAGGAACTCAGCTTGCGTGCTCGGGGTCTTCCGGCCCACAATGAAGGAGCCGCCGTGAGCAGGCGTGTAGCTCGTACGGGGCCGGCGCCCCAGGGGCGAGTCGAGGGGCACCTTCCGCGCGGGGTGATGTCGCCCGCCGGGGGTCGCCAAGCGGCGTCCAAGCGCACGGACGCACGTGGTTTACCCTGATTTGAGCGCTCCGGGCGGGCGCTCCGGGCGGACGTCGCCCTCGAGACCGTGGGGGCGACGTGCACCGCTCCAGCCTCGTCGACGACCCTGGGGAGTCCCTGACGAGGGACCTTCCCGGAACCCGCGCGTCAGGCGTGCGATGAGCGACAGCGGATCCATGTCGATGGCCGTGGTCCCGTCGGAGTAGGGACGCTTCAACACGACGCGGACCAGACCCTCGGGACCGCGCTGCACGTGCTTGTCCGCGTGCGGCGGCCGGAGGACGTACTGCACGAGCGCCTCCTTGCCCTCGGGGTCGCCCGCTCCCGCGCGCGTCGCGGCGTGCAGCGTGAACCCCTCCTTCGCCACGCACAGCGGCTTGTCGAAGGATCAAGCCGCGCTTCGCGCTGGTTCGCCTCACGCTCGCCGGGGCCCTTCGTCGAGCGAGGGATCGGCTTCCCGCGGGTGCGCTTCTTCCCCGGACGTCGCTTCGCCGACTTCGACGACCTCCGTCGTCAGGGCACCGTGTGGCGCGACACGTTTGCCAACGGACGCGAGCACGAGGAAACGGGCAAGGTCCCGGACCTCGTCTTCGAGCACGAGGAGCGGCACCTCCTCCAGCCCATGCGGACCGTCGACTTCGACACCGACGATCTAGAGACCACCGGCGTCGGCCGCACGCACCGGATCCACTTCGACCGCAACACTACTCGGTGCCCTGGCGGCTCCATGGTCAGTCCGTGCTCGTGCGCGCCGACGACGACCACGTGCGCGTGAAGCTGGGGCCGAAGGAGGTAGCCCGTCATCGCCGGTCGTGGAGCGCGGGCGAGGATGTCCACGACAAGCAGCACGAGGACGGCATGCACGACGAACGTGGCCGTCGGGTCGCGAGTGCGCTCCCCCAGGCGCTCTCGCCGCTCGGCGCCACCGGCGCGAAGTACTTCTCCACGCTCATCGCGTCGCGCCGTTCGATTCGCCTCGAGCCGGTCCGGCTCGTCCTCCTCTGCGAGCTCTTCGGCGCCTCCGCGACCGCGAGCCCTCGACGCCCTCGAGCCTGCTGAGCGTTCCCTTCACGATCCCGGGCGAGGCGAGCCCCTACACGGTGAACCTTGCGGCGGCCATCCTGGTGGGGAAGCTATCGGCCTCCGGCTCTGGGTTCTCGTTCGATGGCGAGTACGCCGGCCGCTTCGGCATCGGCGAGTTCCTGGGTGGCCTGCGCTCCGTCGGCATCTCCAGCGAATGGCTTTGCCGGGGTACCGAGACCTACAAGCACGTGAAGACCGTCCTCTGCGGCGCGCTCGACCTCGCGCTCGATCCGAAACAGGATCTGACGGGCGTCCCGTGCAACGCGATCTCGACCGCCATCTCGATCGAGGCGACCCCAGCGCAGATGGGTCGCGTGTGGAAGCCGCCGCCCGGGCCAGCCCGCTGTCCCGACGACGTCGACGCCGGCTTCGATAGCTGCGAGTAGTCTCGGCGCGGAGGCACTTCACGCGGACCTCCCGAGGGGATACCGTCCGATCATGGTGGCGGGACCGGGCGCGGAGATGAGCGTGCTCCGGATCGGGGCGCGGTTCCACACGCACTACGAGGTGCTCTCCTGCATCAAGGCGGGCGGCATGGGCGCCGTGTACGAGGTGCTCGATCACCGCACGCGCCGGAGGCGCGCGCTCAAGCTCATGCTGCCGAGCATCGTCAGCGATCCCGAGCTGCGCGCGCGCTTCAGCCGCGAGGCGACGGTCACCTCCGACATCCACAGCGAGCACATCGTCGAGACCTTCGACGCGGGGGTGGACCCCGCGACGGGCGCGCCCTTCCTCGTGATGGAGCTCCTCATGGGGGACGATCTCGGCGCCGTCCTCGAGAAGCGCGGGTCTCTGCCGCCCTCCGAGGTCGTGACGCTCCTCCACCAGGCCGCCCTCGCCCTCGCCCGCACCCACGCCGCGGGCGTCGTCCACCGCGATCTCAAGCCCGAGAACCTCTTCGTCACCTTCCGCGACGATGGCTCGCCGCGCCTGAAGGTGCTCGACTTCGGCATCGCGAAGGTGGTCGCGCAGAGCTCCGCCGCGAAGGGGACGAGGTCGCTCGGGACGCCGCTCTATATGGCGCCGGAGCAGATCAAGGGCGACGCCGGCATCGGGCCGCGCGCCGACCTCTACGCCCTCGGACACATCGCGTACACGCTCCTCGCGGGGAGGCCTACTGGCAGCGGGAGGCGAGCACCGCGGAGGGCCTCTATCCGTTCTTCGGCAAGGTCCTCGACGGCGCGGTCGACCCGGCGAGCCGTCGCGCCGAGGCCCGATCGGTCTCGCTGCCGCCCGCCTTCGACGCGTGGTTCTCGCGCTCGACGGCGAAGGTCCCACAGGAGCGGTTCGAGTCCCCGTCGGCCCTGCTCGCGGGCCTCTCCGAGGCGCTGGGCGAGCCCGTGCCCACCGTGCGGGTCTGCGGGCCCGACGGCGTGCTGCAGGCCACGCGCGCCGGCGATGGCCTCCAAGCCAACGCTGGACTCGAGCGAGCCGTCGCCTGCAGGCATCCTGGGCGGCGTCACGGACGTGCCGATCTCGAGCACGCTCCCCGTGCTCCCGGCACGCCGGCGGCCGCCGCTCGTGGCGATCGTGGGGGGCCTCGCCGTCGTCGGCGCGATGACGGCTGGCCTGGCGATCCAGCTCGTGGGTCTGCGAGGGTCGCACGACGCGGCGAAGACGGCAGCCCACGGGGCGCCCTCGACGACGACCTCGGTGACGATCCCGGCGCCTTCGCACCCGGGGACGGTCGCGGATCCGCCGATCACGGCCACCGCGCCCGGCCCATCGTCGAGCCAGACCGCGGCCCCGCCGCACGTGGCGTCATCTCCGAAGGCGCTCACGTCGGCGACCGCACGCACGCCGGGATCGCACGCGGCCGTCGCGCCTTCCGCCGCGCCGTCGCAGTCGGCGACGTCGTCACCCTCCGCAGCGCAGAAGGTCAACTGCAACCCGCCGTATTTCTTCGACGACAAGGGTGACAAGATCTTCAAGCGGGAGTGCGTCAAGTGAGGCGATGGCCCGCGCAGGATGGCCGACGGGCGCTCGGGACAGCGCTGGGCGTCGCGATCTTGCTGGCCGTGGCGCCCGCCTCCGCGGATCCGACGGACGCGTGCTTCTCGGCCCACGAGAACGGACAGGTGGTCCGGAGAGCGGGGAAGCTCGTCCAGGCCCGACAGCAGTTCATCCAGTGCTCGCAGACCACCTGCCCTGCGATGAACCAGGCGGACTGCGTGGAGCGCGTGAACGACATCGATCGCGTCCTTCCGACGCTGATCGTCGAGGTGAAGGATGAGGCGGGCGCCGACGTGGCGAGGTTCACCCTCCAGCTCGACGGCGTCACCGTACCGGCGGACGCCGCGGCGCGGCCGATCCCGCTCGATCCCGGCGCTCACACCGCCGTCCTCGAGGGCGCGGGGTTCCCGCGCGTCACCCGGGAGATCGTGCTCAGGGAGGGAGATCGCAACCGGCGCGAGCGCGTCGTGCTCACCCGGCCAGGGTCACCGGTGCCACCTCGGGATCGACCCGTCCCCCCGAAGGACGCCGCTCCAGCCGATCCGGCGCCGGGTCGCAACCAACGCATCCTCGCGGTCGGCGTGGGTGCCCTCGGCGTCGTCGGCCTCGGCGCAGCCGGCGTGTTCGCGCTGAAGACGCGCTCCTCGCTCGACGAGTCGGCTCCGTTCTGCGACGCGAGCAAACGGCTGCGACCCGCGCGGCCTCGATCTCCGTGGTGACGCCTCGCGCTCGCAGACGCTCGCGCTGCTCTTCACGGGCCTCGGCACCGCCGCGCTCACCGGCGGGATCGTGCTCCACGTCACGGCGCCGTCGGCTCCGGCCAGGGCAGAGCGTTCGCCGGGCGCGGGAGTCACGTTTGCCGTGGGGCCGCGGGGCCTCCTCGCGGCTGCGCGCTGGTGACGGTCTCGTGCACGCCGCTCCGCGCGGCGGTCGAGAAGTAGCTCACTCCAGCCGGCGGATAGGCGGCGGCCCCACGCGGCGGGTGCGGAGCGGGGCGCGCGGTCCGAGGGCGCCGATCGCGATCGCGTCGCCCACGAGGTACACGGCCTCGTCGGTGCACGCGTCGTACGTGGACACGATCGCGCTCTCTTCCTGGAACAGGACGTCGATCGCGTCCGCGACGTGGCGGTCGCGCTTGCGGAGGACGGCGAGGTTCCGCTCGACCTCGTCGAGGTCGTCGTGGGTGACGCGCGACCCAGCGATCACGTGGTGGATGTGCGCCTCGTCCGCACCGCAGCGCGTGGCGGCGTCCGCGCGTGGCCAGGGGGACGAGAGCACGACGAGGGACGCGGCGCCGATCGCGGCCGCGACGAGGATCGCCGGGGACCACGCGCGCGCCGGCGGGAGCCCGCGCTCGATCGGGCGGCCGACGAGGACCACCGCGACCGCCGCGATCCAGGCGCCGTGGATCGCGGCGTGGATCTGGGCGCCCTCCGTGATCCAGGGCGGGAGGAGCGGCAGCGACACGAGCGCGCCCACGAGCACGTGGCGGAGCATCGTCGCGTGGGGATCGGTGGACGCACGCCACGATCGCGCCAGCACGACGATCACCGCCCCGACGAAGGCGATCGCCGCGGCGGCCATCACGACCGCCTCGATCACGCTGATCCACCCGAGCTCCGCCGCCCAGTGACGGATCGGCCCGAGCGGGCCCCACGTCGCGATCGCGCGCTCGACGACCGCGCGTTCCTCGAGCACCGCGTCGTCCGGGTTGTTCCACACGAACCCGAAGAACCCCTGCGGCGTGACCACGTACGAGGCGGCGCTCCTCGCGAGGGCCGCAGGCAGGAGCCACGGCCGCTCCGCGAGCTCGCCGCGCACCAGCGTCCATAGCGCGCTCCACCGCTCCGGCTGCGACAGCGAGCGCATGTAGGGGTGCCGCTCGAAGAGGTGGAGGTGCCCCTCCCCGTGCAGGAGGCCGTACGCGACCCCCGGGAGATCCGAGTTGCCAGCGCCGAGCGGCGAGAGCCTCCGGAGCAGGAGCTCCTGCACGCCCACCCCCAGCGCGACGACGGCCGTGCTCGCCGCGACGAGCTTCGCCATGCGCACGCGCGAGGTCTCGCGCCGCGCGGCCCAGAGCGCGAGGGCAGGGACCACGAAGAGCGGCCCCGGCCGCGCGAGGAGCGCGAGCGCGAGCACGGACATCCCGCCGAGGAACGTGGTCCACCACGCCGCGCCCGATCGCTCGAGCGACGCCGCACGCCACAGGAGCGCGAGCGCGACGAAGCCGAGCGGCCCGCCGACCTGCTCGCTCTGCACGAACCCGACGTACCGGCGCGCGAACAGGATCGACAGCACGAGGACGACCGTGGCGGCCGTCCGACCGTGCGAGCGCCACACCTCGGCCGAGAGCAGCGCGGCGGACGCGGCCCATGCCAGCGCGAGGAGGAACATCACCGCGCGGAGCGACAGGCCCACGCGGAGGAGCGCCGCGAGGATCACGAGCGGGATCGGCCGGCGCGCCCACGCGCCGTTCATGTCCGCCCCGTGCGCGACGCGGAGCGCGTCGGCGTACTGCCCGCCCGCGTCCGCGAACGGGTACAGGCCCGCGAAGACGGCGTTTCGCCCGGCGAACCCGGCGCGCCACACGACGAGGAGCGCCGCGACGAGCACACCGAAGCCGAGGAGCGCGAGGATCGGCGACCGCCACCCGGGCGGCGCCCGGGCCGCGAGCCTGGCCCCCCCCCAGAGCACGAACGGGAGGACGATCACGTCGTGCCAGGGGACGATCGCGAGCTGGAGGAGGAGGGCATATCCCGCTGCGCTGAGCGCGATCGCGAGCACGATACGGAGGCCCTTCACACGGCGAAGCTAGTACCACGTGCGGGACGTTCGTGCGGGGCTCGCGAGCACCTCCGCGCGGGGTCGGCCCCAGGAAGTTGAACGCCGTTCACGGATCGTGGCGGCATCGATCGGTACGTGATCGAGGCGTAGGCATCGCGACGACGCGGTCCGGGTGGTACGCTGTCCGGTGATGCGCGGCGGCGGGGAGCGTTGGGGTGGCGGGTGGGGGCTGCCCTTGGCCCTCGTGGGGTGCACGACCTTCGCGGGCGGAAAGGAGTCGCCCGCGTCGCCCTCTTCGCCGACACGCGAGGACGCCGACGACGGCGGGCCGAAGGGCGCGACGGATCGTGCGCCCGACGGCGGCGGCGCGGCGAGCTCCGCCGACGCGGCGGGGACGTGCCCCACGGGCGCCTACTGTCCCACGACGAGCGCGTGCCTCGCGCAGTGCGGCGCGTGCGACGGCGTGTGGCTCGTACAAGCGGCATTTGAACAGGGACGTGGTGCTTCCTCACCATCGATACGTCGCGTACCAGGTCGCGGTGGAGCTCGTGCTCGCCGTGAAGGAGGCCAGGATCAGCGATGCGAAGCTGCGGGACGAGGCGCTGCGGGCAGGGAAAGGGTCGGTGCTCAACATCGTCGAGGCGGTGGGTCGGGTGTCGCGCGCGGACAAGGCGCGGGTGTTCGGGATCGCGCGGGGGGAGGCCACGGAGGTCGTCGCCGCGGTGGAGCTGTCCGCGCTGCTCGGGGACGCCGACAGGGTGGCGTCCGTGCGGTGCGTCGAGCTCGGGGGTCGCCTGATCGCGCTCTTGACGGGGCTGATGCGGTGAGGGCGAGCGGGCGCGCCACGCTCACGGAGCGCGCGGAGCGTCCTCGTGAAGGTGACGCTCACGTGCCCGCCGTCCGGACGAAAGGGCGATGGCTCGGCGTCGCGCCGATCGACGTCCTTCGGCGAGCGCACGGGCGAATCGACGATGGCGGCGGCGCCGTCAGCCCGTGACGGCCTTCGTCATCGCCGCGGCGGCCGTCGCGGTCGGCAAGAACAGCCTGTCCGGCCGGGAAGGAAAGCACAGAAACCCGAGCGCCTCGTAGAAGGCACGCGCGCGCGTGTCCTTCGCGTCGACGACGATGGCGTACGCGGCGATCGAGCCAGTCACGGCGAGCACGCGTGTCACCGCGTCAGCCACGAGGAGCTCACCGATCCGCTCTCCGCGCAGGCGCTCGTGACGGGCGAGGCGTCCGATGAGCGGCGCCGGAATGGCGTCGTAGCGCGGCAGCCTCTTCCGCAGGAGCTCGGGCATGTCTGCGACCGCGACCGCGAACATGCTGAGGCTGTAGAAGCCGGCGACGCCATCCACGTCGACCGCCACGAAGACCTGGGCGATTCGACGTCGCTGGTCCTGCCCCGCGCGGGTGCGGAACCGGTTGTCGAGCGCGGCCGCACCGCAGCGGAACGCGCCCCGATCGTGCGGACCAAGCGGCTCGAAACGAAGAGGAGTGCGGCCCGGCTTCAGCGAGCGAGCTCCTGGCGCCTGCGGAGCGCGGCCACGAGGCGCGCGGCCGGCGGGGGCGGGTTGCTCAGGGCATCGAGGAAGGCCTCGCGATCCCCCGCCTGCAGCGTCATGAGCTGGTGATCCGCGAGGATGCGGCACGCTCCCGCGTACGCAAGGTCACCCGCCGCGAGGCCAGACACCGCCGAGGCCCGCTCGATGACCTTCTTCACCGAGGGAGCGACCCTGAGCTCGAGCCGCTCCGTCTTCGCCTCTCGCTTCGCTGTCTTCGCCACGGCCAACCTCCTCCGAGGATTTGTACGGCATGTCGTACACGTCAAACGGCAGCCTCTCGGCGAGGGGGGGACGACCGAGGGGGAAGACGCCCGCCGGCGTGGTGAAGACGCTGGCCGGATCGGGCCCGAGCGGGTCCACCGACGGCACGGGCACCGCCGCGCTCGCGGCCGCCAGCAAGCTGCGCTCGCGGATCGTCCCGTCGAGGAGGTCCGAGTCGTCCGCGCTCGACGGCCAGGTTGCGGCGCCGCTCGCCGTTCCCTTGGCCCCGTCGGCGCGGAGGTGAGATCCATCACCCGATGGCCCGCCGGCGAGGGAGGTACCGCTTCGTCTGGCGGGCGGTCGCGGTGCCCTGCTTCGCCGGCGCCGCGTTCCTGCTCTGGCGCGCCGGGAGCGAAGTGCTCGGTCCGACGAGCCGCTCGAGGTTCCTGCGTGGGTCCGATGCGTCCGCCGCGATCCGCACCGTGCGAGCGTCAGGCGTCCTCGAGGCCGTCAGGGTCTCGAAGCGTGACGCGTTCGAGCCCGCCTGCCAAGTGTGGCACGAGCGCTACCAGAAGTGCGGCAAGAGTAGCTGCTGGGCGGTCGTCGGCTCGATGACCTCCTCGCACGGAGTGCTCGAGCGCGGAGCAACCTCACGATCTACCCGCGCGAGCCGTCGACGTCGTTCGGGATCCTCTCCTCGCGCGAGCGCGCATGGACGGAGCTCGCCGATCGCCACGGGATCGCTGGCATGAGGCGGACCGACTTCGACAATTTCTACCCGCACCGCGTCCGCGAGCGGTGTTTTCGCGACGGTGAGCGCGTGAGCGTGATCGGGTGCGTCTCGCCCCGGCCCGGCGACACGGGAGAGCTCGTCGCGTGCCCGGGTGACAGGTCCTGGGCACTCCTCGTGGGTGACGGCACAGCGCAGGCCGCGACCGACGAGGCCTCCAACGACGCCCTTTACGGGTTCGCGGGAGCGATCGCCGCGCTCCTCCTCGGGCTCGCGCCCCTCAGCGTCGACCGGCAGCCGCTGACGGAGGCGCTGTCGAGGCGGGCCGGCAAGAGGAAGACGCGCCGGGCGCTCGTGGTGGCGGCCGGCGTCGCCGCGGCCCTCCCGCTCGCCGGGCTCATCGTGAACATCTGCCTGCGCGCCAGCCACGATCACACCAGCACGTACGCGTACGGGCGGGGCGGGTACGTCGTCGCCGTGCTGGTCGCTGCGCTCCTCGCGCTCTTCGCGTGGATCTGCTGGCGCCGCACGACCACCCTCCGGGCGGCGATCGGCCCGATCGCGTCGACGCCGCGCAGCCTGCTCGCCGACACGCGCGCGAGCACGGTCGAGCTGTCGGTCCGCGCCACGGAGGAGGTCGCGGCGGAGCGGATCGCCGACGGGGTCGGGGTCGTGTACCTGGAGACCGTGGTCAAGGAGACCTACCAGGACGGCAAGAACGCGCGCACGGTCGAGCACGTGCGCGAGCGCGTCCCGAAGAAGCTCTCCGTGACCGACGAGAGCGGCGAGGGCCGCCCCGAGATGCGGCTCGCGGTCTCCGACATCGACGTCCTCACGACGAGGGACGACGCGAGGATCCTCGCGCGATACCCGAAGCTCGAGCGGCACGATCGCCACAAACACTACACGGTCGAGGAGCGCTTCATCATGCCGGGCGAGCAGCTGTACATCCTCGGAGAGGTCGTCACCCTCGACATGCAGGCGAGCGACCGCGGCTATCGCTCGGTGCGCGGCGCGCCGACCCTCGGCGGGCAGGACGGGCCGCTCCTCGTCTACGCGGGCAGCGAGGCGGGGCTGCTCGAGCAGATCGTCGCCGAGGGACGCCGGCTGTCCGTCCTCAGGACGGTCGCCCTCGGCGCGCTCGGGCTCCTCGCCGGCGTCACGGCGTACCTCGCGTCGATGTGAGCACGGCTCGGATCAGGGAACGTCGATCGTCGCAGGCTCCAGGGTGACGCACTCTCCCCCGGGGACAGGGATCGAGTCGGGATGAACGCGCGCCAAGTGCGCTGGAGCGGGTGCGTCAACCAGCAGAGAGGGACAAGAGGATGCGGTTCACCGCGCTCTTCCACCACATGACCGTGGACCGACTGCGAGCGAGCTTCTCCGCGCTGGCGAAGAACGATGGCCGTGATCTACTGAGCGCCCGGCGCCCGGATCTGCGCTGCTCCCGCGGCCTCACGCTCATCGAGATCTCCGCCGTCGTGGTCATCGTGGGCATCCTCGCCATCCTCGGGGTCGTCGGCTACCGGAGGGTGGTCGACAACGGCCGCTTCGCCGAGGCCACCGGTCTCGTGGGCAACATCCGAGCGGCCCAGACCACGTACTACGCGGAGATCGGTTACTACGCTGACATCTCGTTGGGCGTGAACAAGAACTTCACGTATCCCACCAAGAACCCCGGCGGTAGGAAGGTGGGCTGGGGGGCCCCGTGCGACCTGACCGTGTGCAAGCCCAACATGTCGTTCAGCTCCATCAACGTCAGCGCAACCGGCCCGGTCGAGTTCGGATACACGACCGTGGCGAACCGGCCCGGGTGCGATCCGGCGTGCAAGGGCGTCATCATCACGAACGGCGGTACGCCCGTCGTTTGGGGTCCCAACGCCCAGAACGAAGACTGGTTCATCGTCCACGCCCTCGCCAGCTTCAACCCGGGCTCGACGGACCCCTCGGCCCACGTCGTCGGGAGCGTGTGGTCGAAGGATCTCATCGTGGGCCAGGAATGAACCTCCCCGGTGGGGTGGAGGCGTTGCCTCCTTCCATCGGCCCCTTCCGCCTCGATCGCCCGCTGGGCCGCGGCGGCTTCGCCCCGGTCTTCCTGGCGACGGAGGTCTTCGACGGGCGCGAGCTCCGCACCGTGGCCGTCAAGCTCTTCGGCGGCGCCGCGTCGGGGCGGCGCACCGCGCGCATGGTCCCCACGTCGTCGGCCGAGACGGCGCGGGTGGTGGAAGAGGCGCGCGCGCTCTGTCGCGTGGAGCACCCCAACATCGTGCGCTTCCACCAGCTCGCCTCCGATCCCGCGACGGGGACCTTGGGGCTGGCGATGGAGTACGTACAGGGTGTCTCCCTCTCACAGCGCCTCGCCGAACACGGTACGCTGGAGGTTCGCGACGCGCTCGACCTGGGGATCGCGCTGGCCTCCGCCCTCGCCGCCGTGCACCGAGCGGGGCTCGTGCACCGCGACGTGAAGCCGGCCAACGTGGTCGAGTCGAACGGGGCGTACAAGCTCATCGACTTCGGGATCGCGCTGGGCCTCGCCACGGCCGGGCCGCCGCGCGCCGAGGTCCGCATCGTCGATGATCTCCCGCTCGCGATCGCCGCGGGCGACGGACACTCTCTGCTGGCCGACTACACCGCTGACGGAGCGCTGGACGAAACGGGGCACGCGCTCTCGGGCACCGTCGGCTACATGGATCCCGTGTGCGTCCGCGAGGGCTCGCCGGCGACGCACGAGAGCGATCTCTACGCGCTCGGCGCGACCCTCTACGAGGCCCTCACCCGCGCGTTGCCCGCGCGCGCCGCCGCGACGTTGCGTGGTCTCGGCGGTCTGCGCGGCGACGTCATCGACGGACGCGTGGCCGCGCCGTCCGTGCGATCGCTCGTGCCCGACGTGCCGGACGATCTCGCGGCGCTCGTGGACCGGCTCCTCGACCCGTCGCGCTCGGGCAGGCCGCGCTCGGCCGACCTGGTGGTCGCGGAGCTCGAGCGGCTGCGGCGGGCCGCGCGCGGATCCGCCCGCGCGCGCCCCCCGGAGGACGAGGGACCCTTCCGCGGGCTCGGGCGCTTCGAGGCGGGGCATCGCGACGTGTTCTACGGTCGCAGCGTCGAGCTCGCGGGCGCACTCGAGGTGCTCCGCACGCGCGGGCTCTGCGTCCTCGTGGGCGCCTCGGGCAGCGGCAAGAGCAGCCTTGCGCGCGCAGCGGTCCTGCCCGCGATCGAGGAGGGAGCGCTCGGGAGCTGGCCGGCGCGATGGGATTCCGTGACCCTCTCGCCGGGAGCGGACGCCCGCGAGAGCCTCGCGGGCGCGCTGTCGGCGCACGGCGTGGGCGCCGACGTGGCCCCGGATCAGATCGTCCTCGCCCTGTCGAGGCGCGCCGAGGACACGGGCCGAGGCGTCGCCGTCCTCGTGGATCAGCTCGAGGAGCTGGTCACGACGAGCGCCCCGGGATCACGCGACCACCTGGCCCGCTTCGTCGAGGCGGCGGCCGCGCGGCCGCTGCCTGGGGTCCGCGTCGTCGCGACGGTGCGCCGCGATCTCCTCGATCCCCTGCTGGCCGTCGAGGGTCTCGGCGCGGGGCTCGCGCGGGGTGCGCTGCTGGTGGCCCCGATCGCGCCGTCGGCGTGGGGCGCGGTCATCGACGAGGCCCTGGCGGCCTACGGCCATGGCTTCGAGAGCGATGACGTGCGCGCAGCGCTCGTCACCGCGGTCGCGCGATCGGCGGACGCGATGCCGCTCGTGCAGTTCGCCCTGGCTTCCATGTGGCAGGCGCGAGACGTACAGCGCCGGGTGTTGACGAAGCGCGCCCTGGACGAGATGGGCGGTGTCGAGGGCGCGCTCGAGCGGCACGCGGAGGCGGCCTTCGCCCGCACGTGCGAGGGAGATCGCGCGCGCGAGGACGCGGTGCGGCGCGCCCTCGTCGACCTGACGACCGCGCGCGGTACCCGCCGGCCCCGGAGCCGGGTGGCCGTCGTCGGCGCGGCGGGTCACCCGGACGCAGCCGCCCTCGTCGATGCGCTGGAGCGCGAGCGTGTCCTGTTCTCGGAGGGTGACGACGCGCTCGTGGTCGCGCACGAGACGCTGCTCGTCGCGTGGGCCCGCCTCGCCGGCTGGATGCGGGACGTGCGCGCGCAGCGCGAGATCGCGGAGGAGATCGAGGGCGCGGCGGCGCTCTGGGCGGAGGGCGGGCGCGAGGAGGAGCGCCTGTGGAAGAGCCGGCAGCTCGAGCGGGCCGCGTTCGCCGAGCGTGGTGCCGATCTGTCCACCGGCGCGCGGGAGTTCCTCCGCAGATCGCGGAGCGTGCAGCGGCGCGCGCGCGTCCTCGTGAGCGCGGCCGTGTTGACCGTGCTGGGCGGGGCCGCGGCGGGCACCGCGCTCTGGGTGAGCGACACCGCGGCGAGGCGTCGCGAGTCGATCTCCGCGCTCACGGCGGTTGGCAACACACGCGCCGGCGCGGTGGCACACGCGAACGCCATCGAGGAGCTGGCGCAGGCGGAGCGCCAGAAGCGCGTGGCAGCGGAGGCTCGGTGCGAAGAGGTGGCCGCGGCGAAGGCAAAGGCGGAGGCGGCGCTCGGGCAGACCACGTCGGACCTCGCGACGGCGCGACGCGATCTCGCCACGGTGAAGGCCGAGCGCGACGCGTGTCGGGCGAAGCCGCCCCGCTGACGGGACGACCGAGCCTCAGAACGCCGTCGCGTCGTCGGCCGACCAGCCGTCGGAGTCGACCGGGACCACGTCGACGACCGCCGAGGCAGCGTCGATGATGCGGATCGCCGATCGCGTGGCCTCGAACGCAACGAAGGGCGGATCCGCCACGGGCCGTTCGAGGTACACGCGCCAGCGTGGCCCGGAGTCCTCGTCGTGGCGCCGCAGGAGCGCGTGCGGCAAGAGGAGCCACGGGACACCTGCGGGATCGACCGCCATCGCGACGGGATCCTCCGCGACGTCGACCTCCTCCGTCGCGGAGACGTGATCGCGTGGCCCGAGCCGGACCACGCCGAGTGGCCCGGCGGCGTAGCTGTCCCGCGCGGGGACCGCGACCACGCGCGTGAGCGCGCCCACGTGCCCGGGCGCTGGCGAGAACACCTTCGTGCGGCCGTCGCCGGCGAGGTACAAGGCGCGCCACCTGTCCGCGCGCCTCGCCCGACCTACGATCACGACGCCGCCGTGCGCGCGGACGACCGCGACCGCGGTACCGTTCATGGCGTCGACCGGCATGGGGTCGCTCCAGCTCGACGGATCGGTGGTGCTCCAGATCTCCGGTCCGTCGCTCCCGTCCCGCTCCTCGGTCACGAGGACGAGCGCGTGGCGATCAGCGTACCAGGCGGCGGGAGCGCCCGCCCCCGCGGGCATCGCGTGCATCGTCGCCTTTCCCTGGGAGAACGCGAGGACCCCGTCAGGCCCCACGATACCGAACCCGCCGCGTGGCAGCGGAAGCACGGCCGTTGCGCCGACGAGGGTGGCCTCGTGCTCGGGCGGCACCTGGACCGGCGTGGGCCGCCCGTCGATCACGTAGAACAGGCGCCGCCCCGAGCGCGCGAGGATCCGGCCATCTCGCTGGACGAGCGCGAGCGAGATCCGGGCGTCGGGCCTCAGGAACGCGCGCGTCGCGTCCACGCGGAGAGGGGCGATGGGTCTTGTGGGTCGGCGTCGCGCCGTGGCCGAGGGCAGCGTCCCTCTCGTCGCAATCCCCACGAGGCGATCCATGAGCGGCGCGAGGGCGTCCGCGAGCTCTGCGACCGACTCGTACCGCGGCTCGGATGGCACGAACAGCGGGAGCCGGCGCTCGTAGATCGCGTGCGCACGGGAACCCCGACCCGCCTCAAGCGCGGCGCCTCCGATCCGGGCCGACGCGCCCCGCGCGAGGACCGCGTCGAGGCGCCCGAGGAGATCCCCGTCCGCCCGGAGCGCCGCGTGGAGGGCGGGGGCGTTCGCGAGCGAGGCCCGGCGCCCGCGCGTCCAGCCGGTGCGGTCACCGAGGGCCTCCGTGGCCTCCCACCACGAGCCGCCCGCGAGGACGAACCACACGACTGCGGCGAGCGCGTGCACATCCGTCCACGGACCGATCGTCGGGTTCGCCTCCCCGTGCACGCTGGCAAGCTGCTCCGGGGCGGCGTACTCCGCGCTCGCCGCCGCGAGCGTGACGACGTGGACACCGGACAGGCGCGCGATGCCGCAGTCGGAGAGCTTGGGCACCTCGTTCGCGACGTCACCCGCGACGAGGACGTTCTCGGGCTTGATGTCGCGGTGGACGATCCCCTCCGCGTGGAGGACCGAGACACCGTCGCAGACGCCGCGGATCAGCCGTCGCGCCCGATCCGGGTGGAGCCCGCCCGACACGAGCACGCGGTCCTCCAGCGACGCGCCCTCACCCGCGGGATCGACGAGCTCGATCGCCATCCACGGGAGGCGGACCACCGCGCCGCGCAACGCGACGTCGAGCTCCCCGCTCCCGTAGAAGCCGATGACGTGGGGCGTCGACGGGGAGCGCTCCATCACCTTCGAGAGCGCGAGCACCTCCTTCTTCACGAAGTCGCGAGCCTCGAGCCCGATGCTCGCCAGCGTGGCGGCCGTCGTCGGCAGCACCACCTTCACGGCGACGAGCTCGGGTGTGCGTGGCGAGAGCTCGCGGCTCCGGGCTCCGGGCGCGACACGTCCGAGGAACACCGCCGACATGCCGCCCGCGCCGAGTCGCCCCTCGAGGACGATGCCCGTCGATTCCCGGGTCAGCGCGTCGACGAGCGGGCGCCCCCCTTCCTCGAGCCCAGCGAGCTGCTCGTCACGCGCCGACGCGGTCATCGGAGCGGAGCATACCCGATGGCGCCCTTGGCCCGGTCCGATCCTCGCGCGCGATGGCCCCCACGAACTCGGTAGTCCACGGAGAGCTCGGGCCGCACGAGGCCATCGGCGCCGACGAGCCACGGCGGCGCGCTCCGGCGCGGCACGCGCAGGCGTTCCGGAGGCTGGTGTGTGCCCACGATCCGGTCCCAGAATGGCGTCGTCACGCCGTGGTTCGCGCGCGGCGTGCGGTGGTGGTGATGCAGGTGGTTGCGCCGGAGGCGTGTAGCTCGTACAAGCGGCATTTGAACGGGGCCGGCGCCCCCGAGCGAGTCGAGGGGCACCTTCCGCGCGGGCTGACCTCGCCCGCCGGGGGTCGCCAGGCGGCGTCCGAGCGCACGGACGCTCGTGGGCTTTCCCTGATTTGAGCGCTCCGGGCGGACGTTCGCCCTCGAAAACCGTGGGGGCGACGTGCACCGCTCCAGCCTCGTCGACGCCCCTGGGGAGTCCCTGACGAGGGACGACGAGGGACCTTCCCGGAACCCGCGCGTCAGGGTGCTGACTCGCCGTTCTCCACGAACCCGGCCCGCCCGCGCATGACGCGGCTCTGCCAGTACGGGGGACCCCGTGCTGGGGTGCGGGGCGGGAGGTCGGTCGGTTCCCCGATGCCGCGGAGGTACCGCTTGATGGACCTCGGGTCGGTGACGAGCGCGCGGAGCCGCATGGGCGCCGCGCACTTCGGGCAGGAGACCTCGGTGTGGAAGTTGCGGCGGCGCAGCTCCGCGAAGCTGCCGTAGAACCCCATCCAGAGGTGGTGGGCGTGGTGGGCTCGTGCGTCTCGCGTGTGGTCATCTCTACGGACGGCGTGCTCGCCGGCAACGCGTGATGCGTCACATCGAGCGCAGCTTTCTGGACTCCCGCCAAGCGTGCTCGGTAGCTGCGCTGCCGGGCGTCGTGCTTGCGCCGGCCCTTGAGCTTGTCCTGGTACGTCGCGCCGGCCGCCCGCATGACTCCCTCCGGGCCGCCTTCGTGCATGCCGGTGAGCAGTACCGCGTCCCGTTGCGGCAGGGCTGGCACCACCAGTCCGCCTTGTGACAGATCGGACATTCGCGCTCGAACGGCTCCACCATCGCGCGCCCCGTCCCCGAGAACTGGACGCGGCTCGACGTGGCATGAGATGAAGGTCGAGACTTGGACGCCGTTGACGCGGCGTCCTGACGGCTCGGTGCTCCACACCGGGCCGTCGCCCTTTCTGGGGACCCTACGCGGATACGATCACCGCGACCCCCGCGGCCAAGATCCCGTCCGCGCACCGGCAGATCAGCTGCAAGCCGCGCGATCGAAACGCTGCGCTCTTGGAGGATCGCTTCCAGCCCGACCGTCGCGCCGAATCCTCAGCCTCCCCTTCTTCTGCCGCGGAACTCCCCACTCGTCCAGTCGCTTCACGAGCGACCTCGGGGAAATCTCCGGCGCCTTCGCCGCCGCCGTCTGGTTCCCACCGCACTGGCCGAGGACACCCAGGATCTTCTTCAGCTGGCCCCGCTCGAGGTCACGGCTCCAGGCCAGCTGGAACCATCCCTCGTACGTAGCGGCGGCTTCGTGAGGCGTGCGTCGGGAAGGTCGCTCGGAGTACCGCATCGGCGCTGGGCTCGGTAGGCTGGCGGCATGAACGACGCCCATCCGTTCGTGCCCTATCGCCCCGCGCGCATCGCCCCCGACGACATGATCGGCCGAGGCCGCGCCTTCTTCGAGGCGATGGACGGACGCCGCAGCGTGCGTCACTTCAGCGACGAGCCGGTACCGCGGGCGGCGATCGAGTGGGCGATCCGCGCCGCATCGACAGCTCCCTCGGGCGCGCACATGCAGCCCTGGACGTTCGTGGCGATCGACGATCCCATGCGCAAGCGCGAGATCCGCTTGGCCGCCGAGGAGGAGGAGCGCAAGAGCTACGAGCATCGCATGTCGCCGCAGTGGTTGCGCGCGCTCGCGCCGCTGGGCACCGACTGGCACAAGCCCTACCTCGAGACCGCGCCGTACCTGGTGGTGGTGTTCGAGCAGAGCACCGGCGTCGACGACGACGGCGAGCGCCGCAAGCACTACTACGTGCGCGAGAGCGTCGGCATCGCGTGCGGGTTCTTCATCGCCGCGCTGCACACGATGGGGCTGTGCACGCTGACCCACACGCCGAGCCCGATGGGGTTCCTGTCGCGGATCCTGCGGCGGCCGGCGAACGAGAAGCCGTACATCCTGTTCCCGGTGGGCTACGCCGCGGACGATGCCGTGGTCCCGGCGCTGGTGCGGAAGCCTCTCGACGCGGTGTGCGTGTGGAACCCGTGACTCGGGCCGGCTCGCCGCGGGTGTGTAGGCTCCGGGCGGGGTGCCCCCCGATGGAACCAGCGAGAGGGCCCGCGCGTTGAACCTGGTGTCGGCCGAGACAAGACCCTGATGGGCCAGCGAATCCTCGTGGTCGCGATCTCCCTGCTGTCGCTGGGCCTGGGTTCGTGCACCCTCGCGCTGCTGAACGAGATCGGCGGCTCCGACGAGGCTGCTCCACCGGAGGCCTGTCCGACCCGGCCCGCCACGTCGGCAGGCGAGCCCGTGGAGGCGGGCGCCTGCTCGGACGCCTGCGCCCCCGACTGCGGCCGGTGAAGGACGAAGGCCCGTTGCCCGCGCTCCGGGGGTCGGCGCTCCCCGGCGCGCTCCGTGTCAGACGGTCGCCCGGATGACGTGGATCGCCATGCCGAGGATGGCCAGGACGCCCACCCCGAACGTCATCGTGCGGAACGGCTGGCGGCCCCACAGGTAGAACGCGGTTGGTCGGTCGGCTCGGGGTGCTGGATCGACTGCTCGTCACGCCGAGCGTGCACCGCGTTCACCACGGCAAGGACGCTGCGTACCTCGATCGCAACTACGGAGAGGTGCTGCTGCCGTGGGATCGCTTGTTCGGCACCCATACCGTCGAGACAACCGCGCCGACCTACGGCGTGCTGGCGCCGGTGGATGCCGGCGATCTCGCCGACGTTCAGCTCTCGCCGTGGGTCGCGCTGCTCCGTGATCTTCGGCGCGGTGCAGGTCTGCGGGCGCGCCTGCGTTTCCTCTTCGACTCGCCCGCCCGCCTCCTCCTCGAGCCGCCGCGGGATTCGAGCGAGAAGCCTTCGGTCTGAGGCGGGTGCGAGGTCACGCTCGACGCGGCGCCGCGCCTACCAGGGGGCGCCTTGCTGACCCGCTCCGCGGGCGTACCATGGCGCTCTCGAGGAATGTCTGGGCGCAGATCGTCGCTGCGACATGAGGAGGCTGATTCATGGGATGGTTCGGACAGAAGCGCATCACGTGCCCCGGCGGTCGCAGGACGACGATTCTCGCGACGTCGTTCGCGCAGATCCCGAAGTGCTGGGCCGTCCGCTTCGAGGGCGGAGCGGGAGGCGAGGTCGAGATCACGAAGTCGGCCTGGATCTTCCCCGGCACGCCAGCCGCGTGCCGCTTTCCGCGGAAATGACGTTCGAGCGCGGCTACTGGAACACGTTCGACAAGGTCCAGTTCTGTCCGGTCGCCGACGTCGTCGCCGTCGTCGGCTGAAGGCGCGTCTCCGAGCGCTACTTCGCCTGGTACCCGATCCACGCGGGCGCGGGCGCCTCGAGCAGACGCGCGGGTGCGTCGATGAAGCGCGCCCGCAGGTACTCACCCAGGGTCTTCGCCTGGGGATCGACCCTGCCCGACGCGCTCACGCCTTCACCGAGGAGCCCGTGGAGGACGAAGTTCAGCGCATGCAGGTTGGGGAGCTCGTGGCGATCGACGGCGAAGTCTGCCGTGTCCGGCAGGAGCTCGCGCAGGCGCCCCACGGTCAGGAAGCTGCGCAGGAACGCGTAAGCCTCCGGCGTCCTCGCCCACACGCCGAGGTTGGCGTTGCCACCCTTGTCCCCGGAGCGCGCGCCGAACAGCGCCCCGAGCGGCGCGCGAACGGTCGGGCCGGGTGCGGGAGCCGCGCCGACCTCGGCCGGCAACGCGTCCGGCGGCGCGGGACTTCCGGCGACGGCCTCGACGGCGATCTCGAGCCCCTCGAAGAGCACCCGGTGGTGGACGTGACGGTTCGCGACCGTCGTCGGCCAGTACACGGAGAAGGGCGCGGCATCTCCCGGCGGCGCCGTGCCCGTGACGCCTGGGACGCTCGCGAGCATGAGCGCGACGACGCGCGACGAAAAGCGGCGCCCGACGCGCTCTTGATCGGGCGACGTGACGACGACCCGGAGCTCCGCCAGCGCGTCCAGGTTGCTGCCCGGATCCTCCACGGGGCGGCGCACGAGCCGCGCGTCGGCCGTCGC
>SXGT01175461.1_pt1 | contig 26787 bp, 37 predicted proteins | sample 3176221 | NCBI WGS metagenome assembly SXGT01 (sample SAMN11356862, study PRJNA531348) | freshwater metagenome | isolation source: freshwater sample F1-120 | place: China: Fuxian Lake, Yuxi | collected 2017-12-25
CAATACGTTAACGCTGATAATTCTATTGTTTGGCGTGCGTGGCCTGATGGCCGTCAAGAAAGCTGTCTTGTTGAGGCTATTCAAGATTGGCTATCCGAAGGCAACACGCCTAACCCATACGTCGCGCCACCAGAACCCGCTCCATTAACGCCAGCTGAGAAATTAGCTGCGGCGGGCTTGAGCGTGGATGAGTTGAAAGAGTTATTGGGGATAATCTAAAATCGCAAACATTCTCGAAGGGGGAGAATGTGATACCCATTGTTACATGCACAGTGGACGGCAAGTGCTTGCCAGTGCTGCAAGCAAGCGTCAAAGCATACGCGCCTGATGTCCCGCATTTAATCTTCAGCCCAAAGCTAGAGACATCCGCGAAGTCATACGACTTTGCATTGCAAATCGCTTTTCAAACATATGATGAAGTAATTGTCTGCGCGGATGATTTGGTTTTAATGCCTTACTCCTATCAAGCATTAATAGACGACATAAGCGCGTTAAAAGAAAAGCATGGCGATAAATTAGGAATAGTCGCGGCGCATACTGACTTCACGCGCTACACGCAAAACATACGCTATCGGCAATCGCCAGATGACAAATTAGATCTTGGCAAATGGTCCTGGGAGCATGAGTGCCGCCCCGTCAGACACCTTAGCCCAATCTTTCATTATCTATCTAAAAAAATGTATGAAGATATCGTGCTGCCGCCAATTGAATGGTATAGCGACGACGTATGGTGCGAAGACTTAAATGCGCTTGGCTATCATCATTACATATCGCGCTGCTACGTCCATCACGCTGGCTCTCAGACATTAGGGCAAAACACGCAAAAGCTGCATGACGAAGCTTTGCCGTGGCTGATAAAGAACCGTCCGCAATATCTTGATCTTTTTTTTGGAGAAGGGGCCAGAAAAAGAATGGAAAAGAAATTAAAGATCGCCGTATACACGATCACAAAAAACGAAGAACAGTTTATGGAGCGTTGGGCGCAATCGGCAAAAGAAGCTGACCTATTGCTCATTGCCGACACTGGCAGCACAGATAGAACTGTAGAAATAGCAAAAGAAAACGGGGTTCAAGTTCATGAAATTTGTGTCACGCCTTGGCGTTTTGATCATGCACGAAATGCCTCGCTTGCTCTTATTCCTCGCGATATGGATATCTGCATATGTCTTGATGCAGACGAAGTTATGGAACCTGGTTGGCGGGAAGAGATAGAGCGCGTCTGGACGCCAGAAACGACCCATTTGCGCTATAAATTTGATTGGAGTTTAGGGATTGTTTTCTACTCAGAAAAGATCCACGCGCGCCACGGCTATTACTGGCATCATCCCTGCCACGAGCACATAAGGGCAGATTTGCGCATTCAAGAGGTGTGGGCGCACACTGATTTCCTACTCATAACGCATCATCCTGACCCGACAAAAAGCCGGGGTCATTACATGGAAACGCTTGAGCTATCGGTCAAAGAAGACCCGCATTGCCCAAGGAACGCGTTTTATTACGCTCGCGAGCTTTATTTTCATAATCGCTATGAAGAGGCGATTGAGGCGCTTTGGCGTTATCTTAAAATGCCGGAAGCGACTTGGGTCAATGATAGATGCTACGCCATGCGGGTGACGGGTCAATGCTACGCGGCGCTTGGCGATCAGGCCGCTGCCGAAAGTTGGTATCACAAGGCGGCGGCTGAAGCCCCGCACACGCGCGAGCCTTGGGTCGCTTTGGCGAAGCTATATTATGAGCAGCATAAATGGGCAGAAAGTTATGGGGCAGCGATGCGCGCCCTATCTATCAAAAACAAAGAATTAGTTTATACTACCGAACCAGCTTCATGGGGGCCTCTTCCGCATGACTACGCCGCAATTGCTGCGTATCGTCTTGGGATGAAAGAAGCGGCAATTGAACAGGGCAGGCTCGCCTGTGAGCTTGATCCAGAAGACAAGCGGCTACAGGAAAATCTCCTGTGGTATACGGGCGAGAGGGCAGCGTGATGGACTTCCAGACAGTTATTAACTTATGCGCAGGAACTGCTGTCGCAGTGTTTGGCTGGTTCGCACGGGAGCTATGGGTCGCAGTTAAGGATCTAAAGGAAGATATCCATCGGATAGAAGTAGAGCTTCCAAGCCATTATCTTCGCAAAGATGAGTTCGCCGACGGCATGAAAGAAATAAAAGAGATGCTTGGCAAAATATTTGATAAGCTGGATGAGAAAGCTGACAAATGAAAGAAAATTACGCCCAGGCGCTGAAGCAAGTATTGAAATATGAAGGCGGCAAGGTTGATGACCCCCGCGACCCAGGCGGTAGGACTGCTTTCGGCATCACCCAGGATACCTATGACGCGTGGCGCAAGAAACAAAATCTGCCGACGGTTGACGTATTCACGATCAGTCAGGCGGATGTTGCGGCCATTTACCGCCAAGAATATTGGGATCGCATTCGTGGAGACGATCTTCCCTCTGGCGTTGATTTTGCTGTGTTCGATTATGCTGTCAACTCCGGCGTAAGCCGCGCGGCCAAAAACTTGCAGGCTGTTGTCGGAGTTACCCAAGACGGTCAAATCGGCCCACAGACAATACAAGCCGCCAAGACCTATGTCGCAATGTCGATAACTAATCGACGTCTGGCGTTTATGCAGAGCTTGTCGATCTGGTCTACGTTTGGAAAAGGCTGGTCGGCGCGAATCGCTGATGTGAAGAATCAAATTTTGGCTTTAACGAAATAGGGGAATCAAATGGGTATTTTCAAAAATCTTCTGACGACTATTCCTGGTATTCTCACACTGATCACGGTTGGCATCCAAGCTTGGCAAACCAAGACGCTTGATTGGCCAGCCCTTCAGAATGCGCTGATCGGCATTGGGCTTGTTGCCGCCAAAGACTTTAACGTCACTGGCAAATGATCTACGCAATCCTAACAATTATTGGCAGCCTATTTACGGCCGCCGGTAAGCTGTTTGATTGGTTATATGCCAAGAATCTTGTTGACGCGGGTAAGACGCAACAGCAAGTGGCAGACTTAAAGGCGCAGATAGATGCGGCACATATTGCACTTGAAGCCCGTTTGGCTGTTGAGCGTGAGCGCCAGCTTAATCCTGGCGGGGTGCATGACGACGATGGATTCAAGCGTCCCGACTAGCTCTGTTTTGACTTTCTGTGACGGCGCAAAGCCGATCTACTGGAGCTCAAAAGATACGAATCAAACTATTTGGGCTGCCAAGGCCCATAATGCAGTCGGCAAGCAAGCTTGTGGGTGGGGCAAGAAGTAGCCATTAGCCCCCGTATTGTGGTAATGTTGACTGAATTACGGGGTAAGTAAATGACAGTTGGCCTTAGCTATAACGGATCAGTTTCCGGCACAACAAGCTATATTAATCAAATTTCTACAATGGCGGTCGTTGACGTAACAGATCCCGCCTTCCTGACCATTTTGCCGCAAATGATCACTTATGCGGAAAATCGCATATATCGTGATGTAGACTTTCTATTTACCTCATTTTCCACAACAGCGTATTCTTTAACTGTTGGCAGTCGAAATATTACTGTTCCTAACTCAATTACGCTTCAGCCAGGACCCTTTGTCGTTCCAGAGCAGATTAATCTTATAACGCCATCTGGCGTAACTAACCCTAATCAAGGCACTCGTGTGCCGCTTTTGCCAACGACTAAAGAGTTTTTGGATGCTGTCTACGGTAATGCGTCTTTAACGGGTCAGCCTAAATATTGGGTGCCTTTTGATGATTATACTTTCCTAGTCGGCCCTTATCCAGATGCTGCATATACCGTAGAATTAGTTGGAACATATCGTCCTCAAAGCCTTGGAGATGGGACAAATAATACGGTTACATCAACATTCATTAGTCTTTATTTGCCAGATCTGTTTATTATGGCGAGTATGATCTATATCGCGGCATATCAGCGTAACTTCTCAAGCGCGCTTGGGAATGATCCACAAATGCCTATCACATACGAAACGCAATATCAGGCTCTTCTCAAGGGCGCTGTTTCGGAAGAAAACCGCAAGAAATTTGAGGCGTCAGCATGGAGTTCGCAAAGCGCGTCAACAACTGCTACGCCGACTAGAGGCTAATAGATGCCGCACCAAACACTCAAACTTATCCCTGGCGTTGACCAGAATAGAACGCCTACGTTTAATGAAGCGGCTATTTCTACAACTGATCTTGTAAGATATGTTCCTGACAAACAGGGACAGGTTGCTCTTGTCCAAAAGCTTGGCGGCTGGACAAGATTTTTCCCTACAAGCATAGGTTCCGTTGTTCGCGCTCTTTTGGCCTGGGAAGACACAAATGCCAATACTTATTTAGGAGTTGGCGCTGAAGGAACAGATATAAACGGCAATGGCCTTTCCATAATTTACGATAATTCTCGCGAAATTATTACGCCAAGAACAGATACAATAGACGTAGCCTTTAGCGGCACTGGCGGCATGACAACTATTGCTGGTTCTAGCACGGTTGTTGTTTATGCAACTGGATCTAATGTATCAGATTACGATACTGTTTATATCAAAACACCAATTGCTGTTGATGGGCTTGTGTTATTCGGGGTCTATCCATGCACATTTTTGGGCGGTGATCAGTTCTCCATCACGGCAGTTGACGCTTCTGGCAATCCTCAAGTTGCAACCTCTACAGTATCAACGCCTGGAGGTGCTGTTCCAACATATGACTTTACATATGATTTTATTAATACGCGCGGGAATCCAATTGTTACTGTTGCGCTTGCAAATCATGGATATGCTGTTGGCGACACATTTCCAATAGTCGTTTCCACAACGGCAGGAACGGTTACTCTTTACGGAAATTATATTGTTCAGACAGTTCCATCTACTTCTACCTTCACAATAATAGCTGGATCTTCCACAACAACAGCCGCCGTAACTGGCGCAAGTTCAAACGGAACAACAGCAACAATAGCCTTTTCTGGCGATTACAATTTTAATGTTGGAGACACGGTAACTGTTACAGGCGTATCTGCATCATATAATGGCGACCATACCGTAACCGCAAAAACATCAAGCAGCGTTTCTTTTGCGTTAGGCGCCGCAGCTACACTTGGCGCTGGCGGGACAGTATTTGACACTTTTTCCAAGATGAATGGCGGTAGCGCCGAATATGAGTTCTTTAGAGTTCCCGCTCCTATCCCCACAGGCGTTGGTTACGGCGTTGGCGGTTATGGCGCTGGTGGCTACGGAACAGGCGTTGTGCCTCCAGAAACAGTTGAAGGCGACCCTATTACTGTAGACGATTGGACGCTTGATAACTGGGGGCAAGTATTTGTTTCATGCCCAGTTGGCGGCGCTATCTACACATGGACTCCTGGCACTGGTCAGACGGTTGCAAGTGTTATTGCTAATGCGCCAGTAGTTAACGACGGCATGTTTGTCGCCATGCCACAGCGTCAAATTATTGCCTGGGGGACAACTTTTACTGGCATTCAAGACCCGCTGCTTATCCGCTGGTGCGACGTTAATAACTATGACAGCTGGATTGCGCTTTTAACAAATCAAGCTGGGTCTTATCGCCTTCCACGCGGCTCCGCAGTTATTGGCTGCATACAGGGGCCGCAGCAAGGTCTTGTCTGGACTGATTTGGCTATTTGGGCCATGCAATATGTTGGCCCTCCTTATGTGTATCAGTTCAACGAAATCGGCACAGGCTGCGGTCTTATTGCGCGCAAAGCTGCTGGGTCAATGAATGGCGTTGTTTACTGGATGGGTCAAAGCCAGTTCTTTAAATTAGCAGGCAATGGCGTTGAAATCATTAAATGCCCAGTGTGGGATGTGATTTTCCAAGATCTTGATACGACAAACAAAAACAAAATCCGCATTGCGCCAAACTCGCAATTTGGCGAAGTAACTTGGTATTATCCAACAACAACGAGCAATGGCGAAATTGCAAAGTATGTTAAATATAATGTTGTGTTAGACCAGTGGGATTTTGGATCTCTTGTCAGAACGGCCTGGATCAATCAGTCAGTTCTTGGACCGCCAATTGGTGCGGGTATTTCTGGTGGCTCTTATCTTATTTATCAGCATGAGACTTCTCCTGATGCTGATGGCGCGCCGCTTATTGCATCTTTCCAAACGGGTTATTTCGCCATGCAAGAAGGCGAGATGAAAGTCTTTGTTGATCAAGTATGGCCAGACATGAAGTGGGGATATTATGGCGGCGCGCAAACGGCGCACGTTAACCTCACATTCTATGTTGCAGACTATCCTAGCGAAACGCCTAGAGTATACGGGCCTTATACTATGACAAATGCGGTAACTTATATAACGCCGCGTTTTCGTGGCCGCTTAATGTCCATGAAGCTAGAAAGCGCGCCCGATGAATATAATACTTGGTGGCGCCTTGGAGCAATTCGCTATCGATTTGAACAGGATGGAAAGTTCTAATGGCAACTTTAGATGACATCCTGACTACACAGAAAAATGGCGTTGTCGCTGTTAATAACCTTAGTCAGGCGCTAACAGCATTTTATGATAAATATACATATATTTCTGGTCAATATAGATCAGCAACGATTAGTTCTAGAACAGAAGTAGCAAGAGGTTCTGGCCGACTAATTTCAATGAATATCGTTGTCGCCGGCGCTGCTGGCGGCATATATGATGAGATTGTCGCTAACGTCACGCTTGTTACTGGTGATGGCTCGAAAGCTACTGTTTCGTTTACACCAGCTGTAGATTTTGCAGTTAATGATACAATTTTCGTTACTGGAATTGATCCATCTGGCTATAATGAAACAGCGGGCGATACGGTAACGGATGTTGTTTCTTCTACAAGCGTTAAATATGCTAATGCAACAACGGCTCCTTATGTAAGCGGTGGTTTTGTTTTTAACAAAAAAGCATCTGAGCTTATTATTGTAACGCCAGCTGTTGCTGGAATAACCCAAATTGGCATTCCATTTACTAAGGGGTTGGTGATTGAACCTGGCGCAGGGCAATCCGTTAACGTCACTTATTCTTTAGACTGAGGTAGATCATGCCGCTTAAGCAAGGAAAATCTCAGAAAACGATTTCATCGAATATCTCTGAAATGATCGAATCTGGTCATCCAAGGGATCAAGCGATTGCGGCCGCGTTAAGCACGGCGCGCAAGTCACGCGCTGAAGGCGGCGATCTTCAACAAGACCTCCCAGACGCTCCAGACAAGGAGAAGATTCATGTTGGTCCTATTCATAGCACTGTCGCTGGCCGCACTGATCATTTGCCAATTAACGTGCCTTCGGGTGCTTACGTCATACCAGCCGATATTATCTCCGGCATGGGTGAAGGGAACACGATGAATGGCTTTAAAAACGCCAACCGCATGTGGGGAGAGCAACGTCTTTATGGAGACGAAATTGCAACCCCTATCGTTGCGGCTGGCGGCGAATATGTCATTGATCCACACAGTGTAGAAGAAGTAGGCGGCGGCGATGTAGACGTTGGACACGCCGAATTAGACAAGTTTGTTAAGCAATTCAGAGCAGAGCTCATCAAAACCTTGAAAGAACTGCCTGGACCAAAGCGCGATTAAAGGGGTCGCTATGCCAAGGAAAGAGATTGAGGACGTAAAAGTCAGAGTAGGAACGCCGGAAGATATCGAAGGCGTTATGAATTTGGCCATGATGGTCTGCCGCGAAAACGGTGTTTTTGAGCCTAATGTCGATAAGATCTTTGCCGATATTTGGCCCTCTCTGCATCAGGATTTTGGCCTTGTAGGCGTTATCGGAGCGCCTGGAGAGCCATTAGAAGGTTTCGTTTTGCTCCGCGTGGCGACCATGTGGTATAGTGATGCTGGGATAATCGAAGAGAAAACAGTCTTTGTGCATCCAGATTTGCGTGGCGCAGCTGGTGGTCGAGCTCGCAAGCTTTGTGAGTTTAGCAAAAAGGTTTCTGATGAACTTAACCTTCCTCTTATTATCGGCGTTTTGTCTAATAATCGGACGCGAAGTAAAGTAAGAATGTATGAACGGGTATTTGGCGAGCCGGCTGGAGCCTTTTTCTTATACGGGGCAAAAACCGGGAATTGGGCGCAGCAAGCTGCCGAATAGTTTGGAGAACGTGAATGTGCGGTAAGGGCTCTTCTGGCGGTGGCGGCTTTGGTAGCCTAGCCCCGATACAGCAATCGACAACGCAAGCCTCGCCGCAGGCGATCCAAGCCTACACAAAGGCCCTTGGTCTTGCTGATGTCGCTGCCGCGCAGCCCTTCCAAAAATACAGCACAGATCCAAACGCTTTTGTTGCGCCCCTTACTGGAACGCAGCAACAGGCTATTGGAGGTCTATACGGCGCCCAAGGCGCTTACCAGCCATACTATCAGGGCGCTGGCGCTTTAACGGCAGCTGCTGGGACGACATCTACGCCACAAGTTGTCGGCCAGTATATGAACCCCTTCATGCAGCAAGTTGTGAATCCTGTTCAACAGGCGCTTCAACAACAACAAGGCCAGCAACTTGCCCAGCAACAAGCAGAAGCTATTCGTGGCGGCGCTTTTGGTGGCGAGCGCGCTGGATTGCAGCGCCAAGTTCTTCGTGGTCAACAACAATTAGGTATGGGGCAGGCTCTTAGCCCTCTTTATCAACAAGGATACGGACAGGCGCTCCAGGCTGCTCAAGGTGATCTTGCGCGTCAATTACAGGCTGGGCAAGCTTTAGGCGCTCTTGGCACTGGAGCTCAGACAGCTGCTTTACAGGCGCCACAGGCGCTTCTTGGCGCTGGCACGTTAGAGCAGCAAACACAGCAAGCTGGATTGTCGGCGCTCTATAATCAGTTTCTGCAAGAGCGCGCTTATCCTTATCAACAAGCGCAGTTCTATTCTAATGTTGCCGGCGGTCTTGGGCCGCTTCTTGGTCAGCAGACCTTCCAATCTCAGGCACAAAATCCCTTTGGCATGTTCTTGTCAGAGCCAGGCGCAAAGATGGGCGTTGATAGTTATGCCGATGGCGGCTTTGCGCAAGATCGATCGCAGCCAGATGTTGTCGGCAAGACTTTTGACGATCAAAACATTTATGCTTATCGCTATAAGGATGGCGGTCCAGCACATCTTGGCCTTATGGCCGATGAAGTGCAGCAATCCCATCCAGAAGCAGTTGGTTATGCGCCTACAGGCGATCGTATGGTTGATTATGCGGCTGCTACTGATGCGGCCGCGCGCATGGGTGGCGCTGTAAAAGATACGGGCGACTATGCTCGCGGCGGTTACGCCATTGGTGGCCATCTTTCTTATATCGACCCTTCAGATCCTACAGCAGCCGATCGTCGCCGCATGGAGGCGCTTCTAGCCAGCCATAGGGGCGGCTTATCTGGCGCTGCTTCTGAATATGGCCCAAGCGGCCAGTCCTATGTAACCCAGAAGACCTATGTCCCAGCTGGGACGGTGCGCGCTGGACAGCAATTACAGCATGCGCGTTTTGAGCCTGTTCAGAGCAAGGGCGGCCTTGGCAGCGCCTTGGAGACGGGTGAAAAGCTGGGCGGTTTATTGGAAAAAGGTTCAAAAGCATATGATATGTTTAAGAACAGAAATGCGCCAACGGCAGAAAAAGCCGCAAGTGCATACAGAGCGCAAGTTGCGGCAAGCCCAGATCAATTAATTCCAGGCGTTGAGGAAGTATTTAGAGCAAGCGGCGGCATTGTTCCTACTTCTTACATTCCTGAAGATGTCACTGGAGAGGTGCGCGCTTCTCAACCATTAAGACCGGCAGAATTTGACGAAAGAGACAAAGACAAAGAAAGCGGTCTCAGCAAGCTTATGAGCGTTGGTGAAAAGGCGCTTGATGTTGGCATTAAATATGGGCCGCTTTTAGCTCAGGGCGCAACGATGTTGGCCCCAATGTCTGAGCCGCGCATGAAAACAGGCGTTCGCTCTGGCTATGCAGAAGGCGGCGAATCAAACTTTATTGATAATCTTATTAATGCGCTTTCTGGTCATGGATACATAACCGGCGAGACATGGGAACGCCCACAGCGCGAAGTCGCTACTAGAGAGCCAATGGATCTACATCCTGCCGCTCGCTCAAAAGGCGTTATTCCTAACATTAGCCCAGAGCAATATCGTTATGAGCGGCGCATGGCAGAGCGCAATATGGCTCCACGCCTTACTGAAGATCAATATCAGCAAGAGCTCGCAATGGGCCGTCAGAATATGATGTCTCATGGCGGCCGCACTGGTTACGCCACGGTTGGGGGCGTTCGCCCATCTAATGACGATGTCTTTGAGCGCGGGATACTTGGCGCTGAGTCTGGTCATAGACAATTTGATGAAGAAGGGCGCACATTGCGCTCGCCAAAGGGCGCGGCTGGTATAGCCCAGGTTATGCCTGGGACTGCTCCAGAAGCAGCGCGATTGGCTGGTTTGCCATTTGATGAACAACGCTATTTAACTGATGCCGATTATAACGAAGCATTGGGTCGCGCGTATTACAACAAACAACTTGAGACATTTGGGTCGAAAGACAAGGCGGCTGCTGCATATAATGCTGGTCCTGGCGCATTGCGTAATGCTCTTAGACGCGCAGAGCGCGAAGGCGGCGATTACTTATCTTATCTCCCCGCAGAAACGCGAGCTTTTGTGCCAAAAGTTATGGGACTTGCTGGCGCTCGCGGAACGGCAGGAGAAGGCCAATCATTATCTGCAAGAGATATTGAGTCGGCTCCTGCTATCCGTTCTAGCGATGTGTCGGGCATTCCTGCTCATTCGTTACGCATTCCAGCATCTGATTTAGAGCGACAGCTAGTTGCGTCTGCTACACCTAAAAAAGAAGGTCTTGGCGCCGCGCAGCCACAGGGCGCTCCTGCCCAAGAAGAGGGTCTTGGCGATTTCCTTACAAGCGAAAAATTTGTAATTCCGGCTCTAGCTGGTCTTGGAACCGCAGTGACATCTGCAATGAGTGCTCCAACCACAAGCCTTGGCGCTGCATTAGCAGGCGGCGCAGGAGCGGGTATTGCAGCTGGCGCTAAACAATACAGCGATACGGCAAAAGGTTTGGAAGAGCGCCGCAAACTTCACGAAGAGGGAACGGCAACAGCTGGTCTTGGTCGCCTATACAGCACAGAGGCCCTCGAAAAATTACGCGGCCTTCCTATTTGGGTCGATCCAAAAACAAATCTGCGTATGGTGTTTCTCGCAGACGGCACTGTTATGGATTACAACAAGTGGGCGGAAACCGGAGGCGCTCTTCTCGGCACAGAAGAAGCCGCTATGGCCGCCAAGCAACTTGGATTGCAACTCGCCGGCAAAGAAACGACGGGGTATCCTGGTGGCGTTGTGCCATTTGGCGAAAAGGCTGCAACTGTTACGGAAGGGCCTATTACAACACCTGGTGGTCAGGCCGATCGCGAACCTTCTACAATTCCAGAAGGACAAACGGTTCCAATTAAAGATCTTGCAAAAGAAGTTGCGGAGACAAAGCAGCCGGCAATTAGAGAGCCGTCTAAGATGCCTCTTCCAATTGGCGTCAATTACGGAAAAGGATCAGATGAGTTTGCAAAAGAAGATTTAAAGGCGGCAACAGCGCAAGGTAGTGATGTTGCTGAAGAGCGTTCTAAAAAATATATGGAAAGGATTGACCAGGCTGCGGCAAGTTCTAGATCGTCAAAAATATTTCAGCTTGAAGCGGCAAAGTTAATTTCTAGAGCGGCAAGGGCTGGAGGTTTTGACGCTCCTGGCGCAACATCTGAAGAGCGAGCCTCAATTTTAAATGGTCTTAATACATTAGCTAGAGGCTTAGGCATAACAGCAGCCGACGGAAGCTCTCCATTCGGAGAAAAAGATTCTCGCGTATCAATGCTTGATAAAATTGCCAAGTTAAACGCTGAAGCAATTGCTAAAGGCGCAAGTCAGCCTGGATTAGGAACGCTAGAAAAGATTATTAGCGCGATGCCTGGAGAGGGGCAGTCGCCAGAGTCTGGGGCTTACAATGCTGCTTCTAATGTTATCCAAACGCAAAAGTCAATTGATCAACAAGCTCACGCAAATTATTATGGCTCAAAAACTCGCAATAATTATGCTTATCATGGTCAAGCTTTTGAAAGAGATAACCCAGACTCAGCTTATAATGCACAGGAAAGAGCTTTTCAGCGTCTGATATTAGACCCGCAAGGCGCAGAAATTATTGAGCGCATCATGTCTGACCCTGGAAAATATTCTCCAAAGGTTATTGATGGTTATCTTAAAAAGAGAGTTAATGCGCCTCCTGGCATGTCCAGATTCTTTGGCGGAGTTTAATCATGCCAATTAACCCGCTTGAAGAAGAGTTTGAAGTTCCTGCACCAGCGCCTAAACAGCAATCTGTATCTGGCGGCGTTACATTTGCGCCAACGCAGTCTCAACAACCACAACGCAGAGCAGCTAATCCATTAGAAGAAGAGTTTGGCGTTGCTGCTCCTGCCCCTTCCAAGCCAATAGGTCGCCCAGCAATTGAGGTCGGCTTTCCAATGCCAAAAGGCGTTAGCAAAGCAGGAGACATTGCGAAGGCGGCAACGTCGCAAAGCATTCTTGGCCTTACGGCAGATGTTCCTGGCGCAATTGGCGATATCGCGCGCATGGGTGAATCTGCATATGAAACTGCTTTAAAATATTTAGTGTTAAAGCCAACTGAAAAACTTGGTTTTATGCCGAAGGGCAAAACAGCAGAAGATTTTATTACGACAGCAAAAGAAGTTGGCAAAGCAGGAGAGACGCCTACAGATAAAGCTATTCGCGTTGCTGAAGAAGAAGGACGCATTTCAACTATTGGCGGCGTTCCATTCCCAACATCAGCTGGTCTTTCTGAAGCTGAGAAAAAATATTTTCCTTTTCTTGGTTATGAAGGCGTTTCTCCAGAAGCAATTTCTACGGGCAAAGCTGTGCGCATGGGAACGTCTATGCTTCCAGGCGGCGGCGGAATCTTGCCCGCAGCTGGGCGTTTTGCCACAGGCATAATTGGATCAGAGACAGGACAAGCTGCGCAAGCTGGTGTTGAAGCAGCAAAAGCGCGTGGTTATAAAGGTCTTGAAAAGTTTGAGCCATATGTTGAGCCAGCAGCAGCCCTTGTTGGCACTGTAGGCTCTTTAATGGCTGGCAGAGGCGCTCTTGTCGCAAGAGCAACGGCCGCAGAAGACATTTCAAAGTTTATGCGTGAAGATATTGCTGCGGGTCGCGTTGACCCTGCAAATCTACAGCGCGTTGTAGACTCTGGCATGCCAATATTAGATATCTTTGGCCCAGGAACTAGAACAAGAGAGTATGCGGAGACAATGGCTGGTCGCGCAGGGCCAGAAGGTGAGCGCGCAATTAAAGCTTACGGTGAAACAACTGGAAAGACAGATGCTAACGTTTCCGTTCGCGAGCCAGAGTCACAACAATTTATGCGTCAATATTTAGAAAACGTAAATCAAGGCCCTATTGATGCTGCTGCTCTTACCCAAAACATGCAAACGATGGGTCAGGGAATTAGAAATAATATTTATGGTCTTGCTAGATCGCATCCTAATGCTGCGGCGATTGATGCATCACAACTTGGTATTGAGGCCGGTAAGAATACTCCATTAGCGGATAATCCTCTTGTTGCATCAGCAATAAGAGATGCGACAGCAACAGCGGCTGGCGCTCCTGCAACTTGGGGAATTGAGGTTCCAAGATCAGTAAGAATGCCAAATGGACAAATGGCTCCTGCCCCTGGTAATTTGGCTTTTTGGGATCAAGTTAAACGTGAGCTTGATACCCAAATTGATCATGCCGCTCCATCAGCTAACGGCCCTGGGAACAAATCTCTTTATGCCTCTTTAAAAGCGGTAAAAGATCAGCTTGTTAATACATTAGATAATATCGTCCCAGATTATGCAAACGCGCGTCAAGTAGCTCTTGATACTTTTAGAACTGAATCAGCGCCAGAAGCTGGGTTGAAATTCTTTAAGAACATGGACGCATTTACTAAAAGTGATGCGATAAATGCCTTTAATCAGATGACGCCAGATCAGCGTGATCTTTTTAAGAGCGGCTTTTTGCATGCAGTTGATGATAAGATTAAATCAAAAGGCGGCATATCGTCTTTATCTGGAGATTTTACAAATAATCAGAATTTCCAAGAAAAAGCGCGATTAGCTCTTGGGCAAGATTACGATAATATTCGTGGCCAGGTTATTTTTGAGGATTTGCGCAATAAAGCAAAAGCAGTTGATCCTAAGATAGTTCCAGAACACATACTTGATAGATTTGGCGGCGCTGGTATTGGCGCTCTTTTACCTTGGGCGGCAGAAATTGTTTTTCAATCACAAATTGTTGCGCCAAGTCATCCATTCTTAATTGGGGCTTCCGCGCTCGCTGGCGGCGCAGCGTCATTCGCTAAACAGCAATATGCGCGCAATATTGCCAATAAAGCAGTTTCTTTGATGACATCTCAAAGCCCAAGAGATGCGGCAGAGCTTTCAAGATTGATGGATACTAACCCAGATTTTTCCCGTATGGTTACGGGGATCAACTCTGTTATCCAGAGCGCAAGTCAACCTCGCGAAAAGAGAGAGACACAGCGCGCCACAGGCGGCCGCGTCATGACTGCGGAGCGCATGATCTCAATGGCGAAACGTGCTAAAAAAGAAATAGAGAGCCAGACAAAGGCGCTGCTTGATGAGCCTGATGAGCATATTGTTAAGGCGTTAAAAGTCGCCAACGAGCATATTTAAGGGATAGAAAATGACAACGACAAATAAGAGTCTTAATGAGCCAACATATAACTCCCTCAATTGGGACGTTCCGCTCAATAGCAACTTCACAATTATTGATAATGCTCTTGGCAGCCCTTACCCAGTTACAGTGTCAGGATCAACTGGTGCTACTTTAACGGCGGCAAATGCTCAAAATCAGCGCATAGATATTACTGGCGCAATCAGCGCAAGCGTTAACGTAACAATACCAGATAACACTGGCGGTATGTGGATTGTTACAAATAACACCACAGATAGCTCTGGCGGCCCTTGGACCGTTACTGTCAAGACCGATAGCGGCACAGGCGTGGCGATTACGCGCGGATACGCCACGATGGTTTACAGCACAGGCACATCGGTTATTGGCGGTAATATATTATTCGCCAATTCTGATCGCCTATCAATTGCTGGCGGCACAATGATTGGCAATTTGTCTCTGCCAGCTAATGGCTTGAATGTTGGCTCTGGCCAATTGCAAGTCACTGGCGGTAACGTCACAGCAAGTGGTAATATAACCGCAACGGGCAATGTCACAGCTTATTCTGATCAGCGTTTAAAAGACGATATACAAACAATAAATGATGCGCTTTCGATCGTTAAGCAATTGAGAGGCGTAAGCTATATCAACAAATCAACGCAAGAAGCCGGCATCGGCGTTGTCGCGCAAGAAGTTAAAAATGTATTACCCGCAGTTGTTCATGCTGATGCAGAAGGCATGCTTCATGTTGCTTATGGCAACATTGTTGGGCTTCTTATCAATGCGATAAAAGAATTATCCGCGCGTATTGAAAAGCTGGAGTCGCGCTAATGACTATGGTGGCAAGCGGCCAAATAGATCTTGGCGGCACTGCAACTGTTGGTGGGTTAAGCCAATCCATTAATTACGAATATGGATATGGCGAAAATTTAAATGCGTATCGCGGTAAGCTTTATACAAATGCTGCTGGGACAACCGCTTCGCCGTTTCCCAATACCAGCAATCCAATTTCAATGAATGCTTTTTATAGCACCAGAAAAATACCTTCTGGCTCAGTTACTTATAATAATGGGCAAAGCGGTAATTTTTCTATTCCAGGTTACAATACTATCATCATTACTGTTTTAGGGGCTGGAGGAGGTGGCGGAGGAGGTGGTGGTGCCTCTGAAAATATCGGATTCTGTAGCGGCGGCGGCGGTGGCAACGGCAATCCAGGCGGTTCTTCCATTTTCGCTCAGTTAACAGCTTGGCAAATATCTTGCCCTGGCGGCGGCGGTGGTGGAGGCGGTGGGGGCCAGCCTCAAATAGGATATCCTGGCCCTTATACGGGAGCAAATGGGACAAGCTATAATGGCGGAAATGGAGGATCGGTAGGAGGCGCGCAATCAGGCGCTGGTAACGGAGGATCTGGAGGTGCTGGCCAATCTCAATCAGTTTCTTTTGTCAATCCCGTTGCCGGAGGGTCTGGCCCAACATCTGGCACATCTCTAACTTATGTGACGGGTGTTTATGGATCAGGCGGTGGCGGTGGCCCTGGATATAAATATAACGGCATTTTTGGATGCGGTGGTAATGGGACAACAGGCAGCAGTGGGGGTAATGGCGGGGTTGGCTCAATTACAATTAGTTGGAGCTAACAATGCACCCCAACGACATGGAGAGAATCTTCATGTTGCTTCGGGTATTTGTTGCAATAGTTATTGTTATATTTACCGTTAAATGTATTACAATTTTATTTAAGATTATATCATCTTCTATAAATTAATACGTTACTTCAATTCCAGCATTGTTAATTCATATTCTTCTCCAACAACTCCCCTAACAAAAGTATTAAAAGACAAGCTGATTCTCATATCTGTTCTTTCTGAACTAACGGGGTCAACGCTGTGTTGCAATAAGGAATTAAACAAAAGAAGCGTTCCGCTCTCTACATCAATATCGCACATTTCAGAATTGTATAATGTAGGCGCATAAGTATTAATTTTTATCTGCGGCAAACTATCTTTGTGAAATTTTATCTTATCTTCACCAGCAAGAACATTAATATAAAAAACACCTGACACAATGCTATTAGCATGAAAGTGCTTATGATGAGCGCCAGTTGGCGGCGTGTAATTCAGCCAGGATTGCGTAATATAAAGATCTATAGCATTAGCTGGCATAATTATATTTTTGACATATAGTTTTAAATTATGCTCAATAAACTCTCTGATTGAGGCCATCTCTGGCGCAGATAGAACTGAAGAATTGCTGCTTTGTAGATTATAAGTATTGCGCCTTACATCTTTGGCGCATTGCTCAACAAACTCTAACTCTTCAATAGAGAACTCTCTATCTATGCAAGACGCAATAACTACTTGCGGAAATAGTTGATACATCCGCGCTTCATTATTAATAATCATGGCATCATTTATCCCAATCAGACATTTCTGCCAGATTGAGCTATCTCTTCTTGAATCAGCTTAACAACTTTCAAGATAACAGTCAGATCATAATTCCCGTAAGGGCCATAGTGTGACGCGATATAAGGTGGGCTTTGCCAAGCTTCGCAAATAGAAAAGCAACGAGCGCGCTCATCCTTTACGCCAGCATCATAATCGGGATTACTATCGGCCATTACCTATCTCCTGTTGTATAACAATTTAACCAACTGATCTTTTAGATGGATAATAGCAAATGGCGCCATGCTCTTTGCAATAAGATCCATATTCTTTTGTTTTACCACAAAATATAACTGGGAGCACATCATCTGCCGATATTGGGTATCGACATGAAGACGGCGTTAGCCCCATAAGATCTGTGCTCATATCCTTTTCAGCAACGATCTCAACAACTGGCTTTGGCGGCTTTTTTGGCTTTGGAGCTTTTGTAACTTTAATCGCTTTTATCTTTTTCGCCTTAACGACATTCTCTCTTATGGCTCGATTGCGCTCAAACGGCCTTTTGAACTCGTGGCCATTGTTGCGTAAGCGATTAATAAAGCCAAGAATGACGCATCTGGAAACGCCAAATAGCTCGCCAATCTCTTTCCCTGTTAGCCCTTGCTCCCACAGGTCAATAACTTTCTGCTTTTCTTCTTCCGTCATATCAATCTCCAATTAAAATTCAAATATATTAGACTTCCATTTTGTAACAACCATGCCGTGGACAGTGAGACTGTTTGCTCTGGTCCACCCGGCAGAATCTACTATGTCATTCTTGTGCGCTTTTTTGGCTATTGCTCCCCACGCCCGTGTGTCTCCTGTTAATATAATATCTGGCCTAGATGCTCTTACCTCTTCTGTAGTGAAATATTTATTGTATTTAGCGTAGTTAACAAAGGCCAAATAAGCTTCTTCTTTCCATTCTTCGCCGCATTTTTCTGCGGCAAATTCTGCCATTTCATGACCAATCTTTAGTCCCTCATTCATCATATACCTCTATCTCGATCTACATTTGGTCAAAGAGTTATTTATCTTAACGCAATCTACTGGCGTATTTGCGCCCTTGCTTTGATAGTAATATCCGTTTGTATCTATGTTCCTCAACGGCACTGAGCATGACATTAGACCAAGCGCCAAAATGAATAATAGCAGCCCATAAAAGAGGGTCTTTTCTATAAATATAATCATGCAGCCTCCTTTGGTTACGCGTTCACTCTGGTAATGCGGGCGTTCCAACGCGGAGTTTCAGTAATCACTTTAGGGTCTTTCGGATCTTGGTTGAGGAAGGTTGTTGCGATAGGCCCAACGCCAAGGGCCATCCAGTATCGGGCGCCAGTAGCTGGCTTATCGCCCCATGATTGAAGATATGAGAACTTCAATACATCTTGGTAATATACACCAAGAACCGCCATTTGTGAAATCTCTTCCTCAAACGAAACAATTTGTGTTCCGTATCCTGTCGCGGGAGGCCAGCTGCGGAAGAAGTCAAACTTTGGGTAATTGATATATATGCCGCCAATACGCTCCATCTCGCCCCAGCCGATCGGCGGGTTTAAAACTACCTTCTTGCCGCCTGGATAATCATCGCGCCATTCGGCTAATCCAAATCCTGGGCGATATTGATAAAACCATTTATTCAGCCAAGTCCCCGCTGAATCGTAGTTGTTGTAAAGCATGCTGTCGCTGCCGACATCATAGCTGAAAACAGATGTAAATGGCGGCACAGTTGAATCTTCACTAATGTAATCAAAACGACGAAGCTCATGCGTTTTAAAGAGCGGCCAGTATGCTGGGACAAAAATATTATTGCTCATTTTTAGCCTTCATTTCGTTGATTAATTGATCTATAAACTCATTTGCGCTTTTTAGTTTATCAAGTAAATCATCAGCTTTCTTTTGAGCATTATCTATTTCTATATTTAAAATTTGTATTTTATTTTCATATCGTTTTTTCATATGATCAGATAGCCTAAGAATATCTATATATTGTCTATGATATTTATTCTTTTCTTCATTTTCTTGTATGTATTCTTTTTGGCATAATAAAATCTTTACTCTTAAATCCTTATTTTGGCTCCAAAGTTGAAACATAGTCAATTCATTAAATTTCGGCTTTTCTGTAACCGCAAATTCCATGTGAAGCAATTCTAAACGATTATCTATTTCTTTGATAGGAACAATAGTTCCAAAATAATTTTCATCTGAACTATTGCTCATTTTCAGCCTCTATAAGTTCAACTTTTTCTCGAATAATTTTAAACCGCGCAGCAATTGTCTTGGCGTTAGAAGACCCATTCAATGCGATCGCCATTTGCGAGTATGTCATGCCCGTTTTACGCAAATCCAACAACGTCTCTTCATAAGGCGTAAGCTTGGCCGGATCTTTTAATTGATGAATAACGTCAATGGGCATAGTCGCCGTCCCTCTCCAGTTGTTTGCGGCAAGGTGGAATCCATTTTAAGATTGTTTGCTTATCTATGTCAGGATGCGGATCTATATACCAGACAAGCCATGCGTAGCTTGTGGCTGTTGACGCCTTCTTATCGCATCTGCCCTTGACCATTGGCACACGCTCAGAAAACTGCGCAACAATGTCTGGAGGATTTTTCAGATACATGGTCTGATAGCGCATAACGCCTTCAAGAAACGATGTGCGCACAAGCATAGCAACGCCATCGTTTGCTATTCTTTGAGCTTTTTCCACAAACTGCTGCGCTTTATTAAATGGCGGATTGGTGATGATCCAATTAAACAAACCAGCAGTATCATCAGCGTTAAGAAAATCGCATATAGCCCTTTGCCCATAATCATGAATATCGGATTCCGCGACAACCTTGAAATATTCTTGTAGAGGCCGGGACATAAAACCTCTATTAACCGCCGGCTCCCATACATTAGAATCAACAACGCGCTCTTTGCCAATAACATGCTCAATAAGAGCTCTGGTGGCCCAGGGCGGCGTGGGGAAATCGTCTAAACTCTCTTGATCTTCGTGTCTTTGCGCAACAACTGCATGGGATCTATTCCCTTGTGTGTTCACCATTTTCGCTTACCTCAATATCAATATCATCACGTTTTGGCGCGCGTATAACGCCTATATCATTTTCTGGCATAACGGGCAATCCATCGCCAGCCCAGCGATAAAGAGAGGCATAGGCGGCATGAGGATAGCCAAGATCATTCTCATAAACCCAGCCCTTATCTTCAAATACTTTCTGCCGATGATGCGGCACATAAGCATAAACCTTATCAGCCATCTTTGCGCTTCCCGCCGCCGTAGATCTTGTAGGACTTGTTATAGTAGTGTCCGTTATGCTGTTCAGCAACTCTATAAATGTGAAGGACAGTAGAATGATCGCGCCCAAAAAGACAGCCAATACGAGCAAAGCTAAAATTGGTTTCTTGCTTGATTCGCCAAATAGCCCTGGTGCGCGCTTGTCGCAAATGAAGATGCGGGTTTTTTCCGACAATTTCATCTTGTGAAACCCTATATTCTTCTGCGACTTCTCTTAAGATTTTATAAGCGTATGCTCTGGGAGGTTTTATTTCCATCTCTCATCTCAACAGAAAAGGGCGCTCTTGGCGCCCTAACTTATTCTGGTGGAATATCAAGCTCTGCGCTGACGTTTGCCATTGCTTGCTTCAGCGCATCTTCGCTGATGGCGCCTTTGCCGTTTTTCTTTCCGGCAAAAGGGAGCGCGTTATCCGGCAAGTTGATGCCGCGAAGGCCAAGGTCTGATGGATTGGCTCTTGGCGTTTCCGTAGCAAAGTGACCAGCAAAAGCGACATAGTTGATCTTATCTTGCCAGCTATCAACTTTGGTCTTGTCATGCATCAGACGCGCCGTCTTAACAAAATCCATCATCATGGCAATCTCAAAAGACGTTACTTCGCGCTCAAAGAAAACAGAAGCAAGCGCAGCCGCGCGGCCAAAGCACTTTTCTGGCGCGCCATAGTCATTGCCGCGCTCTGTCAAGATGCCAGCTGATGACGTTAGTATTGTATCGTATCTCATATCAATTTCTCCTGAGAAGTGAATATTTTTACCTTGCCTACATATCGATGATTAATCGCAACATTTCCACGGCTGTAATATTCAGAATCAGCCCGATCCTTATAGAACTCTTCCACGATAATATAATCATTCGTGTTAAGTGCGGTAACAAAATCATCAAGGCTTTTTGACTCTTTGTGTTCAACTTGCATTTGATGAACTAGATGACCGCCATAGGAAGGCATGTTCATAGTTATTAAAAACCGCATGTCTGTTCCTTGTGTGAGCGGGGTGCGATGTTGCTTTGCGGGATACACCGCACCCCTTTATTAGGCAGCATTGGTTGGGCCGTGCTGCCTAATTACTTAATCAACCAAAATCGTCCATGCTTGGCGCAGAAACGCGGGTTGATCCTGTTGATGGCGGAGCGGAAGCCGATACCGTAAATGATTCGGTTGCTGGAGCACTCGAACTACGCGCCGTGTAAACAAGATCATCGGGACGAGCTACCCATCCGACAATCTCAAATACAGGAACGTAGTTCGTGCTCCTCGTGGCCCCTTCTCCAGAGGTTTCAGCGTAGCTATCATTCATAGCTACAATTGGCAGTTTGCCAGCGTTCTTTTTAACGCCTTCTAAATATTCTCCATACAGTTTCTTTGCTGCTTTAACGAATGCTTTCGCGTTCGATGCAAGTTCGCGAATGTCGCCTCCACAGTCCTTCGCAAGCTTGACGATAACACGCACACCCTTCTTGTATCCATCTCCTGGGTTTGGGACAGGGTTATTATCTGCGAGGCGCGTGATTCTGAAATCGGGAGCCATACCAGCGGCAAAGCGAATATAACCGCCTTCAAGATTCTCAAAATCAAAGACTGCTTTAAACGTGCGCGTAATGTCATGGCTGTGATTCTCTCCACCTTCGCGTTCAATGCGCGACATCCGGCCAGAACGCGCGTCATATTTAACGATAGGAAGAAAGTCTGCACCATTGGCGCCATTGCCGCCAACATCATCAAAAAAAGATAAACCACTCATGTCTTTTCTCCATTATGCAACGATCTGGCTCGCTGCTTGCCTTCGCCCACATGGGCAGAACTTTAGCGAAGATTAGGATTCAGATCTTCTATCTGCTCAAGTATATTATCCAAGGTCTGCAAAACCTTTAATGGTTTATCTTTGCCTCGAATATATATAAGAGTTCCTCGCTCTTTAACTATGTGATCATCAGCGTCATCGGTTAAAAATTCAATCCAACTACCAAGATGAGTAATTTGTTTAGCCTTTACCAAATCAACATCATCGGCAGGATATTCATCAACATATATGTAACCTAATTTTATTCTCAGTTCTTCACTGATCATCATATCCCCCATATTTCATATGCAGCTTGCGCTGTATCTGGATCGTTAAAGTAAAAGCTATCGCGCTCTGGCACCACAAATGATGCAAGCTCCGCAGGATCTTTCGATAAAGATAAAAAACGCTGTATCGTTAAGGCGATTCGTTCAACGGCTTTGACATGCTCTGCAATATTTTCAAGCCGATATGTCGCGCACTTTTTTGGCGTGACGTAGGTAAGGCGGCCATCAATATCCCCACCCGTCGCTGCACAGTAAAGGGCAACTTGACGCGCATGTTTATTCGAGATTTTAGACGGTAATGCATGAGTTGTCTTCAGGTCGACCAGAATTTTACTTTGTTCCCAAAATAGATCGTAATACCCAATGATCGGCACTGACAGCCAATCGATTTTATATTCGATCTTACCCTGGGTCGAGGACGGCGCCCCATACGGGGCAAGCTCTTGCAAGCCAACCTTAACCATCTCTCCCACAGCGGCTTTTTCCTTTTCGGATCGTGGGTCACTAGATAATACGTTAAGCTGCCAAAACTTCTTTTCCGCAACATCGACGCATTCCTTCTCACTTGCGCCAGTTGTTAAGCCGTAGACAATGCCTTCCTCTACAGATGTGCCTCTGTGTGCGGCTGCCCCTACTTGTCCTTTACGCTTAAACACATAGGACAATAGAAACGCAGCCGGTGAGGATTCGTAAAGATTACAGGAAGATGATGATAGATGTTCAATTCCATGCGCTGCAAACGCGTCGTTAACCATTTCAACCTCAATTTCGATTCCTGCACAACATAGCTAGTGGCCCATCTCAGTCAAGCTAAAAAAAGTGTTTGACAAAAGAATTTTTCCGTTTAACCCTATATACACTGTCTATGTCGATATTGAATTAGGTGCGCTATGCAAGACACAAGTTAATCATCGCAACCCGTTTCGTCGCGCCGACTCGCGCCGTTCTACCGCGTAACTTAGGGATGCGCGGCGCTTTGCAACGCTTATCCACGCAACGTCTATCTAACGCAAAATCTAAATGGAGATTGAAATGAGAATGTGCCGTATTAAAATTAAATCCATCACGCCTTACTCTGCTTCGCGTCCTGTTGATATCGAAAGAAACAAATCAGAAGGGCATGAAGAATTTGATAAACGCATTTGGCGCGAGAAAGCGCACTTCACCAAAGAAGAAGAAGTCTTTATCCCTGGTGTTTCGTTCAAGCTGGCATTGGATGAAGTAGCATCAATGCTTAATGAAAAGATCAAAGGAAAAGGCAATCAGACCTACGGTAAGATTGTCTCTACAGCAACTGTAGCAATGAGCGATCTATTCATTGGCGTAAAGAAATCAGATCTTAAATCAATCACGATTTTTGCTAACCTTGATGGCAAGCGTGGCGGGACTGTTCGCGGAAATAGAACTTTCCCGATCGTGCCTTCATGGGAAGGATCTGTTGATTTCCAGATTTTTAATGATGAGCTTCCTGCCGAAGTCTTTGAGCGTTACATGACGCAAGCTGGATTGCTTACGGGCGTTGGCCGTGGTCGTCCTGGCATGAAGGCTCCTGCTGGTAATGGTCGTTTTCAGCCGCTTTCCTTTGAGTGGTCTGAACTTTAATCGCTTTTTGTCGCGACTTGGCGCGAGGAAACGATGCGCGTCTTGACGCGCTGCGCAGCAACGCAACGAAAGTTTATATAATGGAGGTCGATATGGGTGATCATGGATGGTTTGCAATGCCTAGAAAAATTAGACGCTCAAACGTTTGTATTAAAACTTTGAACGAGCTTTCTCCTACAGAAATTCAAGAAAACAAAAAAGAAGTTAAGAAGAAAATGCTTGAGGTCTATTTAAAAAATAGAAAGGGTTAACATCGCATCGAAACTAATTGCGACGTAAGGCACGGCGGCGACACGCTGCGTAACACAACGCAACGGTTCATTAGACAATTTATTGTCGCTCTGCGCTGACCCGCGTCGTTACGCATCTTGACGAACCGCCTAGAAACTCAACGCAACAAATCACAATGGAGAGTAAAATGCCTAGAAGACCAATGTTTAAACAGTCAGAAGAGACAATGAAGATCGTTGCTCTCTTCAAAGAAATACCGATTGGCAGGGAGATGTCTTACAAAGACGCATCAACAATTGTTGGGTTTCCAATAACGTCAACTCTTCCAGCATATCAAACAGCAAAGAAAGCTGCCGAAAGAGATCATAACGTCGTTGTTGAAAGCATCAGAAGCTTTGGCTTCGTGCGAATTGACGGGACAGGAATGGTTGATCGCGCAAGCCGATTCTTTAAAAAGGTTCGCAAGGGCTCGCGCCGGGAAGCTCATGTGCAGGAAATTGCTATCACCACAAATCTAACGCGCAGCCAAATGATAACAGCAACTGAGCAGCTATCGCGTTTACGAATATTGGAGACAACCGCATCAAGAGTTAAGTCTAGTAAAAACAAGGAAGATGATGCGGCAAATAATTTTGTGTTTGACAATAGAGAGGCTTTGAAGGCTCTATTGACAAAATAATAAACAAATCGCCGTATTGTGCCGCTTCTTTCCTCGCCGCGAGGTGGCGACTCTCACGGCAACGCCTGGTAACTCAACGCAACGGTTCATTATGCAATTTATCATCGCAACTCAGCTCAACTTAAGGTTCTGTCGCTCAGTGCGCGGTTTCGCCGCTATCCGCATCACAACTCAACGCAACGGTTCATTATGACATTTATTGACGCGCATATTTTTTTTGCTCCGCTTCTCATCAAGCCGCAGCTTGTGGCTGCGCGCCGCAGCATCCCGCGCCGCATCTCAACTCAACGCAACGGTTCTTTTGTCAATTTATCATCGCTTGTCTTCTCGACGCATCAAGCCGCAGCGCCTCTCATCGCTTCGCTTTACAACGCAACGGAATAATAAATGACAAACGTCTGCATAATGGGCATTGACCCAGGAGTATCTGGCGCGGTAGCCTTTTACTTTCCTGACTATCCAACCCGCGTTGCTGTCTTTGACGCGCCTTCAGTAGGAAAAGAAATCAATGCGCCTGCGCTTGCGGAACTTATTCATACTTATAAGCCAGCGATTTGTTATATCGAATCGGTCAACGCCATGCCAAAGCAAGGCGTCACATCAAGCTTCAACTTCGGACAAGCATATGGCTGCGTTCGAGGCGTGGTTGCAGCGTGTGGAGTCCCGACTGTCTTGGTGAGCCCAAGAAAGTGGAAAGCGTTCTTTGCGTTAGATTCAGATAAAGAAAAATCCAGAAGACTAGCAATAATGAAATGGCCGGATGGCGGTCACTTCAATCGTAAGAAAGACGACGGCCGCGCAGAAGCGGCCTTAATTGCTTTATACGGGAGTAAACAGTTGTGAGCGACGGTGACATTGAACGCTTAGTGCGTATGCTGAAAGAAAAGGACTTCGAACTAGCCGTCCTGCGCCGTTCGTTTGAGGACTATAAAGAACGTGAGAAGGAATTGATATATTGCCTTAAATGGTTTGTGAGCAGGAATTTTGACCACTACCTTACTTATGAGGAAGCTATTCAGAAATCAAAACGAGTGCTTGGGATAGATAAATGAGCGACGATTTAACAATAGCCTACCAGCTTGGCGTAGAGGATATGCGCTCAAAGCTGCACAAACAGGCAGATGAAATCACCCGCCTCCGCGCACAAATAGAAAGCGCAGAACAAGCCTATGTTCGCCTAGACGCCTCAATGAGTAGGCTTAAAGCAGCGTTCCGCGTCAACATGCTCCGCGCTTTTCCGCATATGTCGCATGATGAAATAGACGCTGAGATTGAAGCCGCTATTCGGGAGATTAGCCGCCGCTATTCGGGAGAGTGGGGATGAGTGAACGTGAAATGATTTCGCGAAGCCACCCTGAGAACGAGGCGATTAGACGCGAGACTGTTAAATGGCAGCAAAGAGAAAACGACGCCCTCCGCGCTGAGAATGAGAAGCTGCGTAAGGCGTTAAGGCCATTTGCTGCCTACGCCAAACAAACGCCGATTATTTACGAGCATCACGGTATCCGAATGGTGTTAGTCCAACAAGACCTATTGAAACGGTTATGCCAAGAAGCAGCCGCCGCTATAAGGGAGAGTGGAGAATGAGTGACCGCGTTAAGACCGTCGATGTGTCCGACCCTGCCGATCTGCGTGATTGTTACCGTAAGCTGAATGTTGCTTACAAGGAGCTGAAAGCAGAGAACGAAACGCTGCGCCGCGCTATACACGACATATACGAGGTATATGCTGGTATCGACGGTTATTTGTTTGATGAAAGTAAGGCTTATCGGGAGCAGAGGTTTAAAGAAATGGCAGACATTGCAGCGAATCATAAGAAATGAGTGGAGAAA
>SXGT01108517.1_pt1 | contig 26778 bp, 23 predicted proteins | sample 3176221 | NCBI WGS metagenome assembly SXGT01 (sample SAMN11356862, study PRJNA531348) | freshwater metagenome | isolation source: freshwater sample F1-120 | place: China: Fuxian Lake, Yuxi | collected 2017-12-25
CAACCGCCGCACCCCCCGTGCCACCAAGGCTTTGGCGATCGCGGTGAGGGTGTGCTCGACGAGGGCTGCGGCGGGGTCCTTGCCGAGGGCCTCCTGCGCGTCGCGCACCTCCCCGGGCGCTGCGGTCGAGTAGACGAGCACCGGCCCGTTGGCGATATGGGTTGCGGCCCAGGCGAGCGCCCGCTCGACCACGGCCGTCGTGCCGGCGACCAGTTCCCGGGGGTCGATGCGCATGCTCGGGCAGCGGCTTTTCATCGCGGCCACCTGCGCCTGCGTCGCCGATGAACAACTGCCGGCGATGACGGCTGCGTGGCCCCGGATCGGCGGCATCAGCGCTGCCGACCCCCGTTGCTGGAGCAGGCCGGCGCGGCGGAAATTGTCCGGCAGCCCCAGCGCTATACCCGAGCCGCCGGTGATCAACGGCAAGTCAGCACACGCCGCCCCGATTTCGACCAGGTGTCCATCCTCGATCGCGTCGACGATGGCGCAGCGCACGCCTTCGGCGCGGAGCCTGCCAAACTCTGCGCGGATGGCCCCGGCGCCCTGCTTCACCACCGCATAGGGCACCAGCCCGACCTTGGCGGTGGTCTGCCGCTGGAGCACGCGCACCAGATTCGGATCCCTCATCGGCGACTCGGAGATCAGTTGGGCGCCGACGAAGAGATAACCATTGAAGACGGTGCGCCTGTTCTCGGGAAAGGCGGGGCAGGCGATTGCGAAATCAGCGCCCAGGCGCGCGGTGAGCGCGTCGGCCACCGGGCCGATATTGCCCGCATCTGTGGAGTCGAAGGTGGAGCAGTACTTGAACAGGAACTGCCGGCAGCCCTGACACTGGAGCCAGTCGAGTGCCGCAACCGATTGGGCCACGGCCTCGGCAGCCGGGACGGTGCGCGACTTGAGCGCCACCACCAGGGCATCTGTTGCGGGCAGCTCCACTGCATCCCCGGCCCCCCTGCCCTCCGGGATGCCTATGGTCTGCAGGGTCCGCATGCCGCCTCTGGTGAGCATATTGGCCAGATCGGTGGCGCCGGTAAAATCATCCGCAATGCAGCCGAGCAGCATGGGGCTCACCTGAGGGGAGAGGCCGTATCAGCAGACCGGGGTGGTCATGTAGGGGGTAAAAACACCCATTCGGCCGGGCATGTCAAGGGAATCGCCGGGGGCAGGCGCCCGATTGGTCGACGGCTACCGTCTGTGGGCGCAGACCCGGGGAGTGCCGGGCGGGGATGCCGAAGAGCGCACCTACGACCACGGCGGCGGCGGGAACGAGGTGAAGGTGTGGACCGCGGTGCCCCGCGCCTGCATCCGGGAATGGTGCTCTCGGGATGAGGTCGAGGTGCGCCTGGCCCGGGGCGGGACTACGGGTTATGGCGAGTGGCTGCCCGAGGCGGCGGCTTTGGTCCAGGAGTGCGAAGCGTTGCTGGCCGATCCCCAGGTGGACCCGCCGTTGCGGGTCCAGGCTGGCCTGTATCTGAGGGAGACCGGACGTCTCTACGCCGAGGGGGAAGCGCAGAGGTGGTGGCGCGTCGCCCTGCTCCAGGTGTTGGCCACGCCTGACGCGCTGGCGGACGATGTGCTGGCCACCTGCACCTGCCTGCTCACCGGGTTTGGCCTCTCCTGGCTGGAGGAGTTGCCGCATGAGGCCGAGCTGGAGCTGGAACGCCTGGCCCGGATCGCCGCCTTTGCCAGCGCCAGCCACCGCGAGGAGCAGTTGCGCGCCTTTGGGGAGCGTTGTGCTCTGGGGTCAGAGATCGGGCTGCTGGGAGGAGCGCTGTGCCGCCTGATCGCCGCCGAGGGTCGGGACGGGGAATCCCTTTCGCTATTGGCCGCTACCGGCGCCCTGGGTGCCGGAGCAATTGGGGCTTTGCTGCTGGGGAATGTGCGGTCCAATCCACTGGGCGTGGCGCTGATCCAGGTGCTGGAGGAGATGCCACCTCCGGTGGGCAACTCTGCCCTGCTGGGGCTGCTGCGCCAACGGCGCGATCTGCCCACCAAGGCCCGCCAGGCCCTGACCCAGGTCCTCGCCAGGCGGGTGGCGCAGCTCGAACCCCAACTGCGCGAAGTGGCCCAGCGCGGCCGGTACTACGCCCGCCTGGTGGCTCAGCAGATCCTGGAAAGGCGGCGGTCAGCGATAACTAAATAAATCCAAGCCATGATATGGAATGTTTCGAGAATGGTGGCGAATTTGCTAGCACACTCAAGTCGCCGAACGCTCGCGCTCACCGGCGCCCGGTGCTGCGCGTTGTCATACAGTTTGTTAGGAATGAAAGGCCACCGTACCTGACTGGAGCCATGCCGCTGTCGAGCAGTCGCGAGTTTGCGGGGTGCAGCCATATGGCATATATTGAAATGCAGAATGGCATTCGTCCAGAGATATCCAGACGGAGAGCGTGCCACTGACGGAGCATGAGGATCCTATGAGCACGGTGGAAGTCGAGGCAGGTGCCTTCCTGCAGTGGACGCCGGGTGGCATGCGACATGGCCAGCGCCCCACGGTCGGCCTGGTTGAGGAACATCGGCCTGCGTATGGCGGCTCGATAGGCCTAGGCAATTGCAGCGCGCAGGTGGTGGTGAACACGCTGCGCGAGGGGTTGCCGGTTGCCGCCTTTGAGCACTTGCGCGACGCGCTCGAGGTCTCCACCCGTGCGCTGGCAGAGACCACCAACATCGCGGTCCGAACCTTGGCGCGCAGGAAAGGGGAGGGACGCTTGCGCAAGGACGAGTCGGAGCGGGTCCTCCGTATTGGGGCATTGCTTGACCGCGCTACCGAGGTGCTGGAGGGTCGCGATGCGGCACGTCAGTGGCTGAAATCGCCCAAACGTGCCCTGGGCGGACGTACCCCCCTTGAGTATGCCGATACCGAGCCCGGAGCGCGTGAGGTAGAAGACCTGTTGACGCGGGTGGAGTACGGCGTCTTCTCGTGAGCACGACCATCGCCTGGCGCATCGTCAAGGCGGCACGCCTGTCCGATGCCTTTACGGGAGAGGGCGCCCGTCGAGCCGGTGGCCGATGGAACTACCCCGGCACGGCGATGGTGTACACGGCTGGCAGCTTGGCGTTGGCGGCGCTGGAGGTTCTGGTCCATCTCGACGGTCCTCAGCTGCTTCAGTCCTATGCCCAAATTCCCGTAGAATTCAGTGCGGATCTCTGCCGGCGCCTTGATCTAGACTATCTGCCCGAGGACTGGTCGAGCAACCCTGCACCTGAATCGACCAAGAGCGTCGGTACTGAATGGATCGCCGCGCATGAGTCCGTCGTGCTTGCCGTCCCCAGCGCAGTCGTCCCCGACGAGTTCGTCTACATGATTAACCCGCGCCACAGCCAGTTCTCCGCTCTCCGAATAGGTCAGCCGGCCAGCTTCCGGTTCGACCCTCGACTCGTCAAAAACCTTCCATAATTGAGCAGATCCTGATTCTTCTGTATAACGCTCCGGTTCAGCGGCGGGCCGCGCAGCGGGCCGTCTGCTGAACCGGAGCGTTATGCCTCTTTTTTGGTCAAGTGTCGTAGTAACACGCCTGACTCCAATCGGTTCTCACGTTACGATTGGGCCTTCAGCCACTGCGCGAACGGCGTGTAGGGTCCAATCGCGACATCCGCTCCACGCTTGATGTTGGCGTCAGCATCCGGCCCCATGTACGTGTGCGCTTCAAAGTACGCCAGCATCTCAGCGATCTCCTTGGCGCCTTCAAAAAAGCCGGCAAAGATGTCAGCTGGAACCTGCGTATAACTGAACTTCTGCCCTTGGGCAGCGTAATCGGCCAGGATTTCGTTAAAGCTCTTCAGTTCCGCAGAAAACGCGTATGGACCGTCAGAATTTGAGACCGTGTTCGATTTCAGTAAGCCGACAACTACCTTTCCCAGCTCCGAAATATCACCCATGTGAATGACTTTCTTCGCGGGATCCAGCGGCAGTGTCCAGCCCACTGATCCGTCCTCCTTGGGCTGGGGTCCGAGCATCCCGGTGAAGTTCTGGAAGTAGAAGGGTGGCTGAACGACGCCACCGAACTGGAACCCGCCGTTCCGCACCAACGGGTCCACCTTAGCCTTTCCAGTGAAGTGCGGGACGTCAAAGGCACCGCCACTGATCTCTTCGACATTGGGAAGCGACGACCAGATAAATCGATTGACACCGGCGGGTCTGGCCACGAAGGTGAGGGTGGTTTCGGGCGGGTAGGTCGGGGCCAGCGGCGGTACGGCAGAACACGACAGGACGAGGAAACAGCTGAGGAGGATTCGCATGGGACTCCTGTGCGGCTGCACTACTCCGAATGCATCAATGGGCCACCCGGAACCCCAGGTAGTCGCTGTCGCCCTGGCCGGTGCCGCTGCTCTCGGGGGGCAGGGCCCAGCCGCGATAGGCGCAGCGGACGCTGGTAGGGCCATCATCCCAGCACCCACCCCTGGCAAAGCGGGTTTCGTTCGTGTGATCAAAGGGTTGTGCGCTGCCCGGATAGGATTTCGCCCAGTCCGCAACCCATTCATAGGCATTCCCCACCATATCCATACAGCCATAGGGGCTGGCTCCGGTTGGGTAACTGCCTACGGGAGCGCTCTGGTTTTTCCGGTATCCGCCACCCGCGGCATGGTGATCGTCCGCGTTGTTGCTTTTCTCAGGATCCCAGGCATCGCCCCAAGGCCAGATATTGGCATGCTGGTTCTGCTCATCCCAGCGCGAGGCCTTTTCCCATTCGGCCTCCGTCGGTAACCGGCCGCCGGCCCATTTGCAGTAGGCCTCTGCCTCGTAGTAGGTAACGCCGACGACCGGATGTTGGTCGGTCTGGATAAAGCGGGGGTGGTCGTGCCCGTGGCCGATCCATTCCTGCTCGGCCGCCCAGTGATCCGGTTCACGGCGCTTGGTGCGCTCTTTCCACTTCCACCCTGCCGCGGACCAGTACTTGGGGTTCCCATATCCCCCCGCCTCGATGAACTTCCGATACTCGCCACGGGTGACTTCATATTTGCCGATCTGGTAGGTTGGCAGGGAAACCGTGTGCTGGGGAAACTCCTCCGGGCCTCCGAATCCCTCGTGGCCGCCATTGCCCATCGGAAATGATCCCGCCGGGATGGTTACCATCTCCCCGAGGTGATTGCCGCGTGCATCGGTTTTGCCCGCACCCAGTAAGACTATTGTCGCCAGCAGTAGGGTGATAGTTCCCGGGGTCTTCATCTTTGCCATTGAGCTACCCTGGGGTGCCTACTTCACCAGGAGCAGCTTGCGGGTCGCGCTGAAAGTCCTAGCCTGCAAGCGGTACAGGTACACCCCCGAGCTGGTGGTCGCCCCCGTCTCGCTCCTGCCGTCCCAGACAACCTGATGGTAGCCTGCCCCCTGGACCTGGTCCACCAACACCGCCACCCGTTGGCCGAGCAGATCGTAGACCTCCAGACGAACGGCAACCGCGCCGGGCAGGAGGTAGGGGATGGTCGTCGCCGGGTTGGCGGGATTGGGGAAAGCCGGATCCAGGGCGAAGAGGGTTGGCACGGCCCGCCAGTCGCCGTCGACCGCGGTCGACGGCGTTTCCGCAAGGAAGACGACCTTGCTGGCGTAGTCGGCGACGTCCAACCTGGGGGAACCCTGCAAGGTGGTGACTCCGTAACGGACGACGTTTTCGAAAGTGACCCCCTCCACCGTGTGGAGACTGTCCGGGCCACGCACCAGGATCCGGCCCAGATCCTCGGAACTGTCGCCATAGACGACAAAATTCCTGAAGGACACCTTCCGCACCCTGCCCGGAGTTTTCTTGACCGCCCACTGAGTGAACTGCGGCTGCACCTCGATGAGAAACTTCTGGCCGGCGGTGGCGGTGGCCTCGCCGTTGACCCGGATATCCTCGAAGCGCACGTTCTCCAGGGGCATATCCTCGGCAGGCTGCAAACTCGCCACCACTGGTCCGGTGAAGAACCACGCCCTGACCCAGTGCACCACATCGATGTCTCGCGAGACGATATCACGCATCGCTGCCGCGCGGCTCTCGCAACCTATACGCCAGATATGGGCGCGGTCTGTCCAGAACACGCAGTGGCTAATCTGGATGTCCTCGGTGTTGCGGTTGCCATATCCCATCCCTTTGGGCGCGATGCAGTCGTCATCGGTACGGATGAAGGAGTCGCGGATGAAGACGTGCTGGGAATTGACGATGTCGATGCCGTCATCGCTTTCTACCCTGCTGCCGCAGATCTTGAGGTTCTGGATGGTCACCGAATCGCTGCCGGCCGGCACCACGGTCCAGGCCCACGAGCCACGCACGATGATGCCCTCGACCAGCACGTTTCGTGACTGCTCGATCTGCACCATGTGCCCTTGGGGACCGTTCCACTGCGGCCAATCGGTGCCGTCGAGGATGCCGCGGCCCCGGATGGCGATGTTGGTTCCCTGGACGTTCACGGCCGCCTTGACCACCGCGCCGCCAGCGAGGTACAGGGTCTGATTGCTCCTCAGATTGATCCGATTGGGGCGATAACTGCCAGGGCCGTAGTAAACGACGCCAGGGTCGCCCGGCTGCGGTGCGTCCTCCTCGAGGGGATTGGCGAAGAGGAGCAAGGGACCGATTTTCCGGTCCGGTTCGATGGAGAGTTGGGCTGGTGCCGAGAGAGAGAAGCGCATCGTGTGCCCCGAAACTGCCGGGATTATCCCTTTGGAAAGCGGCTGAATGCGGAGCTGGTCCAGCGGTTTCTCGGTGCTGATCTCAACCTCGACCGTGCCGGAGAAATCGAAGTACGCGAAGGAGTACGGACCGCCGTTGGTCACCATCCCGGGCCTGACCTGGGCCACGTACACGTCGACCGGCTTGCCGTCCACGGTCACCGTGTAATCCGGGGAGCGGGTTTCGCCCTGAGGTGCTGGGTAGGTGACCACCACGGCTTCTGCCGCAGCGGCAAGCCCCGCGCTAAGTGCGAGCCAACACAGCGACTCCAAGGCCCCTGCGACCAATACGCCCCACCTCACGACGGTCCTGGGTGCTCGTGTATTTTTCATGGCTTACGCCTCCTGCTCGGTGACAGCCCCCCCCTCCGGTACCACCGACCAGATGCTTCCATGTGAGGCCCTCGTGGTTGGGGAGGATGATATTGACCACTTGGTCCAGACGCCGCCGGACAAGGCCCCACCTTCCTCCCCCCTACCCTTCCGCCCTGGTCGGAGAGGTCCACAAAGGATAATATTCTCAAGTGCTCTTCCTCCCTCAACCGCTGTATTTACAGTAGGTCAGGCAGCGTGTTTACTCTGGCCACTGCCTGGGGGAGTATCCGGAAACTGAAACCACCTCTAGTGAGTGGGCCGATACCTGCTTGACACCCTCCCGCACTCTCGTCTCCCTGCATACCCAGCTGCCCCTGTGGCACGCCAGTCCCCGCAGCGCCCTGCCGGCCATCGAAGCCGAGGGCATCGCCCTGATGCGCGAGTACGTGTGGTGCAGCCTCCACCCCCTGATGCCCATCCGCCTCTTCCAGAAGTTCACCCCGGACTTTGTCCTCTTTGCCCTCGAACTGCCCCGCGCCGGGGCAGAGGGTTATTTGTGGGCGCAGACCCGGGGGGCGCCGGGCGGGGACGCCGAAGAGCGCACCTACGACCACGGCGGCGGCGGGACTGAGGTCAAGGTGTGGACCGCCCTGCCCCGCGCCTGTATCCGGGAACTGCTCTCCCGCGAGGAGGCCGAGGCGCGGCTGGACCGGGGCGGGACAACGGGGTACGGCGAATGGCTGCCCGACGCGGCGGCTTTTGCGCAGGAGTGCGAAGATCTGCTGGCCGATCTCCGGGTCGATTCCCAACTGCGTATCCAGGCCGGCCTGTACCTGAGAGAGATGGGGCGGCTCCATGCCGCGGACAAGGAGCAGGGACAGCGGCGCGCAACCCTGCTGGAGGTGCTGACCGCGCCCGAGGCCCTGGTGGACGATGCGCTGGCCGCCTGCATCCGCCTGCTCAATGGGTTTGGCCTTCCCTGGCTGGAGGATCTGCCGCTCACCGCTGAATTGGGTTTGGCACGCCTGGCCCGGATCGCCGCCTTTGCCAGCGCCAGCCATCGCGAGGAGCAATTGCGCGCCTTTGGCGAGGGTTGCGCTTCGGGGTCAGAGATCGGGGTGTTGGGAGGAGCGCTGTGCCGCCTGGTCGCTGCCGAGGGCAGGGACCAGGAAGCGATCTCAGTGCTGGCCAGGACCGGAGTCCTGGGCGCCGGGGCCATCGGGGCTTTGCTGCTGGGGAGCGTGCAGACCAACCCGCTGGGTGTGGCTTTGATCCGCGCGCTGGAGGAGATGCCGCCTGCGGTGGGCAATCCCATCCTGCTGGCCCTGCTGCGCCGGCGCCGCGACCTGCCCACCAAGGCGCGCCGGACCCTGACCCAGGTACTCGGCAGACGAGGGTCCCAACTCGAATCCCCGTTGCGCGAGGTGGCCGAAGGTGGCCGGTACCACGCCCGCCTGGTGGCCCGGCAGATCCTGGAAGGGCGGGCGGGGACGCCCTGATCAGGGCAGGTGCAGCCGGCAGGAGTGGCTGGCCGGATCGAAGATGCCCAGGGCCTCGTACAGGCAGAAGGCAAAGGCGCGGTGGCCGCACTCGTTGGGGTGGAAGGGGTCGCTCATCCAGTAGAAGTGGCTGGCGGCGCGGGCGCGCCAGACACGCTCGTGGTCGATCAGGGGCAACTCCTTGGCGGCGGCCACTTCGCGGATGGCGTCCATGTACGACGGGAAATAGGGGGTGCGTTCGGGGGACTGGCCGGGCAGGATGGGGCAGGTGGTCTGCAGCACGGGGATGGCCCCCAGGGCGCGAATCTTTTCCGCCAGTTGGCCGAGGTTGGTGCGGAACTCGTCGAGCGAGAGGGCGCGGCCCTCGGCGCAGTCGTTCATGCCGATCATGATCAGGACTGCGTCCGGGCGGAACTGGCCGATGCGCCAGTCGAAGCCGGCCAGGAGTTCGCGGGTGGTGTGGCCGCTGATGGCGCTGTTGATGATCAGGTCCATGCCCCGCCCTAGTTCGAAACGCACTCGTTCGGCGAAGAGTTCGACGTAGTCGCGCCAGCCAAAGGTGTGCAGGGCGCCGTGGGTGATGCTGTCGCCGGTGAAGAGCCATTTGACGGGATCGGAGGTCTTGAGCAGGGGGCGGACCTCCTCGAGGCGCTGGAAGGTGTCTTGGTGGGTCTGGGTCATGGTTTGCCTTTCGCGGTGACGATGATGGCGGGTCGGGGATGACCCATTCCGGTCTTTTCCCAGACGCGTCCCGCCGCACCCCAACGTATGGGGTGCGGCGTCGCCTGCACGGGGCAGCTCGATAGCCCGGCCCCCGCAACACCATCTATAGGGTGTTGCGTCCCCTCGCTCGCTTCGCTCCGCTGCCCGGCCCCCTCCACGCGGACTTCCCCGCTCCACATCCCCCCGGGAGACACCTCCAGGACACCCCCAGCGCGCTTTGCCAGAAAAGGTATTCCCCGGACAGGGTCATTCCCCACCGCTGCCAGGTATTCCGTGTGCAGCGGGCTCGACCCCCAGACTCACTGCGGTCTCGACGAGAGCACTGAGTGTCTGCCGGCTCAGGGGGATGCCGGCGCGGCCATACTCCTGGCGGCGCACGTGCTCCAGTTCCCCGGGCGCGTAGACCCGGTCCACGCCCGGCGCCGGCTTGCAGGCGCGGATCTGCTCGATGGCGCCGGCGACGCGGCTGCGGAACACCGCCGGGTCTTCGAAGGCGGCCACCTGGATGGCGCCAACGAGTTGCGAATCCTGCCCGGCATGGACGTGGCTGCCTGCCGCGCCCAATTCGGTGCCGTAGCTGGCGCCCGAGAGCATCGCGGCCAGCATGCCCATGATCATTCCCAGGGCCGCCCCCTTGGGGCCGCCCACGGGGGCCAGCAGACCGTTCAGGGCGGTGGTCGGATCGGTGGTCGGCCTGCCCTCGGCGTCAAAGGCCCAGCCCTCGGGAAGGGGTTCACCCCGCTGCTCGTAGAGCTTGACCTTGCCGTAGGCAGAAACACTGAAAGCCCCGTCGAAGATCAGGTCCGGCGGCGCGGTACTCGGCAGGGCGATGGCCAGGGGATTGTTGCCGATGAGGCGCTCGGCGCCACCGAAGGGCGGCATGATCGGCAGGGAATGGGTGGTGGCCAGGCCGATCTGGTCGGCCTCCAGGGCCATCGCCGGGTAGTAGGCCATGGCACCGCAGTGGTTGCTGCCGCGCACGGCGGCGACGGCCACACCGGTGGTGCGGGCTCGCGCGATGACCTGGTCCATGGCGAAGCGCACCCCCACCTGGCCCATCGAGTTGCCGCCGTCCACGAGCAGACAGCCGCCGAACTCGCGCGCGATCCGCGGGCGGCCCCGGGGATCAACGCCCCCTTTGGTGATCCGGCGGACATACTCCGGGACCCGCAGCATACCGTGGGAGTGTACCCCCGCCAGGTCGGCGGCGACCAGGGTATCCGCCATCAGCGTGGCGTCGGTATCGTCCATGCCGCAGGCGGCGAACAGGGCCCGGGTCAGCGAGTGCAGGTTGGTGCGGTCGACGCGCATCGATGAGTCGTTCACTTTTCAGCTCCAGGGTCGGCGCAGGTCCCCGGCGAGGCCCCGGGTGGCAGGTGGTAGGCCAGGGGCCGCGCAATCTGAGGGAAGGTCACACCGGCAGCTGCCTGCGGGTGTACTCGCGGCCTACACGCGCAGTTTCCTCGCGACCGCCGGCGATGACGCGGGCGCCAGTGCCGATCTTCGCCACCACATCCTCGGGGGTCGCCACACTCAGGAAGGCGACCCCGTGGGCCTGGCACGCCTTCCTGACGCGCATCTCGGTTTCCACCATCAGGTCCGGCCAGGGGTTGGGCGGACGGGTGTATCCCAGCGACATGCTCAAATCTCCGGGCCCCATCTCGGCAAAGCCGATGCCGGGGACCGCGAGAATCTCCTCGAGGTGAGGCAGGGCGGCGCTCGATTCGATCTTCAGCCCCAATAGCAGCTCCCCTTCCGGGTTCAGCGGCCAGGGGTCGGCAGTTCGCAGATATTCGTCGCGATCCACGCCCCAGATCTTGGCGGCGGTCGGTTCGGACCCCACCCCGCGGCGCCCCTCGCCCAGCCCCTCGCCGACCCCGAGGCGCGCCGTGGGGTAGCGGCAGCTTTCCACAAAGGCCCTGACAGCTGCGGCTGACTCCGCCTGACACAGCAGGATGCCGTGGGCGCCACGGGCCAGAAGCTGGCGGAACTGCCAGGCGTTGTAGCGCACGATCTCTTCCGACACGGCTTCCACCGGAGCTTCGACGATCACCGTAGGGGTGCGATGGCCACTGCGGGTCGGACCCGCGTCGACGAGACCTTTCAGGTAGCGGTCGAGACCGGCCATGTCGAAAGCGCCGTGTTCCATGCCGACATTGATGTAGTCCGCCCAGGTGCCGGCATCCTCGCGTCCCTGCTCGTAGGTGAGCACGTGACCGGTATGGCCACCGGTGTAATAGATGGGCTGGCCCTCGGCGAGCAACTCGATAGCGCGGTTGATGCGGCTCATGGGCGTCTTTCGGAAGAGGTGGATGGTTGTGTTGCTACGCGCCGGGGAGCGACCCATCATAGCCTTTTCCCCAAGTGTTGGTTGCGCGTCGGGGAACAACCCATTCCGGTCTTTTCCCAAGCGCGTCCTGCCCCCTCGCTCGCTCCTCCCCCAACCACCCTACCCGCGCAACGCCCCATACGTTGGGGCGTTGCGGGCTCCGCTACTCCACCACCCCGCCACGCGGACTTCCCTTCCCGGCCACTCCCCAGGGAAAGGCTTCCAGGGCCATCTCCCCGCCGCTTACCCTATATCTGATGTTTGGTGGTCTCGCTGGCGGGGTCTTCGTTGGTGATCACGTAGTACACGAGATCCTCGCTCTGGCTCAGGTTGCGGACGCGGTGCTGGGTGTTGGGGGGCTGGATGAAGCAGTCGCCCGGGCCGGCTTCCCAGGTCTCCCCGTTGCGGCTGATCTCACCTTTGCCGGAGACGACGATGAAGAATTCCCACCAACGGGTGTGGGAGTGGACCGGGCAGGGGGCGGCGCCGGGGGGGACGCGGGTGAGTTCCACGTCGAAGGGGTGGGGTGTTTCCTTGGTGTTGCCCAGGGCCACTGAGATGTGCTGATGGGTCCGTTCGTAGCGGGCGCCCTCCCAACTCCAGACCTGGGGCTGCTGGGGGACCTCGGCGAGGTTGATCTTCCACATAGGTGCAGCCTCATAGCTAAATTGTCGTCGGTGAGTGAACCATTCCAGCCTTTCCCAAGGCGCGGACTTGCCGCCCCGATCGCTAGCCCTACCCCGCAGCCCTACCCCTGCAACGCCCTATACGTTGGGGCGTTGCGCCCGCGTCCTTCCCACCCCGACCACTCTCAGTGAGGAATACCCCCCACCTGTCGCTGCGCTAACCCTCGCGGCCCACCCCGCTATGGTCATCTCCCCGCCGCAGCATCCCGAGTCCAGCACTCTGGCGTGTACGCCTCGCGCAGGAAGAGCTTCCGCCGATCCGGCCCGGCCCGTTCGATCCACTCAGGCGGGATTTCCTGGGTGTGGCGGTGGGGCGGCCCGGCCTCCTTGAAGATGTCGATGGCGAAGATTCGGAAGGGCTGCGGGGAGTCCAGGGGTTTGGGCTCCACCCCGTGGAACATGCGGGCGTTGAGGTACACCATGCTGCCGGGAGGGAGGCTCAGATGCACCAGTTTGAGCGGGCGCCCGGCCTGTGCATCGAACTCCCCTGCCAGCAGTCTTTCAGGCGTGACCTCTTTGGTCGGCGAGGTCCGCTGGCTGCCCGGGATCACCGAGAGGCTGCGGTCGCCGGCGGTGAAGCCGTTGGGGTAGTAGAGGATCTGGATATATTTCTTTTCGCGCTCGGCGAGATTGACCGGGTTTTCGTGAAACCAGTGGTGGTGGTCCTGGTGGAGGCCGATCCGTCCCACTCCGCGCAGGGCCACGTTGAGAGCCGAGTGGCAGAAGTGATAGTCCGGGCCGATGGTGGCCCGCAGCAGGGCGGTGACCAGGGGGGCGTCGATGATCCGGTCCGCCCAGGGCCCCCGCTGGTTCCAGGGCCGCACGAAGTACGCGGTGCCCAGCTTGGCGGCGTCTTTCTCGGCGTCGGCGAGGAACTCGCGCACGGCTTCGATGCTGAGGATCTCGTCGGTCAGCCCCGCCAGGCCAGCCTCGGTGAAGATGCGCGGAAAGGCCACATACCCATCCTCCTCAAAGGCGGCCAGGTCTGCGGCTGAAGGCGCAGCGAGCCGGAAAATCGGTTCTTGGTCCACTGGGCGTTCCGCTTCCATCCACATCTCTCCCCGACAGCGAAAAAGAAAAACCAGGCGCGGGCCCGTCTGTCCGCGCCTGGCCGAGGGGTTTTCTGAAACTCAGGCCAGTTTTTTCACCTGGTCCTGGGCTTCCTGGTGTTTGAGGCCCTGGGCCCGCAACTGCTGGTACTTGTCCTGGTCGAGCCAGTCGCGGCGCAAAAACTCGCGGATGTCATAACGACCCGGCTTGTCAGGGGGCAATCCGCCCTCGGCGATCATCTGCGCCAGCGGGTTGGCCTCTTCCTTGAGGGGCAGGTGGATGACATGGTGGCGGCGCGCCGATTCGTAGAGGGCCATCATGATCTCGACGGTGGCAAAAGCCGTGGGGCCGGCACCCCGATGCGGCGGGCCGCCCTCGATCCAGGCGATCAACTCGCGGACCAGGTTGCCGTTGGTGGGGCCGCCGGCCACGTGCACCTGGTCGGCGGGCACCCGCAGTGGCACCTCCTCCCAACCGCTGCCGCTGTGGAAGAGGCGGACCTGGTTGACCCACACATCGATGACCCCCTCGTTGCCGCGGATCTGGAAGCGGCTGGCCCCGTCGCCGCTCTCGGGCTCGATGTAGAGGTCGGACTGGATGAAGAGCTGCAGTCCGCCCTCCAACTGCACCAGGGCCATACAGGCGTCCTCGATGGGGGTGGCCCGCTCGAAGCGCTCGGAGTAACGGCTCACCGCGCCCATCACCCACTCGGCCTTGGGATCGCCTAGCACGAAACGCGCCCCATCGATGGCGTGGGTGCCGCAGTTGAGCAGGCCGTTGATCACCTTGCAGTTGGTCCACAGCGGTTTGCCGATGGCCCCGCCCTGCACCAGCTCGCGGGCCTTCTCCCAGCCGGCGGTGAAACGGCGCTGGTGGCTGATGACCAGCTTGGTGCCGCTCGCCTCGGCCGCGGCAATCATGGCCTTGGCCAGGCCGGTGCTGATGGCCATGGGTTTCTCGCAGATCACCCCCTTGGCCCCGCCTTTGGCCGCGTCGATGGCCGGGGCCGGGTGGTCGGGGTGCCAGGTGCAGACGCTGACCAGATCCGGCTTGGCCTTGGCCATCATCTCGGTGACGGAGGCAAAGCCCTGGGGGATGCTGTAGCGCTCCTGGTACTCGCCGCGGGCGATGGCCAGGGGATCGGCGCAGGCAATGACCTCGATGCCGGCGTTTTCGTATCCGCTCATATGGGCGTGGGCGATGGAACCGCAGCCGGCGATGGCCGCCGTGTACTTCTTCTGAGTCATGGACAGCTCCTATAGTTGCGCACAGTGGTTCTGGGTACCGCCGGGGAGCGACCCACTCCGGCCTTGCCCAAGGCGCGTCCCGCCGCACCCCAACGTATGGGGTGCGGCGCCACGCGGACTTCCCTTCCCGGCCACTCCCCGGGAAAGGCCTCGGGGTCATCTCCCCGTCGCATGGTCACTAGGCCTGGTTGCTGAAGGGGCGATACCAGATGTTGCGGTAGCGCACCAGGTCGCCGTGGTCCTGGAGTTTGAGCGGGCCGGTGGCGGGGTGCGGATCGTTGTAATTGGAAAGGCTGCGGTGGCCGGTGGGTCCCAGCGACTCCTGGTGGTGATGCACCACCACGCCGTTGTGGAAGAGGGTCAGCGAAGAGGGGCTGAGCAGTTTGCTACTCTCGAAGCGCGGGGCGATGAAGATCGCATCGTAGGTCTGCCACTGGCCCGGGGCGCGGCAGGCGTTGACCAGGGGCGGGTACTGGCCGTAGATCGAAGCGGTGATGCCGTCGGCATAGGTGGGGTTCTGGAACCCGTCGAGCACCTGGATCTCGTAGCGGCCCAGCAGGAAAACGCCGCTGTTGCCGCGGCCCTGGCTGTCGCCCTTGACCACGCTGGGGCAGGCGAATTCGAGGTGGAGCTGGCAGTCGCCAAAGTGCTCCACGCTCTCGATATCGCCGGTGCCGGGGACCACCTCGGCGTAGCCCTGCTCCACCTTCCACTTGGCCGGGCCCTTGTCCTTGACGCTCTGCCAGCTGGACAGATCCTTGCCGCCGAAGAGCACCACGGCATCGGTGGGGGCGGCGCCGGCCTGGTCCTGGGTGCTGGCGGTGCCGGGGGTGATGATGCGGGGCTGGGGCCGGGTGCTGTCGTGCACCCGCCACTTGGAGCCGGGCAGGAAGGGGGTGTCGTCGTAGCCGAGCTGTGCCATCTCCAGATCTCCTGTTGGACGTCAGCGTAGAGCTATCTGCTCTCAGAGGACAAATAAAGAATAGTGCCCAGGCCGGCACAAGTAGCCGGAACCGGGGGATCAGGCCAGAGCCGCGCTGCGCTCCAGATCGGCCCGGTACTCCGCCTCATCGGCCCGCTCCTGCGCCATGGCCCCATCGGCAAGAGGCTCGCCGTGCCATTCGCCATACCGGGAGATGTACCGCCAGACGAGCAGCTCGAATACCGCACGGCTGGTTTGATCTTGCTGCCAGGTCCAGGGGGATCCGGATTCGGCCGCAAAGCCAGAGGCAAAAGAGGGCCACACGGCGTTCAGCTGACAGACTCCCCACAGGCAGCCCAACTGCATGGCAACGGTACCCACCCGGCACATCTCCAGGTCGAAGAACCCACTGAAGCGGCTGTCCTGGAAGTGCGCATTGGCGGCGTCCTGGTGGTAGAGGATGCGTTCCGAGCCAAATAACGAGGGGAGTTGGGACTCGACAAAGTCTAGGGAGCGGCCATAGAGGGAGCCGGCGTAGAGGTCTACCCGTTCATGGATGGCCCGCGATGCCTGCAGGATTTCCATGTAGTATTGCTCAAAGCTTCGCCCCTCGTAGAAGCGTTGCTCGAAATCGGCGGCAAGGGCGGGGCTGAGAGGGGTCTGTGCCAACCGCGCCGTGGCCTGGCCCAGGGTGCGGCCAGCCAGTTTGGGTTCCGGGGCCGGCAGGAACTCGCCAGGCACCAGGGTGATGGCGATCAGCCGACGACCCTGCTCGGCCAAGAGATGCGGCACCAGGCCGCTGGCGGCCCAGTGGCGCAAACCGAAGACTTCGCGGTCCTTGCGCTCGTCCTGGCAGAAGTACTTGAAGACCACCCTCTCGGCGCCGCATTTGCCGAGGATCACGTAGTTGGTATTCCCCTGCCCACCTGATTGCTCCGGAGCGATGGTGTATTCGGGGTGCCTCGAGGTGAAGTCGCGGACCTGGTTCCAGGCTTCCGCTGCGAGGGCTGCTCTCCAGTCAGACATCTCTGGGCTCCTGTGCAGGTTTGAAGAGCAGCTGCGTCCGCCAAGGAAAAAGCGGACACACTTGCCCACAGGGCCTATTCTGCCCTGGACAAATGCGCCCGCTTTCCGGTATCGGCGCGCAGCACAGCGACTCAATGTATCTCATACAATAATCAGCATGCTGAAATCGTGTCAAGCGTTCAGGAGAATTACCTGGTGATCGAGGTTGTCAGGCATCTGCCAAAGATGCATGTTACAGGTTGAAGGCTGTTCTAGATCAGGGAGGAAACATGGCTGCCAAACGCGCTATCTGCTCCCCTGCCCAACACGATACCCAGACCAGCAACACCTGCCGGGTGCCCACCCGCAGCGGCCTGGAATTGGGCGCCACCCTCACCCGGCCGACAGCGGCGGGCCGCTTCCCAGTGCTGGTCTGGTACGACCCGTACCGCAGCGGCGCCGATGGGACGGCCAGTTCCATGGCCCAGTACTTTGCCCGGCGCGGGTATGTCTTTGCCTACCTCAACGTGCGCGGCACCGGCAATTCCCAGGGGGTGAGCCGGGACGAGTACATGGCCGAGGAGACCCAGGACGGGTACGACGCGGTCGAATGGCTGGCCACGCAGCCCTGGTGCAGCGGCCGGGTAGGGCAGCTGGGCTCTTCGTACAGCGGCTTCAACACCCTGCAGGTGGCGGCCCTGGCCCCGCCCTCGCTCCGGGCCATTGCCCCGGCCTACTTCACCGACCGCCGCTACACCGACGACTGTCACTATAAGGGCGGCTGCCTGCGCGGTTATTACGACATCCTCACCTACGGCCTGAGCATGGTGGCGATGAATGCCCTGCCGCCTTTCAAGGAGGCCGTGGGCGCGCAGTGGAGCGGGCTGTGGCGGCAGCGCCTGGAGGAGAGCGAGCCGTATTTACTCAAATGGATCGAGCACCAGTTGGAGGACGAGTACTGGGCGGTGGGCTCCATCGCCGGCCAGTACGACCGGATCAAGGCGGCCTCGCTGTTGATCGGCGGCTGGCACGACGGGTACCCCAATCCGCCCCTGCGGGTATTCCGCGCCCTGCAATCGCCCAAGAGACTGCTCATCGGCCCTTGGTCTCACACCTACCCGGATCGCTCCCATTGCGGCCCGCGTCTCGATATCTGCTTCGAACTCCTGCGCTGGTGGGACCACTGGCTGAAAGAGATGGACAACGGAGTGGAGGAGGAACCGGCGGTGCAGGTCTACGAGCAGGAGTACGAGCCGCCGATGCAGGACCGCACCCTGATCGCGGGCAGGTGGCGCATGGCTGCTGACTTGCCCACTGGTGAAGGGCAGACCTTCCATCTGGGAGAGGGTGCGATGGGGGCAGCGCCACCGAAAAAGCCTGGGACGGCCTCGGTGCCCTATCTGCCGGCGGCCAGCCGCAACGGGGGGATCTGGGACGCGGGGGTGCCTTTCACCCTGGCCGGGGAGCAGCGCGCCGACTCGGCCCTGGCGCTCAATTTCCTCTCCACCCCGCTGAAAAAGGACCTGCCCATCCTGGGCAACCCCACCTTTTCCTTCTGCGTCAGTGCCGACGTGCCGGTGATCCCGGTGGCGGTGCGCCTGCTGGAGGTGGCCCCGGATGGCACCAGCGTGCTGGTGACCAAGGGCATCCTCAATGCAACACGCCGGGAGGGGATGGACCGGGCGGTGCCCCTGGAGCCAGGGGTGCCCACCCGTGTCGAGTATCACCTGGAGGCGGTGGCCTGGCGTTTCCGCCGGGGGCATCGTATCGGCCTGAGCATCAATGGTTCCGATTTTCCCAACGTCTGGCCCACGCCCTATCCGGGGACCCTCACCCTGCACTGGGGCGGTGAGCACGAGAGCCGCTTCACCCTGCCGGTGTGGGACGGGGGGAAGAAACCGGCCTTTGCCTTCCTGCCCTCGCCCGAGGCGGCGCGGGACACGGGCACAGGCAGCGCGCCCTGGCAGGTGGTCCACGAGGTGCTGGAGGATCGCTACCGGCTGGTGCTCTTTGGCGGGGACGGGGAGATGGGGGTCTCGCAGCGGGAGCCGGCCCGGGCCTGGGTGCGGGCCAAAAAGAAGCTGAGCGTGCAGTGGCCCGGCGAGGTCTACCGCAGCGAGGCCACCGGCTCCCTGACCAGCGACGCGCAGACCCTGGTGATGAACCTGTCGCTGAACGTGTACCTCAACGACAGCCTGTACTTCCAGAAGAACTGGAGTGTGTCGGTGCCGCGGCTGTTGTTGTAATACCGCAAGGGTCGGGCCGGGGCAACGCCACACTGTGGCGTTGCCTCCCTTCCGGTGTTTCCCAGGGCGCGGTTATGTCGGTTCGTGGGGTACCCGCTACGGACGTCTCTGCAGTCCCGGATCTTCCCCCTCGCTCCATAAACTACGCTTCCCCCTGCCCAGCCCTGCGATCCTGCCCCCGGCCTCTCCCCCAGAGACGCCCTTCGGGGCACTCCCACGGCCCTCGAGATCTCCAGACCAGGATTGGCAGTCCACTAGTGGTCCGCCACAAGGATATTGTAGGTCACTCCAAGCGGAGGGGAGATGACCCCGAAGGACCTTTCCCGGGGAGCGGTCGGGAAGGGAAGTCCGCGTGGCGGGGTGGTGGGGTAGCGGAGCCCGCAACGCCCCAACGTATGGGGCGTTGCGCGGGCAGGGTAGTTGGGGGAGGAGCGAGCGAGGGGGAAGGACGCGCCTTGGGAAAGGCCGAAGTGGGTCGCTCCCCGACGCGATAGACCCCTGTGACCATCCACTAGATCTGCGAGTGATAGACGGCGTCCACCAGTTCCATGGTTTTGAGGGCGTCGGCGAAGTTGGTTTCGGGCTGGCGGTTCTGCTGCACACACTCGATGAAGTGCAGGTTGGTGTCGTAGGCGCCAAAGGCCCGGTGCTGCTCGCCGCTGCCGCACAGGGCAAAGGGATCGAGGGTCTGCACCGGTTCGAGTTTGTTGTCGGCAAAAACCCGGCCCCCCTCCTCGGGATCGCCGAAGAAGGAGATGCCCGGGGCATGCACCTCGACGCTGAAGATGCGCCGCCCGGTCATGAAGTTGTTGAGCAGCAGGCCCGTGGCCCCCGAGCTGAAACGCACCAGGGCCAGGTGGATGTTCCAGTGGCCCGCATCGAGCCGGCGCGAATCGCTGGCCACACTCACCACGTCCCCCCCGCACAGGTAACGCAGGGTATCCACCGCGTGGATGCCGTCGCAGGTGAGCATGTCCATGGCCCCTTTGTAGTACGGGGCGCCGCCCACCCAGTTCTTGTAGAAGGTGGCGTGGGCAGTGTGCACGGCACCGCGCGCCTCGCACAACTCCTTGCCGCGGCGGATCAGGGGCGAGAAACGGCGCTGGAAGGTGACCCCGGTGATTACCTTGTGTTTGCGGGCCAGCAGGTCGAGCTGGCGCACCTGCTCGGCGGTGACCGCCGGGGGTTTCTCGATGAAGAGGTGGCAGCCCCGCTCAATGATGCCAGCAGCTACATCGTAGAGGTGGTGGGGGGGCATGATGGCCCAGATAGCATCGGGTTTCTCCTTCTCGATCATCTCGGCATAATTCGAGTAGCGGCCGGGGATGCCGAACTTGTCACCCGCTGCCTGTGCCCGTTTCAGGTCCAGGTCGCAGACCGCCACCACCTTGGCGGCGGCAATGTCCTTGAGGGCCGGGTAGTGGACGGCCTGAGCCCGGCCACCGGCGCCGAGGATGGCCACCTTCACCTGTTTGCCGGACTTCTTTGCTTTTGCCATGGAGTTCTCCTCTTGTCCTATTTGGGTTCCATGCCGCTCTCGCCCCCGTACTGGGGCAGCGCGTCGGTGATGTGCCACCACTCGGCGCGATCGTCCACGTACACATGGGCGGAGGGCTCGCGGTCGATGGGGCCGTTGAGACTGGCTAGGGCCACGTGGATCTCGCCGGGCCAGCGAGGGCTCTCGTAGAAGAGCGGGCTCCCGCAGCGGGTGCAGAAGCTGCGGGTGGCGCCGCTCTCGGTCAAGTGCCGGGTCAGAAAGCCCTCACCCGCGAGGATGCGCACCTGTTCCCCCTTAAAGCCGGCCCAGGTGACCAAGGCCGCTCCGTGGGCGCGCCGGCAGTTAGGGCAGTGGCAGTGGGCGCAGAAGCGGCTGGGCAGATGCACCTCAAAGTGCACCGCGCTGCACAGGCAGGCGCCTTCGACCTCGCGGGGATCGGGCATAGTCCTCCTATTCGGGGTGGTGTACCCGCCAGGGCCATGCCCGCCGGGTGGGGGTGCGCGGCTGGGCTGGGTCCCAGGTCTGCAGATGGTGGTAGGCGGCCAGCAGGTTTTCGGGCGGTACCTCCACCCCGGTCACGTTGCTGGTGAAGAGAAACATGCCCCTGCCCCCGTCGGTGAAATCGAGGAAGTAGTCCACCTCCTCACACACCTCCTCGGGCTTGCCGAAGGGCAGGGTGCGCGACACACTCAGGCTGGTGAAGTAGAGCAACTCCTCCCCCCTGGGGCTGCGCAGCCGCTCGAACTCGTACGGGTCCACCCCCACCTCGAACTGAAACCCCTGCAGGCCGCTGAAGCCCAGGCCGAGGAAGTCCTCGATCAGGGGCCGCACGTCCCCGTCGCAGTGGTGGATCAGGCGAACGCCGGCTTCCACCAGCGGGGCGATGATCATCTGCACTGTGGGCAGGTAATACTGCCGCAGCATGCCCGGATCGACCATGGGCCCCTGGTTGTTGCACAGGTCCTCCCCGCAGAACATCAGCGGCACCAGGTCGTAGTCGCGGTAGAGCCGAACCAGGATTTCCGCCCGTTTCCGCGAGTGCACACTCTTGGTCCACCACAGCTTGCCCACTGCCTGCGGGTACAGGGCGCAGGCGGAGAGAAAGGCCACGTACCCAAATTCGGTGTAGAGCGGGAAGTGGCCGCCGATCTCCCAGAAATTGGGGATGGGCACGATACCCTCCCAGTCCCTGAACGCCCCCTCAAAGAAGTCGCGGTAACGTTTCTCCTCGGCGGCCGCGTCGAAGGTTTTCAGGATCTCCGCCTCGCTGTCGGGCAACGAATCGGCTTTCTTCACCAGATCCTCGGGCTCGACCTGCGCAAAGCGGCTCTCCAGCACGTACCCGGTGCGCACCTGCTCCAGCGTGCGGGGAATAACCGGCTGGATGAGGCCGTCCACCCCCAGGTTCAGGTTGGCCCCGATCACCCCGGCCAGCGGGTCGGCCAGGTACTGGTCGGTGCTGATGCCGGCCAACTGCGCCAGGTTGCGCACCCCGCCGATCCAGCCGCCCAGGCTGGGGATACGATCTACCTCCTGGCCGAGGATCTGGCGGCGGAGGCGCTCCTTGCGCGCGAGTTGGGTTGGCACGATCACCTCTCAGGCAAGGGCACGAGCTGGACTTCGTCCCACCAGAGCTGATCCTGCGCGGCGGTCTGGCCGGCGGCGCCCAGCATGAGCACCATGAAGGCCGCGTCGGGTGGGGCCGCGACCCAGGTACCCCAGGTGCTCCAGCCCGCGGGCGAGGGGGGGAGAGCTGCTGGCAGGAAGACTACCTTGTTGGCCTGTACCCCCAACCAGCTGAGGTCTGCCCGTTTCCAGGCGATGGCGAGGGTGGAGGCGCCCTTGCCCTGGGTGCGGCAACGGGCGTTCACATAGAAACGCTGGCCGGGCTGCACCGGGGCGGTCTGGATGAAGACCCCGTCGCGCACCCCGGCCGCGCGGGCCGCGCCCGCCGCTTCGTCCCAGGTGAAGGTGCCCGTGCATAACTCTTCCTGCCAGTAACTCCACTGGGCCGGAGCGCTGTTGATCTGCCAGTCCGAGGAAGCGGCAGGTCGCGGCGCTGGGTCTGGGCCACGTGAGAAGTCGCCGTTGGTCAGCAGGTTGTGGACCTTGCCGCCTTGCACCAGCTGCTCGAATTCGGCGCGGGCGGCCTCTTCGGCTGCCGCGGCCGGGTCGTGGGCCTGCGCCAGGGCCACTTCGATACCGGGCAAACGTTCTTCCCACCTGGGGTAGCTGGTTTTATTGGGCCATTCGATCAAGGTGCCCGGTTCTGGCCACCAGCGTCCCTGCTCGCCGTAGAGCCACACGTATTCGTCGGCGGCAGCCAGGGCGGCGGCGGCATTGCGCCCCAGCAGTGCGGCGCCGGCATTGGGCAGGCGATAGGGGTTGTCGAGCAGGGGATCGTGCGCGTCGAGGTACAGGCCGAATCCCACCTGGACCTGCTGTCGGTACCTGGCGCGGTTGGCCGGGGATACCAGTTCCTGGCCGGCGCCTTTGATGCGGGCGGCAGCTCCGTAGAACTCAGCCGGGGTGGTGTACCCGTAGGCGTGTTCGTCGCCGTCCACCAGCGTGGCGGAGAGCGGGAGCACATCCAGCCACCCATCGATGAAGGCCGGGTACAACCCGTAGGCGTGTAAGAAGAGTGCGGGTCGGGGATCGCTCAGGCCGGCGGCCGAAGGGCCGTGGTAGGGATTGGAATCCACTAGGTAGACATTCATGAAGAAGGTGAGCACAGTGAGATCCGGGTACTCGGCCGCCATGGCCCCCATCACCTCCTGCCCCCGCTGCCTGGCCTTGGCCAGGTACTCGTCAAAGGTGTGCTGGGCGGCCTGAGGCTGGGTCTTGTAGTCGAAGGGGACAAAGGGTTTGGTGTAGGGCTCGGCATCAAAGACAATACCCTTGAGCCCACCTTCGCGGGCGATCCAGGCCGCGAGGCGGAAATGATCGGCGATCTCCCGCCAGCCCTCGTCGTCGAACCAGTCTACGTCGCCAGGATTGGCGTCCACCCGCAGGAAGTTGTCGCGCAGGCGGGTGGGAACCCCGCGCACTGCCTGCAGGTCGGCGATGGCCTGGGTGAACCAGGACTGCTGCCAGTGCATCCGCGAGAAGGCGGTGCGGAAGGGGGTGGCGTTCAGGCCGGCGGGCAGGTCGGGCCCCTGCGCCTGGGCCCAGAGGATGGTGCCGTCGAGGGGCAGGTTTTCCATGAGGGCCAGGTCGCGCCGGAACTGGGCGGTGGTGGGCGAATCCCAGCCGGTGGCGATCAGTTTCTTGGGGCGGGCCTGGCCCTGGGCTGGCCCCGTGGTAACCCAGCAGCAGAGTGCCACACAGAGAGGGAGCAGGATGGGGGTCATGAAGAGGCTCCTTCTTCGCGAGTCCGGAACCAACCGGCCCGCCGCAGTGCTTCGATGGGTGAGGGACCACTGGGGAGCGGGAAGTGCACCGGCCGATTGCCCTCCAGTTGGGATTGGTAGATGGCCATCACCAGCTCCAGGGAGCGCCGGCCCACCTCCCCGTCGCTGCGCAGCATCCCCTTCCCTTCCAGGGCGTCGAGCAACTCCTGCAGGGCCACCACGTAGGTAGAGGCCGGCGCCGGGCGTTCCAGCGCTCTGGGTTTGAGGGAACTCCATTGGAAGCCGCTCTCTGGCTCGTACACGTCGCGCTCGGCCTGGAGGAGCTGGACCTGCTCGCCGACGAAGCGCAGAAGTCCCCGGCTGCCGCGCAGCTCAAAGGCATGGTCGGTGTACTCGGTCAGCTCGGCGCTGTGCAGGGCGCCGGTGGCCCCGCTCTTGAACTTGAGAAAGGCGGCGCTGAAATCCTCCACCGCCCAGGGCCGGCGGCGCTGCTCCGCCAGGCCGCAGAGCCAATCCACCGGGCCGGCGTAGATATCCATCAGGTCAAAGTAATGGGTGAAGTCGTGTAAGAGCGCCCCCTCGTGCTCGCTGCGCCACCAGGGGGCGGGTTTGCCCCCGTCGATGAATCCGTACACATGCACCAGCTCGCCGATGGCCCCCTCGCGCAGCAGGCGCAGGCCCAGTTCCCATTCGGGGTTCCAGCGGCGGTTGTGGTTGATCTGCAAGAGCGCCCCGTGCTTTTTGCAGGCGCGGAGCATGCGGTCGCACTCTTCGAGGGACAGGGCCATGGGTTTTTCGCAGAGGATGGCCCGGGTGGAGGGGGCCTGGGCGCAGGCTTCGACCATCTCACAGTGCAACTCGGGGTGGGTGGCGATGATGCAGATATCCGGGGCAGCCTCGGCGAGCATCTGATGGTAGTCGTGGTACAGGGCGGTCACGCCGAAGCGCTGACCGAAGGCTGCGAGTTTTTCGCGGCCCCGGTTGACCCCGGCTACTAATTCGCAGGCGGGGTGGGCATGGGCGGCTTCGGCGTGGTTGTCGGGCAGGTCGCCAAAGTTGAACTGGTACCCGACGCGGCCAGTGCCGATGAGTGCGACGCGGTACTTATGCACAATGTGCTCCTGGTCGAATGTGTATAACCGCCGCGATTTGCGGGGTACGCGCTCCGGGCATGCCCATTCCAGCTTTTTCCAAGGCGCGGCCCCCAGCACCCCAACGTATGGGGTGCTGGGCCGAATGCATGGAACAGCCCGACAGCCCGGCCCCCGCAACACCATCTATTCTATATGGTGTTGCGCCCCCTCGCTCGCATAGCTCCGCTACCCCGCATCCCCACCACGCGGCCTTCCTATCCCAGCCACTCCCCGGAAAAAGCCTCCAGGGCATTTCCCGTATCGCTCTATGCTATCTAGTGGTCAGATCATCGCCGAGGTCGGTGGTGTCCATTATGCCTTTTTCTTTGCACACGGCGACTAGGAAGAATTCGAGTTCGTCCTGGGTGTGGTTGTAGAGGCCGTGGGACCCGCCTAGGCGGTTGGGGATGGCGTCGCCGGAAAAGACCTCGGCGGTCTCGTCGTCCACAGTCATGCGGCCACTGCCTTTCATTATTATGTAGCACTCTTCCATGCCTTGGTGGCGGTGGTAACCCACTGAGGCACCGGGCGGCACCAGGACGTGGGAGAGGAAGGCCAGGCTGGTGCGGAAATCCTGCGGGCCCCAGATCTGGCGCCGGCCCACCTCGCCCTTGCCCTGGTGCAGGCGGGTGTATTCGAGCAGGTTGCGGTCGAAGCGGCCGATGGGCAGGCGGTCGGTGGATTCGAGTGGAGCGCCCTTGCGGGTGTCGCCGAAGTCGGTGGAGTCAGCCGGGTGGCCGGGCAGGGTGACGTTGAAGTTGAACCAGCGGGTGTCTTGCTTGGTGTGGTTGTAGATGGCGTGGGACTCGCCGCAGCGCAGCGGCACCGCCGCGCCGCCCTCCACCTGGGTGGTGCGGCCGTTGTGGGTAAATTGCGCGGCGTTGTCGATGGTGACGAAGATCTCCTCGCAGCGGTCGTGGCGGTGGTGGCCGATGCCGCCACCGGGCAGCAGGTAGGCCGAATGCACGAACCACCAGTCGGTCTGGAAATCCTTCTTTTCCCACAGGCTCCTGAAGAGGATGGGGCCAGCCCCCCCGTGCACATTGTCGATCTCCTGCATCTCTTCCCTGCGGGCATGGGCGACGCGCATCTCGTCCTCACTTTCCCAGATAGGCGGTGCAGTCGATCTCGACCAGGATACCTTTGTACAGATCCCCGGCCCCGATGAGCCGGCGGGTGGGCATCCGCCCCTTGAAATAGCGCATGTACGCCCGGTTGAAGCCGTCGCGATCCTCCATATTGAGCAGGAAGACATTGGTGCGCACCACGTCGTCGAAGCTGGCACCCTCTTTTTCGAGGGCCTGGGCAATGGCGTCCATGGTGAAAATGGTCTGCGCTTCGATATCGGCACCGACTACTTCGAGCTGGTCGTTCACTGGGCCAAAGCCGGAGAGGAAAAGGATATCGCCGGCGCGGCGGGCCATGCTGTAGAAGGGTTCAGGGCTGGGTTGTTCGGCCATAGGGTTCCTTTTTTAGTCCGCAAAAAGCGCGGGGTCGTGGGGTTTGAGAGGGAAGCGGGGCAGCACCCCTTTGTTGACGATGTTTTCGGCGGGGGGCAAATGGCCGCTGAGCACACTGACCAGGTTCTCGATTGCCGTGCGGGTGCAGTCCTGGGAAGCCTGCACCGAGAGGCCGGATACGTGCGGGGTGAGGATGACCTTGTCCGACTCCACCAGCGGATGGCAGGGCGGGGGCGGGTTCTCGACGAAGATCTCGATGCCCTCGAAGGTGTCGATGCCGGCTCCGGCCAGGTGGCCGCTCTTGAGGGCCTCGGCCAGGGCCTCTTCGTCCACCAACGCCCCGCGCGAGGTGTTGATCAGCATGGCCCCTGGTTTCATCTTGCGCAGGGCAGCGGCGTCGATGAGGTGGTAGGTCTCGCGGGTAAGGGGTAATTGCAGGGAGACAAAATCAGATTGCCGCAGCAGGGTGTCCAGGTACACCATCTCCACCCCCAGGGCGTCGGCCTGCTGGCGGGTAGCGTTCATATTGCGGCGGGTGGCCAGCACCCGCAGACCAAAGGCCTGGGCACGTTTGGCTACCTCCGGCCCGGTGGCGCCAAAGCCGACGATGCCCAAGGTCAACGCAGAGAGGCGGGGCAGGGCAAGGGATTCCTCGCGGGCCTGGCCAAACGCGCC
>SXGT01773001.1_pt1 | contig 26775 bp, 16 predicted proteins | sample 3176221 | NCBI WGS metagenome assembly SXGT01 (sample SAMN11356862, study PRJNA531348) | freshwater metagenome | isolation source: freshwater sample F1-120 | place: China: Fuxian Lake, Yuxi | collected 2017-12-25
ACGGCGCGGGAAAGAGCACGCTGATGAAAGTGCTCGCCGGCATCCAATCGCCGGACACGGGTGAAATTCTCCTGGATGGCGCGCCGGTTCGTCTGGATTCTGTGCGCGCTGCGGCTGCGCATGGCATCGCGTTGATTCACCAGGAACTGAATCTCGCGGAGAACCTTGACGCCGCGGCGAACATTTTCCTCGGGAGAGAACCGCGCGCCTTCGGCTTCGTGCGCCGCCGTGCGCTTCGGGTGGATGCGGATGCGTTGTTGCGCCGCCTCGGTCTCGCCTTTCCTTCGTCCACGGGCGTGCGCTCGCTCGCGATTGGTCACCGGCAGATGGTCGAGATCGCGAAGGCGCTCTCGACGAATGCTCGTATACTTATCATGGACGAACCGACCTCCAGCCTGTCTGCGCGTGAAACGGAACACCTGTTCCGCGTAATCGGCGAACTCAAGGCCGCAGGCGTCAGCATCATCTACATCTCGCACCACATGAGCGAAGTGCGCGCGCTGGCCGATCGTGTGACTGTGTTGCGCGACGGCAAGAACGCCGGAGAACTGCAGCGCGACGAGATTGGCCACGACCGTCTCGTTCGCCTGATGGTCGGCCGCGATTTGGCGAAGGGTGCGCGCGAAGCCGCCGCGGCCACGGGCACAATCACGCTCGAGGCCGAGGGCATCGTGACCGATGCCTACCCCGCGGAGCGCATCGGGCTACACGTACGTGCGGGCGAGATCGTCGCGCTTGCCGGACTCGTCGGCGCCGGCCGCACGGAATTGCTGGAAACGCTGTTCGGCGTGCGGCGCAAACTGGGTGGCACGGCGCGCGTGGGCGGGCAAGCGTTGCGCGGTGGGTCTCCGCGCGAAGCTGTGGCTGCGGGACTGGCGCTCGCCCCGGAAGATCGCAAGCGCTGTGGCGTGGTCCTCGATATGTTTCTGCGCGAAAATCTCAGCCTCGTCGCCGCCGCGACCGACGCGCAAGGTGGCTTCCTGAATCACAAATCCGAACGCGCGCGCTGCACCGACTTGACCGATCGGCTTGGCATCCGCGCGCGCGGTCCGAAACAGGTGGTCAAAGTCCTCTCCGGCGGCAACCAGCAAACAGTCGTGCTCGGCAAGTGGCTCGCGCTGCAACCGCGTGTGTTGCTGCTCGACGAGCCGACCCGTGGCATTGACGTCGGCGCGAAGGATGAAATCTACAAGCTGATGCGCCGGCTCGCGGGCGAGGGGGTCGCGCTACTGTTCGCATCGAGCGAACTGGAGGAAATCCTGCTGGTGGCGGATCGCGTGCTCGTGATGCACGAGGGCCGCATCGCCGGGGAGCTGTCGAGCGACGCAATGGACCAGGAATCCATCATGCGCCTGGCGACCGGCGGCGCGCACGCGGGGGCTGGCGCCGCATGAAGAAAATCCTCGGCATCGCCAGTCTTCTTTTCGCGATCTGCATCTTCACGGCCTCGCTGAACGAGAACTTCCTCAGCGCCTACAACCTGCAAAACACGCTCCGCTGGACGGCGCTCTACGGCATCATCAGCATCGGCGTGGCCTTCGTGATCATCAGCGGCGGGATCGATCTCAGCATCGGCTCCGTCGTCGGCCTGACCGGATCTCTGCTTGCCTGGCTGCTTGCCGTGCGCGGCGTGCCCGTGCCGCTTGCGGTGCTAATCTGCATTGGCGCCTCGCTCGCCATCGGCCTCGCGCACGGGCTGCTTATTACCAAGGTCAAGTTGCAACCCTTCGTGGTCACCCTCTGCGGCCTGCTGTTTTACCGCGGTCTCGCGCGCTACATCACCGACGATCAAAGCCTCGGCTTCGGGTCGAACTTCGAGGGCCTGCGCGGCCTCGCGACCGGTGCCGTGCCCGTCACCGAGAATTTCTCGATCCCGAATCCCGCGATACTCATGGTCGTTATCGGGATCATCGCCGCCGTTCTGCTCCGGCTGACGGTCTTCGGGCGCTACCTGCTCGCGCTCGGCGCGAACGAAGAGGCTGCGCGCTACAGCGGCATCCGCACCGACCGCGTCGTCATCGCGGCCTACGTGTTCTGCTCATTGCTCGCGGGCCTTGGCGGTATGCTGTTTGCGCTCGACGTGAACTCCGTGCAACCTTCCGGGCTCGGCGAGTTCTACGAGCTGTATGCGATTGCGGCGGCCGTCCTTGGCGGATGCAGCCTGCGCGGCGGCGAGGGAACCATCCTCGGCGTAGTCATCGGCGCCGCCGTCATGCGCGTGCTATACAACGCGATCAATATTCTCCACATCCCGACGCATCTCGAATTTGCCATCATCGGCATCGTCATCCTCGGCGGGGTTAGCGTCGATGAACTGATTCGAAGATTCGTTGGACGGCGAAAAAGTGCAGTGAAAGACTAGGAATTCTACAGGGTCCGTTGGATGTTCGTTATCGTCCGCCGATTCGCTTCAAGAACTCCGCCTCGTATTTCGCCAGTGGAATACCATCAAACGGTGCAACGGTTCGCGTAGTGATCGTATACCGCGTCGCCAATTCGCGCGGATCGACGCCTTCCGCGGTGGCCCAGCCGCAGAGGGCGGCGCCGAAGGCCGTCCCTTCCTTGGCCGGGGTCAGCTTCCAGTCAAAGGCGGGGCACAGGGTCGCCACGAGCCGGCAATACAGGAGATTTGAGGCGAATCCTCCTTCGATGTACGCACTAGTTCTTCGTGGCGCGTCGAGATGCGCCAGCGCGCGCTTGGTCGCCAGCGCCAGCGCGAGATTGAGCGCAGCGAAGTAGGGTTGGCGCAGCGTAGCGATGACACCGGCGGCGGCTCCAGACGTCAGTTCGTCCAGCGTGAAGTGACGGTTGCCCACGATCAATCCAGGTTTGGCCCCTGGAAATACCGGCACATCCGGAAGCGTGCCGGGAATCACAAGCAGATCGCGATCTGCGATGAGGCGCGATAGAGAATCTTCGTCTTGAGCATCGGCGAAGGAGGCGAACCTGGCGAAGGCTTCGTACTCCATGCCGGCCGGTAGCAAACCGGTGAGCACCGGCCCTCCATAGGCGCTTTGGTTGAAGAAGAGACCCGAAGCCGCCTGTTTTTTCGTCAGCATCGACGCCGCGGAGGGCTGCATGAGCACGCACCAGGTCCCTGTGGAATTCAGCAGGAACTCGGATTCTTCGCGCGCCAGGTAAGGCAGCAGGTTTGCATTCGAATCGTGTATACCGACCGACGCCTTGCATTGCGCGCCGATTCCGCAGTCACGCATCCAGCTCTCGCGAAGCGGCCCCAGCACCTCCCACGGCGCGCGCATCGGGCCGCCAAAAAGTTTGTCCGCGCCGAGCCGCCGCGCGACCTCGCTCCAGTCCTTGCGGGCGTAATCCCAGAGATACGAATGATTGCCCACGTAAGTCGGTTCGAGCGCGTGCCGCCCCGTCAGTGCATGCGCGAAGAACTGCGGATAGAAAAGCCCGCGTCGGCACGCCGCCCACTCCTCCGGCAGGCGCGTGCGCACGTAGTGGAGCATCTTCGCCATGTTCACGAAGCCGAGATCCGGCGAGGCCGTCGCGCGGTGCAAGGCTTCGCGACTGCCGTACTCGCGATAGAACTCCTCGTTGAACGCCGCGTCGACCGGTGAGGTGTACGACAGGACCGGGAGGGCCAGTTGGTCTCGGTCGTCCAGCAACGCCAGCGTCGCGCCGTGCCCCGAAATAGATATCGCGCGAATGTCGAACGCCTGTGCGAATTGCCGTAGCCGATCACGAAACCACGCGAGCAGCTCGTCCGTCCGCTCGACCTCCAGCCTGCGCCATTCCACCGTGCCCAGCGAAATGCGCTCCTCCGCCAGCACACGAAAGTCGCGGTCATACACTACCGCTTTTTTGTTCGTCTTCCCGATGTCGAGGACGACTACGCCCGGTTGCTTCATCAGTTCATCCTTGCCTTCGTGGCCGATTCTACTCCGCCGGGGGCCGTTGCCGCCTCGTTCGCAGCCTGATAAGATAGTTGCCGGCCCGCGAGCGGATTAGTTCATATGACCCTGCGCGAGACAATCGGAGTGGCAGTGACGGCGGCGATCCTCGCCTGCGGTTCGCCGCTTTGCTTCGCCCAGGACACCATTGATTTCGAGGCCCAAGTCCGTCCGATTCTCGCTGATAACTGCTTCAAGTGCCACGGGCCGGATGTCCGCGCGCGCAAGGGTCGCCCCGGTTTCGACAGCTTCGAGAACGCCACCAAGCCGAACCGGAATGGGCTTGTGCCGATCGTGCCGGGCAAACCGGGCGACAGCGAGATGATTCGCCGTGTATCGGCCGACCCCGGTCGATATCGGATGCCGCCGGCCGACGCGGGTCCGCCGCTGAATGCCGAACAAATTGCGATTCTGCGCCAGTGGATCGCCGAAGGTGCGATTTATAAACCGCACTGGGCCTATGTAAAGCCTGAGCACCACGAGCCGCCCGCTGTGAAGGCTAAGGCATGGCCTCGCAATGAGATCGACCGTTTCGTCCTCGCGCGGTTGGAGAAAGAAGGACTCGCGCCTTCTCCTGAAGCCGACAAGTACACACTCCTTCGCCGGGTGTACCTCGACCTGATCGGTCTGCCGCCCAGCGCGGAGCAGGTCGAAGCCTTTGCGAAGGCGCGCGGCGAGGGCGCCTACGAAGCGGTCGTGGATGAATTGCTCGCCTCGCCGCGGTATGGTGAACACTGGGCGCGGGTCTGGCTCGACATCGCGCGCTATGCCGATACCAAGGGCTACGAAAAAGACGAGCCCCGCACGCTGTGGCCGTATCGCGATTGGGTCATCCGCGCGCTGAATGCCGACATGCCCTACGATGAATTCACGATCGAACAGTTGGCGGGGGATCTTCTTCCCAATGCCACGGAAGACCAGATCTTGGCGACGGGTTTTCACCGCAACACGATGGTGAACGACGAAGGCGGCACTGACGACGAGGAATTCCGCGTATCGGCCGTGATCGATCGCGTGAACACGACCTACTCGACCTGGATGGCGACAACTATTCAGTGTGCGCAGTGCCACGACCACAAATACGATCCGATTTCGGAAGAGGATTTCTATCGCAGCTATGCCTTCTTCAATCAGACCGCGGACCGCGACACAAACGACGAAAAGCCGTTGTTGATTCTGGCTTCCAACGAGGATCTTGCGGCGGAAACACCTTCGGCTGAACGTGCCGAAAAGGCGAAGGCCGCCGTGGACGCGGCGAAGAAGTCGCTTGAGGATCAATCGCTATCCGCCGAAGACCGCGAACGCAAGACGCAGGAATTGAAAGGCCTCGAAGACGAGCTCAAGACGGCCCGGGCCGAGCGCGACGCGATCGCGGCTCGCATCGTGCGGGTTCCGGTTTTTCAGGAGTTGTCCGATTCCGTGCAACGGCAGACCCGCATGTTCAATCGCGGTAGTTTCCTGAGCCCCGGCGATCCTGTCGAAGCGGGTACGCCTGAGATCTTCCCGGCCTATCCGTCGGAATTTCCGAAGAACCGGCTCGGTTTCGCCCAGTGGCTGGTCTCGCGCGAAAACCCACTCACCGCGCGCGTCGCCGTGAACCGTTACTGGGAGCAGCTTTTCGGCGTCGGCCTTGTAAAGACCAGCGAAGACTTCGGCATGCGCAGCGAGCTTCCCTCTCATCCGGAATTGCTCGACTGGCTCGCCATCGATTTTATGGAAGGCGGCTGGAGCCTCAAGCGCCTGTGCAAGACCATCGTGATGTCGGCTGCGTACCGGCAGTCCTCCGCGGTGTCGCCCGAATTGCGCGAGCGCGATCCGGAGAACCGTCTGCTCGCGCGCGGCCCGCGGTTCCGGCTTGACGCCGAGGCCGTGCGCGACACCGCGCTCGCTTCCGCCGGGTTGCTCAGCGCCAAGATGTATGGCCCCTCTGTGATGCCCTACCAGCCCGATGGCGTGTGGAACGTCGTTTACAGTTCGCGCAAATGGGAGCAGAGCAAGGGGGACGATGCCCGCCGCCGCGGCGTGTATACCTACACGCGACGGACCTCGCCCTACCCGTCGATGATCGCATTCGACGCGGGCTCGCGCGAGGTCTGCCTCGTGCGCCGCGTGCGGACCAACACGCCCCTGCAAGCATTGGTCATGCTGAACGACCCTGTGTATATCGAGGCGGCGCAGGCCCTCGGCCGGTCGATGGCGCTGCTCGATGCGAAAGAGCCGGGCCGGCGAATTGAGTACGGCTTTCTCTCCGCGCTCTCGCGACCGCCGACAAAGGCGGAGGCGACGCGGTTGCTGGAGCTGTATACAAGCGAGCGGGCGCGATACACGAAGGACGACAAGGCGGCGGAGGCCATGGCAACCAAGCCCATCGGGCCATTGCCGGATGGATTGAACGCGCCTGAGGCGGCGGCGTGGAGTACCGTGGCGAACGTGATTCTGAATCTGGATGAGTTTGTAACACGGCGTTAAGTGAACGGCAAAGCAAAGCGAGGCGGCGAAAAATGGATCCTGGTCTTGAGTTGATGCAGGGCGTCACGCGGCGGCAGTTTTTGGGCTGGTGCAACGCGGGCATCGGCGCGATGGCGCTGAACACGCTGTTCGGGCCTATGGCTGCGGCTGATGGCGCCCTCGCTGGTCTGCCACATTTCGCGCCGACGGCCAAGCGCGTCATTTATCTGCACATGGCGGGTTCGCCGCCGCAGCAGGATCTTTTCGACTACAAGCCGCTGCTGAACAAGCTTGATGGCCAGCCCTGTCCCGATGAACTCATGGCGAAGGAGCGGTTTGCCTTTATCAAGGGCCACCCGAAAATTCTCGGAACACCGCACCAATTCCAGCAGCATGGCCAGAGCGGCGCATGGGTATCGAGCATTCTGCCGCACTTCGCCGAGGTCGTCGACGATGTCACGATCGTGAACTCGATGTTCACCGACCAGTTCAACCACGCCCCCGCGCAGTTGTTCTTGTACACCGGTTCAGCGCTGCCCGGCCGGCCGGCGATGGGTTCTTGGGCGACCTACGGCCTCGGCAGCGAGAACCAGGATTTGCCGGGATATGTGGTGCTGGTGAGCGGCAACACGCCGGACGCGGGCAAGAGCGTGTGGGGCAGCGGCTTCCTGCCGAGCGTGCACCAGGGCGTGCAATGCCGAAACACCGGCGATCCTGTGCTTTATCTTGGCGATCCCGAAGGCATGGGTCGCGACGGCCGCCGGCTCACGCTCGACGCACTGCGCGATTTGAACCAGATGCAACATGAGCGCGAAGGCGACCCGGAGACGCTCACGCGCATCGCGCAATATGAGATGGCGTTCCGCATGCAGATTTCCGTACCGGAGGTGATGAACATCGCCGACGAGCCGGAGGCCATGCGTGAGATGTACGGCGCCAAGCCGGGTGAGGCCTCGCTGGCGAACAATTGTTTGCTTGCGCGGCGGCTATCCGAAAAGGGCGTGCGCTTCGTGCAGATTTTCGACTGGGGCTGGGACGTGCACGGCGCGAGCAAAGGCAACGACATCGTCGAATACCTGCCGGAGAAGTGCAAGACCATGGACCAGCCTGTCGCCGCGCTCATCAAGGACCTCAAGCAGCGGGGGCTGCTCGACGAAACACTAGTGGTGTGGAGTGGCGAGTTCGGCCGCACCGCGATGAACGAGGAGCGCGACGGATCGAAGTATCTCGGCCGCGATCATCATCCGCACGCCTTTACGATCTGGATGGCCGGCGGCGGTGTGAAGCGCGGGGCGACGGTCGGCAAGACGGACGACTTCAGCTACAAAATCGTCGAGACGCCGGTGCACGTGCACGATCTGCAGGCGACCATCCTGCACTGCCTCGGCATCGACCACGAGCGCCTGACGTATCGCTTCCAGGGCCGCGACTACCGGCTTACGGACGTGCATGGACGTGTCGTGAAGGAAATCCTCGCGTAGACGCCCTACGCGCTTATCGTTTGACGACGTCCGGAATTACTTTCACACCCGTGGTGAACTTGAAGGGCGCACCCTCGAGGCCTGAGTCAAAGGTAAGCTCGACGAAATACGCGGTCCAGCCTTTGTCCGGTACGGGTACCGTCGCCGTGTAGACTCCGCCGCCTTCATCCGTCAGCGGCGTGCTGGTGTAGGCCTTGGGTCCCAGGCGTTCCTTGCGGAAGTCGCGCGCCTCGGGAGCCGTCGCCTGCCACAGCAGGACCTGTGTCGGCGTGTCGATGGCCTTCACGTGCGTCACGCCGTCGGCATCGACACGCCAGGCGAAGCGCGGCCGCGAGACGTTGTTGACTAATGCGTTGTAATACGCCGCGATCGACTGCACAACGTCCGTGCCGCCCATGCCGTGGTCCGCATTCGGCACATAGCGCAGGTACTTCTCGCCGGAGAGGTCGTCCCAGTAGAACTGCCAGGAGTCCGGCAGGAAGAACTGGTCGCCCGTAGCGCTGGTGATATAGACCGGCATGTTGAAGCGCTCGCGGTATTCGTAGGGTTCCTCAATCTGCATCAGTTTGTAGTACTCCGGCGTGTCCTGCCGATCCATGATTTTTGCGACGACATAGTCCTGCACGGCGTTTGCATAGCGGCCATAGACTTCAAAGTGGTGCTTGAAGGACGGCCGGATATTCAGCAAATCGATCACGACCGGCATGATCGCGAACACGCGATTGTCCACCGCCGCCGTCGTCCATGCGGTCCAGCCCCGCTTCGATCCACCCGAGACTACGAATTCCTTCACCGCTGCGCCGCCGCCTTCCGCGCTGCCGGTGAACTGCGTGATCGCGTCCATCGCGCGCACGGCCGATTTGGTCATCGGCAGCCGCGCGGGCCACTTCTCGTCACCCGTGCGCAGGAACTTGTCCCACGTGTAAGCGATCATGCTGTCCTCGGTGCGTTCCTTTTTGTCGGGGTCGTCCGCGAAGACCAGCGGCTGGTTCGGCACCATGCTCAGTTGGGTCACGATCGAATTCGTGCGCGTGGCGAAGTAGGCCAGCATCGGATCGACCTTGGACGGCGGCTCTGTGCCCTTGTTGTTCCCGCCGTCAATGTAGAGCAGACCCTTGTTGGAGCCGACGGTCGTGGGTCGGATGATCGTGAGCCAGTGCCACCAGATTGGATTATTCACTTCCTTCTCAGTGAGCCATTGCTGCGAGATCATCTTGAGGACGTAGGCCGTGTAGCCTTCGCCGGGAATCGTCTTGGCCAGTTCCCATTTGAAATTGGGGTCCGGTGCGGCGACATATCGGTCCAGCGCAGTAATGCTCAGGCCGTTCGTGCTTGGCGTTTCCTTTTCTTTGTCTTTCTTGGCCGCGAAGGCCGGCGTGGAGGAGGTCGTGGCGAAGAACGCAACCAAGAACAATAGCGCGAAGCGGCGAGTTTTCACAGGAATATCTCCTTCGATGCAGAGCCCGAGGCCCGGGGCAACTCAATGGGAGTCGCTATGCTGAATCAACTGCAGGCGTAATTCAAGTCTACGATCAGGCTTTTGAGGCCAGCGGTTCGGCCGGGGCCTCGAAATTTTCGAAGTTCATTAGGCCGAGGTAACAAACGGTCGACGCGACGAGCGACAGGACGAACGGGAAAGACATTTCGTACACATAGTTGAAGAAAACATACGAAACAACGCCCGTAATCAGCGTCGCGCACGCCGTGATACGCCCGCCGCGGCGCGTGATTAGCCCCAAAACGATGACGACAAATAGTCCCGAGGAACCGAACGCCGACGCTTCCTCGACGAGGGAGTAGACGCGCTCTGCGTGGCGCGCCATAACATACGCAAGCAAGCCGAACGCGACGACCAGAACACGGGTGAGCCACAGCAGGAATTTCTCGTCGCGCTTTCCTACCAAAGGTGCCACGAAGTTGTGCGATGTCAACGCGGCGCAGGCGAGGAGATTGCTATTCACGGTCGACAGAAACGCTGAAACCAGCGCGCCGGCGAAGAGAATATAGAGGGCGCTCGGCAGATAGGTCTGCGCGACGCGGGGCAACAATTGCTCGCTATGTTCAAGATTGGGCAAGAGCGCCGGACCGGCCAGTCCAATGATAACGGGGATGAACCCAATAAAGAGGTAGAGGGTGCCAGCTTGGATACATGCGATCCGCGCAATTTTCGGTGAACGCGCGGCGAGTGTGCGCGACACCAGCTCCTGCGCGAATATTGAACCGAATACCGGTACGGCCCACGATTCCGCCGTGTCCAGAAAAGTTTCGCCGGGTGCGACGAGATTGAGGCGTCCGGGTTCGAAGGCTGTAGACAGCGCGCCGCGTGCTTCCTCGTTCGCGAATATCACGATGGCCGTGACGATCAATCCAACGACGAGCACGATGCCCTGCACGAGATCCGTAAATGCATCGGCCAGAATGCCGCCCATCATCGTGTACAAAATGACAATCGTTGCGGCGACAGCGATCGCGAATTCGACCTCCATCTCGGAGGATGCGGCCAGGATCTGTCCGAACGCTCGAATTTGCGCGGCGCCCCACAGAAGCGAAGTGGGCACCATCAGTAGCACGGCGATCTTTTCCGAAGCGCCGCCGAAACGAAAGCGGAACAAATCGGCGATCGTAGTAAGACCTTTCCGCCAAAAGAGGGCCGCGAAGAAAATCCCCATTCCGAAAATGCACAGGGAATAGCCGAGCGGATCCGCGCGGCCGCCGGCCAGGCCTTCCTCGTAGATCGCGCCTGATGCGCCGATGCACGTCTCCGCGCCGAACCATGTTGCGAAGATCGTCATGGTGGCGATGCCGAGACCAAGGCTCCGGCCGCCGACGAGGTAGTCGCTTTCGTTCTTGATTCGCTTCGTGACGACAAATCCGATGATCAATTGCATCGCGACGTAAGCGAGGATGGAAAACAGAAGCCAATTCACGGGCCGCGCGATCTCCGAGTCATCGAATTGGAGCGATACTGTAGCACAGGCGTCGATTACGATAACGAGGACAATAAGGATTACGATAGCGAGGGGCAATGAGTGAAGAGGTGATCGCGTGTACAAGAAGCCAACACTGGAACTGCAAACGACGACGCTCTGGGACTATCCCTCGCAGCACTACGGACCGGGGATGCAGGGCGACCAAGCATATCAAGGCGCGACGCCGAGCTATGTCATCTGGAACCTGCTCCAGCGCTACACGCGCGAGAATGATCTCGTTGTCGATCCAATGTGCGGCAGCGGTACGACGCTGGACGTGGCAGCTGATCTCAAGCGGCGCGCGCAGGGTTATGACCTCGCGCCATTTCGCAAAGATATCCAGCGTGCGGACGCGCGCAAACTTCCGCTGGGCGACGAGCAGGCGGACTTCGTGTTTATCGATCCGCCGTATTCTACGCATCTGGAATATTCGGACGACCCGGCGTGCATCGGCAAGCTCGACGCGCAGGACCCCGCCTATTACGAAGCGATGGAAGGCGTGATTCACGAAATCCATCGAATTATGAAACCGCGGCGCTACATGGCGCTCTACTGCTCCGATTCGTATCAGAAAAAGAAACCCTTCTCGCCGATTGGGTTCCGGCTTTTCGAAATCATGGAGAAATTCTTTTCTCCGGCCGACATCGTCGTGGTCACGCGACACAACCGTGCGCTCAAGCGCGGCCGCTATCACGAGGCCGCGATCGAGGGGAATTTCTTTCTGCGCGGATTCAATTACCTGTTCATCATGAAGAAGGAAGCGGCGGCCGCCGCGCCGCAGGCGCAGCCTACGCCGAAAACCGCCACGCAGAACCGTGCAATGCGCCGGAAAAGAAAAGGCAAACACAAGGGCGGCGCTTGATACGATTGGCGCCGCTAATTTTTTGTTGTGCCAGTCTCGCCTCGTTGTCCTATATTTTAGGCGACAGTTGGATGAGTTCGCGCTGGATTGTTAAAGTATTGTCAGGCAGGAGAGTTGGAGTGATCGATTCATGGGCGCTGTGAAATGCCGCGCATGCGGGCAGGGCGAGAGCGTCGCGATTTGTTCGGAATCGGGGATTCCCATCTGCGCGAATTGTGCCGTCTCGTGCGCCGTGTGTGAAGCTCCGGTGAATCGGGCCCTCGTGCAGCTTACGTCTACAGGCCGAAAGTTGTGCACAAAGTGCATGGCTGAACGCAACGACCGGCGCCGTGCGAAGAAAGAGGAGATGCGCCGGGAGGCGTCCGCCGCGAAGAAAGAACCGGCACGCAGCAAACCCGCGGCGGCCGGTGTCGCCGGCGCCAGTTTCGAAGACCTTATGCGCGACGACGCCGAACTCTCGCAAGCGTTCAAGGGAATCGTGCGCGAAGAAGTGTCTCTGCCGGCGGCGCCGGTCGAGACCTCAAAGCCTGCCGGGACGAGCTTCGAAGATCTCGAATCGAAGCCGGCCGCGCCGCAGAAGAAAGGAAGCAAGAGCGCCGCGCGCCAGGGGAGCGATCTCGATCCAAACTCCGGATTAGGGAACACCTTCGGTCTCGAGGGCCAGCCCCAGGAAGGCAGCAAGCGCCTTTCGCTTGGGCCGATCGACGACAACCGGCCGATTCTTTCGCAGAGCGGACATCAGCCACCGAGCAGAAAGGCATACATCGCAGCGTTTTGTCTGTTCGGTCTCGCGGGGGCGATTTTCTTCAAGGTCGCCCCCGGTTTTCGCGATGTGCTTTTTCCAGGTCATTCCACAACGCCCGCGTTTATGAGCGGTGAAATGGCGCAAGCGACGGACACTAATGCGCTGCGCAACGCAAGCAACATTAGTTTGTTCGACACCATCAAAGAAAGCCCTATCACTTTAGTTGCATGGTTGGTCGTCGGCTCATACATGATCGGATTTATTCTCATTGTATGGTCAGTGGGCCGATCGATGCTGAGTTCGTACCTCGCGAAACGGCGTCTCAAGAAGGCCGAAGAGTACGCGAAGAAGCACGGATACTCGTATCCCGGCTAAGCCTCGATCACTCGATCGCCGACCACTTCGCCCAGACCTCGTCGTCCGTTGCCAGGAACAGCAGTGCGTCGCCCCGTGCACGGAGCAGAGGCTCGAGTTCACTCCATTTTTCCCGCGGACCGAACGCGATCTGCGGATGCGGCATGCCGCGCCGCATGTGGTTTGCGATGTCCCGCCACCGTTCAGAAAACTCGCGGAGCGCCTCGCGTGGTGCGGCTTCTCGTTCCCGTTCGATGAAGTCCGTCGGCACGTCGCCGCTGATCGCCCACCACCCCGCCGTCCCTGGATTCCGAAACGACTGCACTGCCCACAGCGACACATGGGGCCAGAGATGAAAGCTTGGGAAACGCGCAACGCCGCGATGCTTCACCCGCTGCCGCTCGAGATACTCCTCCACAACGGCCCGCTGGGCGCTTAGCCAGCGCTCTTCCTCCGGGTGGTTCTGCATCGCCCGCTATTTCTGTCCCGGGTGATACTTCTTGACTGTGTGCTTCTCGACGTCGTCCGCGTAGAACCACGCGTCCTTGAATTCCTGCTTCGAGAGGAGCTCGGCCTGGTCGAAGAAATGCGGCGAATCCGGGTCGCCGCTCTGGCCGAAGTGAAGATACGACTTCGCCTTCATCCGGTCGCCGAATTCCACCACGGCCATGTAGGACGCGCCAACCACTGAATAGCGGTTCTTGCGCTCGGGCGTGCTGGGCGTGTCATACACGGTGAACGCCACGCCAAGCGGTCCGCGCACGCCCACCTGCGGGATGCTCGGAAGGCTGTCCGAGAAAGGTACCGTCGCCGGCCCCGGCTGGTAGGCATGCCGCTGCAGGCGATGGATGGCGCCGTAGGGGACTTCCCACTTGCCGAAGAGTTGCGTAAGGTTTTCGGCCGCCTTGATGAGCGCCTGGAAACGCGCAGGGATGTCGTTCACAAATTCCGCTTTGAGCACTTCCACCGGATATCCGCGACCATAGAGTTGCTCGTACCACTCCACGCACAGGGTCGTCTGCGTCGATTTTGCCGTGCTCTTGTAGTCCCAGTCGAGCAGGTGCTCGATGTAGGGTGCAACGCGGCCCGCGAGATCAGGATTCGTCTGCTTCAGTTCTTCGAACCACTTCGCATACCGCGGAAGCTCCGTCATCGGCCAGTACAGCGTCGTGTCGTAAGCAAGGTCCTGCCAGTCGTCGAAGGTGATGTCGTGCGCGTTGCGCAGGAGGTACCGTGACATTTTTGCGCGGCGTTTGTCGTCCGTGGCGTCCTCAGCAAGATATTTCGGAAAGTCCGGCATCGAAGGATTGCCGTCATCTGTCGTTGTGAAGGGCGACGAGTTACAGTTCTGCACATAACCCGAGATGGGATTCAGGACCTGCGGCAGTTCGTCGATCGTGTGCATGCCCAGCCATTCCGTGCGCGGATCGCTCCCGTCCACGGGCCGTTCCCAGTTGAACGACGGATCCTTGCGCGCGACGGCGCCGTTGTAGAGGTAGTAGATGTTTCCGTCACGGTCGGCATAAACCGTATTGAACATTTGCAAGTCGATCGCGCTCGCCGCCGCGCGCCATTCCTCGAAATTCTTCGCCTTCGTTTGGCCGTAGGACTGCCGCATGCGGCTGCCTTCGAACAGTTTCGCGATCTTGACAGCGAGATAGTGTGTGTCGTCTTCCTTCGCCATGATCGGGCCGTAGTGCGACTTGCGGAAGGTGTATTCGCGCGATTCGATGCCCGCCGCCGTCTTTACCTTGATCGTGTGCTTCCATTCTTCCGCGCGTTTGTAGCCTTCGCCGTATTTGTAGGCCAGCTTGTCGTCCGCCTTGTCGAAAGTCAGGCGGTAGACATCGCCCACGTCCGGCTCATTGACCGTATAGGCCCAGCCGACGTTGCCGTTGAAACCCATCGTAGGAAAAGGTCCGCCGGGGAAGGTCGCGCCGGACATGTTCCAGCCCTCGTCGCTGGTCACGTGGACTTCCGTCCAGCAGCCCGTGCCGAACCACGGCTGGTGCGGATTGATGAACAGCATCGCGTTGTCGTCGCGCGTGCGCGATCCGCTGATGGCCCAGGCGTTGGACCCTTCGTGCGCGCGTAATTCCTCCGCGAGCGGTGCGAGCTTGCTTTGCGGCGCCTTCGCGTGGCCGAGCAGGCGCATCATCATCAGGCCGCGCTCGTAGCACAGCAGGTGATAGGGCTCGTAGTTCATAAAGCCGCGCGGCTTCACCTCAGGATGGGTCTTGAGGTAGTAGTTGTAGCCTGCGGCATAGGCCTCGCAGAATGCCTTGAACTTCGGATCGAGTGTCTCGTAGTCCGCTTTCGATTTCGACACGATTTCGAAGAGCGCAATCTTCAGGTCGTTGTCCAGGCCCGGCTCGCCGACGACTTCGGCGTAACGTCCGAGCACTTGCAGCATGGTCTCTTCGACCTGCCAGAAGTGATCTTCGCAAGTGGCGTAGGCCACGCCAAAGACGACACTCGCGTCCGTCGGGCCCGAGATGTGCGGCACGCCCCATTCGTCGCGCCGGATGGTGGTCTGTTTCGCGTAGTCATCCGCGAGGTCGGCCGCCGCGGGGACTGCGATGGCGAGTAGGAACAGAAGTGAAAGACAGACTGGCTTCAAGGTGCGGATCATGGGCGCCCTCCCTAAGCGTGGACGGTGCCAGAATGACAGCAAGGGGGGAGACTTGTAAAGGGCCGTGATCAGCCTGCTGCGACCTGCCGCTCGACCATGTCGATGAGTTGTTTCGAGGCGCGGGCAAGGTCCATCGTACCGGGTTCGAGGACCCATTGCGTCAGCAGGCCCTCGATCGCGCCGAAGACGATCTGTGCGAGAACGGCGGCGTCGAAGCGGCCGAACTCGCCGGCGGTCTGGCCATCGCGCAGAATCTTTTCGAGGAAACGGCGAATCTTCGTGTGGTGCTTTACGATGACTTCCTGCCGGTGCTCCTGGCTCGTGATCGAGCTGAAGGAGTAGAGCAACGCGACGCAGTGGTCTCGGTTTTCCATATTGAAGCGAATCGTCGCTGCGATATAGGTCCGTAGTTTGTCGCGCTGCGATTCCTTCTCCTCGACGCGCCCGATGACGTATTCGTTCGGTGCCTCGAAGAGTTTCTTGATGCTCTGTTCGATCAGGTCATCCTTGTTGCGGAAGTGGTAGGTGATGACCCCGGTACTGACGCCAGCTTCCTCGGCGATGTGGTTCAGCGTGGTGTTTTCGAAGCCCCGCGAGGCGATCGTGCGGATGGCCGTGTCCACAATCTGCTTGCGGCGCAGCTCTTCGATGAGGCTTTTCTTCTTCGGTGTGCGTGTGGTCATGGGCGCCGGAATCGGTTATGCTGGACTTGACTGTCGAGAATTATAACCGGCATTATAACTTTATGTCCATCGTCATAATTCTGAACCCCGGAGGATCACCTCATGTGCGCCATGGTCGCTGAGCCGCGTCAAGACATCTACGAAGAAGAGCACCGGATGTTCCGGGATTCCTTCCGTAAATTCCTCGAGGCGGAGGTGGCGCCGCACCACGCGCAGTGGGAGGTGGATGGCCAGGTCTCGCGCGAGGTCTGGCGCAAGGCGGGCGCGCAGGGCTTCCTGTGTCCGCAAGTGCCCGAAGAATTCGGCGGGCTGGGCTTGCGCGACTTCCGCTACAACGCGATCGTGGGTGAAGAGATCACGCGCGCGATGGCTTCGGGCGTGGGTTTCACACTGCAGAACGACATCATTTGCGACTACATCATCCACTACGGCACAGAAGAACAAAAGAAGAAGTATCTGCCCGGAATGGTGTCCGGCGAGATCATCGGATCCATCGCGATGTCCGAGCCAGGTACGGGCAGCGACTTGCAAGGTATCAAGACCAATGCCAAGCCGATGGGCGACTATTTTATTCTGAATGGCCAGAAGACGTTCATTACGAACGGCATCCTGAGCGACCTGTGCATCGTCGTCGCGCGTACCTCGGACGTAAAGAGCCACACGGGCATCAGCCTTTTGCTCGTCGAGCGCGCGTGGGAGGGTTTCTCCAAGGGCAAGAAGCTCGACAAGATCGGCATGAAGGCGCAGGACACCGCGGAGCTGTTCTTCCAGGACGTGAAGGTGCCGCGGTCGGCGATCCTTGGCGGGCAGGAGGGGATGGGCTTTATTAACCTGATGCAGCAGTTGCCACAGGAACGATTGAGCATCGCTGTGGCGGCTGTGGCGGCGTGCGAAGTGGCGTTGGAAGGAACGATTGCGTACTGCAAAGAACGCCACGCCTTCGGCAAGCCGATCGGTACCTTCCAGAATTCGCGATTCAAACTCGCCGAGATGAAGACGGAGACCGTGATCGCGCGGGTTTTCCTGAACGATTGCATCACGGCGCTGAATGCCGGACAGCTTACGGTCGAGCGCGCCGCGATGGCGAAGTGGTGGACGACGGAACTGCAGAAGAAGCTGATCGACCAGTGCCTGCAACTCCACGGCGGCTACGGCTACATTATGGAGTATCCGATCGCAAGAGCCTTTATCGACAGCCGCGCGCAGACGATCTACGGCGGTTCGACGGAAATCATGAAGGAAATCATCGGACGGGCGATGGGTTTCTAAGCCCATCCGCGCAGTAGGAGGCACGATCATGGCAGACCAACTTCGATTCGATGGGCGCGTTGCGATTGTCACTGGGGCCGGTGGCGGGCTGGGGCGCACGCATGCGCTATTGCTGGCGAGCCGGGGCGCGGCAGTGATCGTGAACGATCTGGGCGGAAGCTTTACCGGCGAGGGGGCCAGTAAGTCGCCCGCGCAGAAGGTGGTCGACGAGATCAAGGCTGCCGGCGGCGAAGCGATCGCCAATTTCGATTCTGTCGAGAACGGTGAGGCGATCGTGCAGACGGCGCTCGACAAGTACAAGCGCATCGACATTGTGATCAATAACGCCGGCATTCTGCGCGATGTTTCTTTCCACAAGATGAGCGATCAGGACTGGGACCTCATCTACCGCGTACACGTGCTGGGTTCGTACAAGGTGACGAAGGCCGCCTGGCCGCACATGCGCGACGCGCAGTTTGGCCGCGTGATTATGACGACCTCAGCCTCTGGTATTTACGGAAACTTCGGCCAGGCGAACTACAGCATGGCCAAATTGGGCCTGCTTGGCTTTGCGAAGACCCTTGCGCACGAGGGGCAGACGAAGAACGTGTTCGTGAATTCCATTGCGCCGATCGCCGGATCGCGCATGACGGAGTCGGTGATGCCAAAGGAACTGGTCGATCAGCTTAAGCCCGAGTTCGTGAGTCCGCTCGCCGCTTGGCTGTGCCACGAAGACTGCACCGAAAACGGTGGACTCTTTGAAGTCGGCGCGGGTTACATCGGCAAGTTGCGCTGGGAACGCACCAAGGGCGTGAAGTTTCATCTCGGCCGCGGATTCACCGTGGATGACATACAGAAAAAGTGGCCGCAGATTTGCGATTTCGCCGAGACGACCCATCCCGGGAACTCGACGGAATCCATGATGCCCGCGATCGAGAACCTGGCAACATTGAAGCAAACCGCGGCTGTCGGCAATGAGAACATTCAACCGGAAAAACTGATCGGTGCGAAGTTCGACCCGGCGAAGCTGCATTACAACGAACGGGATCTCAGTCTTTACGCGCTGGGCATCGGCATGGCGCACAAGGGGCCGAACGATCCGCGTGAACTGCAGTACGTGTACGAAGCCGCCGGTAGCGGATTCAAGGCCTTCCCGACCTATGCAGTGATTTTCCCTTTCGGCACGCTGACCAAGCTGACCAACATGGAAGGCATCAAGTTCAATCCGATGATGCTGCTCCACGGCGAGCAGACGCTCGAAGTGCCCAAGCCTCTGCCGACCGAGGCGACGATCACCACCGAGGGCCAGATCACGCATGTCTACGACAAGATCAAGGGCGCGGTGCTGGTGACGGAGTCCATCAGTCGCGACGAGAAGGGCGAAACCGTCGCGCGTAGCGAAAGTAAGGTCTTCATCCGCGGCCTGGGCAATTTCGGTGGCGATCGCGGCCCCAGCGGCAACGTGAATGAAGCGCCCGACCGCGCGCCGGACGCGGTCGAGGAAGAGAAGACCGACGAGAACCAGGCGTTGCTTTACCGCCTCTCCGGCGATCGCAATCCTTTGCACGCAGACCCCGCGATGGCGGCGATGGGCGGCTACGACAAGCCGATCCTTCACGGTTTGTGCAGCTTCGGCTTCGCCGCGCGGCACGTGCTCAAGCGCTTCGCTGATTGCGACGCCGCGCGTTTCAAGAGCATCACCGTGCGCTTCGCGCGCCATGTCTTCCCCGGCGAGACGCTGATGACCGAGATGTGGAAGGAATCGGATACGAAGATCGTATTTCGCGTGAAGGCGAAGGACCGCGACGAGGTGGTCATCACGAACGCGGCGGTCGAATTGCAGGCTGCCGCGTCACCTGCGAAAGCGAATGGCGCACCGGCCGCCTCTGGAACGAATCCGGCAGTGACCGGGATCTTCGACGAAATTCGCAAACGCATCGCCGCCAAGCCGGATCTCGTGCAGAAGGTCGGCGCTGTGTATCAGTTCAACGTCGACGGCGCGGGAAGCTGGTGGGTCGATCTGAAGACGGCGCCGGGTGGTGTGCATTCCGGCACCGCGGAAAAAGCAAACTGTACGATCAGCATGGCGACCGACGATTTCATCGGGCTGATGACGGGCAAGCTGAATGGCCAGCAGGCCTTCATGGCAGGCAAACTCAAAGTCAAGGGCGATCTCATGCTTGCGACGAAACTGGGAATGCTGCAGGGTTGATCGCCTAACGAAACGACAATCCCTTCGCGCGTGTCGCCGCCTGGATCTCTGCCTAGCGTAACTACGCCTTCGGCCGTACCACCAGCACCGGGCACTCCGCGCCGCGGGCGACGCGTTCAGTGACGCTGCCGAGGAGCGCATGCGCGATGCCTTTACGGCCGTGCGTCGGCATCATGACCATGTCAATCTCTCCGCTGTGTGTCAGATCAACGAGCGAGTGATGGGGCACGCCTACGCTCACATGAATTTCCGATTTGACCTCCTTGAGTTCTTTTGAGATGCGTTGCAGATTTTCCTTCGCCGCCTCGACGAGGTATTGCGTGTTGTTTAACGCGACTTGTGCCGTCCACTCCGGGTAATCGAAGCGCGCATCGGCGATGTGTGCAAGGACAATCGTCGCGCTAAACTGCTTGGCAAGTTCCACCGCCGCCGGTAACGTGCTTTGTGAGAACGCGGAGAAGTCGATCGGGCAGAGAATCCGTTTTAGGTTTAGGCTTCCGTCTTTCGCGAGCGCTTCGTGCTCAGGGTGCTTGACGATGAGCACAGGAATCTTCGCCAGCCGGAGTACCTTGTCACAGACGCTGCCGAAGACCAGCCGGTCAAGGCCGGAGCGGCCGTGCGAGGGAATGATGATGAGGTCCGCGTGGACCTCGTCGGCCAGCTTCACGATTTCTTCGCCCGCAATTCCTTCGCGAAGATGGGGTTTCACCTCCACGCCCAGCAGGTGCTCTTTGCGTACGAAATGGTCGAGTTCTTTTTTGGCTTGCGCGCGAATGGCTTGCATCGCTTTTTCGAGGCTGGCCGTCGGCGCGTACACGCCGCCGGAACCGACAGTGGAGAACGTCGTATCTACAATATGTACACATTCGATGCTGCCGCCGGAAATCTTGGCAAAGGCGCATGCATACTTGAGCGCATATTGGCTGAATTCGGAGAAATCGGTTGGCACCAGGATCTTCTTGAACGAGATCATAGTTGACCTTTCAGGAGCCTTGGCGGAAGGCCCATTCACAATTAGTCAAAGAACCGCGACAGCGCAACCCTTGTGGCAGGCCGCCATACTTGGATCAAGAATACGATCGTTCCTGGATGAAATCAATGCATGACTTTCCGTACGTACCAACGTCTGTTCAATGGCGAAAGGTGTCTTTCGTATAAAGGGTAATACGTCGGGGATCCGCGACCGCGGTGAAGTGCTCGCGCAGGGCGGGGAGGTATTCGCTTTTCGTTGCCGGTGCAGAGTTGATTAGCTCGACGGTGATTCCGGATTTACCGGAAGAGCCCGTCATCGGCAATGTGCGAAGAACCTGCAGGCACTGCATTAATTGGGGATCGTCCGGCGAAATACGAAACTCCAGCTCCTTGCCTGACTTTCGCACGACGAGGACGACCTGTGATCCGTGATAAATGAGGCGGGTCGTTTTCAGGCGCGCGGGTAGCTCGGCCTGAAGCCCCTCGACGCCGAGGCCGCACACCGAGATGGGGTCGGTGGCATTGATCCAGAACAACGCGGTCTCCGGCAGGGGCGCGTACAGGCGCTGGATCGCTCCCGGTGCAGCGAATTGCACGCCGTGGATACCTTCGAAGAAAGATCCCGCGACCGCCTCGCCCGCCAGCTCGATCCGGCGTAGCGCGCGAAATACGGCGGCCCATTGCAGCGCCGGCAATTCACGCTCGATGAGTTCGCGGAACACGACCCCGTAGCGCTCCAACAGCAGCCGTGCGCGTTCGTTGTCGAGTTCAGCCGCTTCCAGCGCGTCCTCGGGAAGCGAAGGCCGTGGCACGGCGAGCCAGCATCCCTCAAATGATCGCGACGCTTTCCAGGCGCGAAACGCGCCGCGGCGGCTGCGCTGCGCCGGAGCCTCGGCGGGCCGTGTCCGGAAGCGTGAGCGCAGGCCGATGCGGACTGGTGCGTAAGAGTCGCAAGTCACGGAGCCATTCCATGCGGCCTTCCACAGGCGTTGCGTCAACTCCGAAGTGGTGAGGTGCGTATGATCGAGCAATTCCGAAAGCGTGTAACGGCCGACGGGTCCCGGTAACAAATTTCCAGATTCTGCGATCACGGAATCATCTAATGCGTGATCGCAAAATAGAGGCAGGGCATCCCGTGGCGCAAGAAATATCCGTCGATCGCCGCAACCCACCCAGAGCAGAGCGGCATTCTCAAGCCATTCATCCAAGACCCCAGGCCGATAATCCGAAATCCGAGCGGCCAGGTAATCCGACTCAAGTAGATCCACGGATGCTGGAAAACCCAGCAGACTCTCCAGGGCCCGGTCATTAGCGCTTGGCTTTCCTTCAGCTGGGGTAATGCCCTGCCACGCCGCCAAAAATAGAGGCAACTTTGCCGCTGGCAACGGGGCCAATGTAGGCCGTGCCGCCGCCCGGGCGATACGCAGCAGTGACTCGAAATTTTCGGTATCACAAAATTCCAGCGCCTCGTGCCCGCGAGTCAGATGACCCGCGATGAGCGTCTCGGCCTCAACCAATTCCTCCAGTGCATGCAAGAGTGTTTCCGCCGGCACTGGTAAAAGCGTTTTCAATACCGATTCCGGCAGAGGACCATAGAACCGCAACCATTCCGCAAGCCAGTCGGCAAGAGAGAGGGTGTCCTCGCTGTCCTCTTCTCTGGCCAGAGCTGCAGGGTCCAACGGGCGATTTTTCGGTAATGAAGAAAGCGCAATCGTGTTTTCGTCGGCATGAAAGATCAAGCGCAGACGTGCGGCAAATTCGAGAGCGCTGACTCCGCGAATAGATGACGTACTTCCGGAGATATAGATCAGCTTCTCGGCAATAGCATCCACGAGCACTGCGCCAGGTGCACCCGTGTCGCGCTCAACAGCGCACAACAGCGCTTCCCACTCTGCCCATGGCAAAAATTGGCGCTCCTTGACCCAGTCCAACAAGTCGTCCGGTGTCGTTGGGGCATATCCCGGCTGAGTACGTTGGAGTTTTCGCACAAAAACCGCCGCGAGATCCGGATCGATTTGAGGACGCAGATCGGCGGTGTGCGTGACCTCGGACAACACATCATCGCGCAGTTGCGAGCGGACGGGCACTTCCGGCGCATCGTCGCGATACATGTAGGAGTTGGTCTGCTGCCACATGAGCGACTTCGTGAAGGGGGAGGGGGTGCTTGTCTCTGCGCGGGAAACAGCAATAGTCCCCGCGCGGATTTCGTTTAACAGCGCTTTGAGGCGATCCAGCGCAAACTCGTCCTGCAGGCAGGTACGCCAGGTCTCGGCCAGTATCGGGAAATCGGGATACTCCGCAATCGCTTCGAGCAGCCGCTTCGAGCGCACGCGCGTCATCCATAAAGGCATGCGCTTCCCGAATGCATCGCGCGGCAGCAGCAGCGCCCGGGAGGCATTTTCACGAAAGCGTGCGCCGAAGAAGCCCGTCTGTTCGAGTTTTTTCCGCAACAGCGCCTCAAGGTTCTCGGGGGTGACGAGGCGGAACGGATCGGGCGTGGTGTTCATCTCGGTCAACGGCACCACGATCGCGTCGTTATCGCAGAAGACCTCGGGATGATTGCCATCGCGATCCGCGAGCGCCTGCGCGAGTGCAAAAGTGAGGGGCCGGTTCACGGGTGCGCCCCACAAGGTATGCAGAATGAGCTGCGGATGTTCCTCGCCACGCCGGTAGTCCACGCAATGCTCGGCCAGCAAATGATGCCGATGCGGTAGGGGTGTTTTCGTGGCCGCGCGTTGTTGGCGCAGGTATGCGATGAGCGCATCGGCCGCACGCTCTTCCATCGGCACCTCGTGCATGAGCCATTCGCGCCAGGCTGGGTCCTCGAGGCGCTGTTCTGCGTTTTCGAGGAATTCTGAAATGCGGCGTGAAAAATGATCGGAGCGCGGTATTCCGTCGCCCTTCCAGAAAGGCGCCATAGCGCGATTCGGATCGCCCGGCAGCACAAGCACATCGTTGTGCGTGATCTGCCGGATGGTCCAGGCCTGAGTGCCGAAGATGAAGGTGTCACCCAGGAACCGTTCCCAGACGAATTCCTCATCCAGCTCGCCGATTTTCGCCTTCGAGTCCTGTCGTCGCAGATTAAAATAGCCGCGATCGGCGATGGTCCCGCCGGAGCGGTAGAGAATCTGCAGGCCTGCAGGTTTGCCGCGCAGGGTATTGTCCACGGCGTCGAGCGAAACGACCGGCTGCAGAGCGCGAATGCGCGAGCTGGCGTAGCGGCCCACAAGCATCTGGACGACGCGATCGAAGGAAGTGCGCGGGAGGTGGCGGTATGGCGCGCTCGTGCGGATGAAGTCGTAGAGCGTGTCCACGTTCCATGTTTCGACGCCCGTCATCGACACGAGCACTTGCGCCAATACGTCGAGCGGTGCGGGGACCGGGCGAATCTCTTCGATGTCTTGCGCGCGGATGGCGCGCGCCATCGCGGCAGTTTCAAGGAGGTCGTGCGCGTGGATGGGATACAGCAAACCGCGGCTAACTGCGCCGACCTGATGACCAGCGCGACCTATGCGTTGCACCGCCGCTGCGATCGAGAGCGGCGCTTGTACCAATATCACTTCATCCAGCGCGCCGATATCAATGCCGAGTTCCAGCGAATTCGTGGCGACGATGGCAGAGAGTGCGCCGTCCTTGAGCTTCTGTTCGACGAGCCGGCGCATTTCGAGCGCGAGTGATCCGTGGTGGGCATAGGCGACGAGATGATCTTCGTCTTCATTCATATACAGGGTCAGTCGCTCGCACAAGCGACGGCTCACCGCGAAGATCAGCGTGGATCGGTTGCGCGCGACGACTTCCTTCAGCGCTTTCGCCAAAGCCGGCCAGCGTGTACCGCCACCCGGTTCATACAGCGTTTCGTGTGGGAAGCAGACGCGCGTGTCGTAGGTCTTAGCCGACGGCGACCGCAGTATGGCGACAGGCCGCGGGTGGTATTCCGTATCGTCGCCGGACTCGGTGCGTGTGTAGCCACCGACAAAGGCCGCAATAGCCTCCATCGGGCGCACAGTGGCGGAAAGTGCAATCCGTTGGAACTCACCCGCCAGGGGCACGAGGCGATCCACCGCAGTGATCAAATGCGTGCCGCGCTTGGTGCCCGCCACGGCATGGATTTCGTCAAGGATGATCGTGCGCACACCATTGAGCATCGCGCGTGCCCGGGGTGAGCTGAGGAGGAGATTCAGGCTCTCCGGTGTCGTGACTAAAATTTCCGGCGGCCGGCGGACCATCGCCTGGCGCTCGCTCGGCGGCGTATCGCCGCTGCGGGTGAGCACACGGATTTCCGGGAACGCGGCTCCCGCCTCGGCGAACACGCGCTTTAGTGCGTCGAGCGGAGTCAGCAGATTGCGTTGGATGTCGTTGTTGAGTGCTTTCAGCGGCGATAAATATACGACGCGCACACCATCGGCCGGCCAGACGCCGGTGACGAGCCGATCAATGGCCCAGAGAAACGCGGCCAGCGTCTTGCCGCTGCCGGTCGGAGCAGTGATGAGGCAGTGGCGTCCCTCGGCGATGGCGGCCCACGCCGAATGCTGGATGTCTGTCGGCGCACCGACTTCATCGCTAAACCAGCGATGGATTAGAGGATGGAATCTCTGCAAAGCATCAGCAACCATGGTTAAAGTATGACAGAAGCGTTGCTAAGGGAATCTGTGTATTCACTCCGGAGATTCGGTTGGGACCGATGCGACGTATGAAACGGTTAACGCGAGTTACGCAGGTCGTCTTCCGGTTTTGGCCGGTGATCCCGTTAGGTAAGTGTCTCGCGGAGCACGCTTTTTGTATAGAATATATAGAGTATCGATTTAAGTTTTTCATTCTCAAAGTACGTCGAGATGAAAAAGGAGAGGCATGGGAAAGTTAATTCTAGTTGTAGCTCTATTCGGGATTAGTTGTTTGAGAGCGAATGCATTGGACCAGAGTTCACCTTTGGTGGGTATCGTTGAAGATGATCGTGCGGAACTAGCCGATTGGAAACAAGGACCATCAAAAGAAAGGGTGATCCGTCCTTTATTTGAAAAGAAAGACGGGGTGTGGAAAACAAATACAGTCCACCCAGAAGAAATCAGTTGGACAATTGCGTTTGACGGCAAAAACGCCGGAACGGTTAAGAGCAAACCGAATACGAGAGATCACCACTTAAACCACGACACTCATTCTCCAGAACCCCAATTGGGTCAAACATTGGTGATTGGAAAACCATCGGCAGACTTCTCCGGCTGGGAAGAGACGCTTTTCAATCGACCTCTCGTTCTGGTGTCTGGTGGAGATTTCAAGGACCCCGATCACTGGAAACCACTTCAGCTAACAGCAGATCAGACAAAAAATTTGATAGTGGCCTTCAAGAAGGAATACCCCAAGGTTCTGAACTGCAATGAAAACGAAGAACCATTGCCCGATCCTTGGCCGTACACTGACGCCAACATCAAGATTCAAAGGACCTATGGTTCTGACAAAGGCGACATTTTGGCCACTCTTAACTTGGAAGGCAGTCAATGCGGAGTCAGCGAAGGGCCGTTCTTAAATCAATTGTTTCTTATCCGAGCCGACCAAAGTACAGGCCACATCACTTTGGGTACCAGATCTGACGGAACAAAAGCCTATGATGGACTATCACTATTTTTGGTAGATGCAGGGGATTATGATGGGGACGGCGAATCGGAAGTTGTATTTTTTGTCAGCGGTTATAATGAGGATGGATATGCAATGTTCTTTGATTCCTTCCATAAAATGGTAATGTGGACTTGGGATTACCATTGAGCCACCCTTTGGTGAGCGCCCTGTGTTTTAGGCGTATTCATCTTGCTTCGTGCTGGGCCCTTACGGTCCCTTTCCGTCCCTAAACTGATTCGGTCTGGGCGGCGAGTTCTTCGCCGGGATTGATGAAGCGGTTCATCTCGAAGCGATATTGCTTGTCATAGAGCTGCTTATAACGTCCGCCGAGCGCGAGCAGTTCGGAATGTGTGCCGCGCTCGACGATCTCGCCTTTATCGAGCACCAGAATCTGATCGGAGCTGATGATGGTCGAGAGACGGTGTGCAATCACGAAGGACGTGCGGCCCGCACGCAACGATCGCAATCCGTCCTGGATTTTTTCCTCGCTCTCGCTATCGAGGCTGGCGGTCGCTTCGTCGAGCATGAGGATGCGTGGATCGGCGAGGATCGCGCGCGCGATGGCGACGCGCTGGCGCGGACCGGCGGAAAGTTTCACAGCGCGCTCGCCGACGATCGTTTCGTAGCCTTTCTCAAAGCCAT
>SXGT01612302.1_pt1 | contig 26762 bp, 17 predicted proteins | sample 3176221 | NCBI WGS metagenome assembly SXGT01 (sample SAMN11356862, study PRJNA531348) | freshwater metagenome | isolation source: freshwater sample F1-120 | place: China: Fuxian Lake, Yuxi | collected 2017-12-25
CAATCGCGGTATCGCCCTCGCGCCGTTCCCGGCCGGAATACAAGCCCTCGGTGTTTTCGCGCACAATCAGCAGATCCACACCGGCGCGCGCATAGCTGCCCGGCAGCGAAAACGTGGGACCGCCAGGGCTTGACCATCTGCGACGCCACCAGCGCGGCGTTCGCAATGCAGCTGCCGTGGGACAAGCTCGATGTGGTGACGTGGTCGTGGCAAAAGGTGCTCGGCGGCGAGGCAGCGCACGGGATGCTGGCGCTCGGCCCGCGCGCCGTCGAACGGCTGGAGCGCACCACGCCGCCGTGGCCGCTGCCCAAGACCTTTCGGATGACCAAAGGCGGCAAGATTCAAGAGGGCATCTTTGCCGGCGAAACCATCAACACCCCGTCTATGCTGGCGGTCGAGGACGCCGTCGACGGTCTGCGCTGGGCCGAGCAGATTGGCGGCCTGGACGCCTTGGTGGCGCGCAGCGAGCGCAACCTGGCGACTGTGGTGCAGTGGGTCGATCGCACGATGTGGGCGCAGTTGCTGTGCGACGACCCGGCGACCCGCAGCTGCACGTCGGTGTGCTTGACCATCGCCGAACCGTGGTTCCGTTGGCTCGACGGCGAGCAGCAGGCGGCGGTCGTCAAGAACGTAGTGGCGCTGCTCGACAAAGAGGGCGTGGCCTATGACATCGGCGCGTACCGCGACGCCCCGGCGGGATTTCGCATCTGGTGCGGCGCGACGGTCGAGACTTCGGACATTGAGGCGCTGTTGCCGTGGCTCGATTGGGCGTGGGCCCAGCAGCCGCGGCCGTGATTAGAAGTCAGATTGCTGCGCGAGAGCACGTTCCAGCGTGGGCCTGACGGCGGCCGGAGCATCAGCCAGCAGTCCCTGGACCCAACGTGCGCGCTCGCTGGGGTCGGTTAGCGCCGCCGCAGCCGCTTGCGCGTGCGCGATGCCGCGCTCGGCAAGGCCAAGCGTCAATGCGGCGCGCGCCGCGACGCGATGGGCTCGGGTGTAGTCCGGCTGCAACGCCAGTGCCCGCTCGCAGGCGGCCAGCGCGAATGCCGGGTCGCGGCCAACCACCAAGGCGGCTAGGTTGTGCAAGGCTTTTGGCGTCTCGGCTAGCTGCAGCGCCGCGCGGGCCAGGGTCTCGGCGACCGGGGCGTCGCGACGGGCCCACAGCGCGGCGTGCACGGCCAACTCTGCCGACAGCGCGGCCGCCAGTGTCGGCGCCCGCCGGCAGGCCGCGTCACCGGCCAGGTCTGAACAAACCGCCGTCGCCGCGTCGGCCAGCGCCAGCGCTGCGGCACGCGCGTCAGCCGCCACCACCGGTTGCGCAGCGAGCGCGGACCACGGCAAGCCGGGGAGCAGCGCTGCGCCCACCATCGCGTCTTCGCTGGACAGGCCGACTTGCCACGCCACCGGCCCCGCTGATGGACTGACCCAGGTCGACAAGCGCGCAATTCCGTCTTTGCCGGTAGCCCTGATCCACTGCGGGCGCTGGTGCGCTTGGGCAGCCTGCGCCGTCTGGCGGTCCTGACGCAAAAACACGCCGGGGACGCAGGCCGCGTCGGGCCGCACCCCTTCTGCACCCTGCAGCCAAGCGCACGCCGATCCGGCGTGGTCGCTGGCGGTCACCAGCGTCGCCGCCGGGGCGGCCCTCGAGAGCAGCCGATCGGCGTAGCGAGCACCCGCACGCAGGTCGTCCTGACGGGCGGCAGCCGGACCGGATAGCGCAACGGCGACAAGGACGGACAGCGCGACCGCGGCCCCGGACTCGGCCGACCGCGCGGACAGGACGGCCCGCGCTGCGGTCGTCATCCCGACCGCGGCCAGGACACACAACGCCACCAGCGTGACCAAGCCCGCCTGCTTGTCGCGCAGCCCCATTGGATTGACCAGCACCGAATAGGCGCAGTCGACGACGACAAGGCCAAGTGTCCAGGCCAGCCAGCGCCGCCCGCCGCGCCAACTGGTCGCGACGCCCAGCGCCGCCGGCAACAACAGCACACCGGCGTCGGTCCACAACAATCGCCCCAGAGCCACAACGTCCTGCCCGCCGCCGCCGATCCGCGCGCCGAAAGCCTGGCGAATACTGGCGGCGCTCAAGTGGTCGAGCAAAGCGGGCAGCGTCGCGGGATCACCCCAGTTGAGCAGCGGCTGCCGCTGCGCCGCCAGCGGCAAGTAGACCACTGCCGTTGCCGCCACCCCAACGCCCAACAGCGCCGAACCCGCCCACAACCTCGGCCGGCGCCACAGCGGCGCCACGCTGACCAGCCAGCCGAGGCCGGGCAGCAGGGCTGCTTCGATGTGCAATCCGGCGCCGGCGCCCCATAGCGCCGCCAGCAGCCACGGTTGACGTGCACTGGGGGCACACACCCCGACCGCGACGGTCAGCGCAGCCGCCAGCCATACCGGGGCGTAAACCTCGGTCGCGCGCACATGCAAGGCCAGAGCAGGGACGGCGAGTGGCGCCAGCGCAGCCGCGGCGAGCAGCGCCACACGTCCTGCGAACGCGGGCGGCGACGCTAGGCCGGTGCGCAACCACACCGCGACAGCGAGCGCAGCGGCAGCGGCGCCAAGCAGGTGCACGCGCAGTGCGGCCGACCCGAGCGGCACGCGGCTGGTCGCGTGGCCGCCCAGGCAGAATCCAGCAAAACCAGTCGGATGCGGCACGCCCAGCTGCACGGCGGCGGCGCCGAGCTCGCCCGCGTCGAACCAGGCCACCGAAGGCGCCAGCAGCCACACCGCGACGGCGCAGGTCAGCGCGACTCCGAGTGACAACGCTGCTCTATCAGGCGATTGGGAGGCCAGCGCGGCGGGGGCGTCCCCGGTGTCCGCGGTCACGGCAGACCTACTGCTGCGGGCAGAAAAGCTCGACCTGGTTCTGCGGTTCCAGGGCACCGGCGGCGGTCACGGCGAAGCCGCCCGCCAGCACCACACAGCCGCCAAACGGCCCTTTGCCGCCTACCCGCGCAGCCGCCGCGCCAAAGCGCGGGAACTGCTGGGTAATACGCGCCTTGACCTTACCATCCGCCCCGATGTGGATGGCGTCCGGCGCGACCTTGAGTGCAGGGTCCAGACCGCCGATGACCAGCACCGAGCGATCGGTCAACTGCACGACCGCCGGCAACAGGCGCTTGCCGAGGTCGGTGCCGCCAAAGGTCCCGAGGTCCACCGTCGACCAGGTCACGGTCGCGGGCTTGCTCGCATCCCCTGGGTCGACGCTGACGACGAGCGGCGCCAGGTCGCCACCGCTGCCGACCTCATCGTCTTCCATGAAGATGCGCTTGGCCGTGGCGCCAACCAGCAGCCACGACTTGTCGGAGAGTGCAAAGAAGGTGCCGCCGTGCAGGTCCTTGGGAACGGCGCCGAGGTCATTGGCGGCCGTGAACTTGTTGGCGGCGGCGTCGTAGGTCTCGCTAAGCGCGCTGCCAGAGGTCTTGCGACCGCCTACCAGCAACAGCTTTAGGCATCCGCCGGCGGCATCGCGCTGCGCGCAGGTGACGGCCGCCATCGCGCGACCGGCCACCATGGTGGCGCCGACTTGCTGCGGGCAATCGACGCTGCCCGCATCGACCTTGCACAGCTGGGTCTTGCCGCGACGCTTGTCGAAATTGGGCGCCAGCGGCAATTCCGAGCCGCCGGCCACCAGCAGGCGATCGCCGCCGGGCGTTGCGACGCGCGCAATCATCGGGAACGCCAGCGGCAACCCCAGCGCAAACTGCTGGGCGCTACTGCCGGTCGGGGACTCGGTGACCGTCCAGCGGCCCAACTGGTCAGTGACCGCACAGTTGGTCGAACTGGCGCCCGAGCACTCGCGCGTGTCCAGCTGGGCCGTGAACTTGCCGGCCGCCAGCGCCAGCTTGACCGAAGCGCTGCCGCCCGCGTAGGCGAACGCGCCGCCAGTGACCGTTACCGCCTGCGCCAGTCCGACTGCGGCGCCGGCATTGCCCACCAGGCGACTCTGAAAAATGCCGCCTTTGGGGTCGAAGACCTCGACCTGCTCGGCGGCGGCCTTCCAGTAGCCGTCTTTGTCCTGCACGCCCAAGCCGCCGATGATGGCCACACGGCCGTCGTCCAAGCCGATGGCCGTCGGCAGTCCGCGCCGGGCAGCGCCATTGAGCGGGAACAGGTGATCAACCTTGCAACGGTTGTTGGCCGCACAGGTTGCGTTGGCGTGGATGGCCTTGCAATCCGACTCGGTCGAGCACACCTTTTGGCCGGCTTTGTCTTGCAAACCCGGGTTGACCTGCGCCAGCGCGGTGAACTTGCCGACTTCAATGGTGGGCAGCCAGTACGGCGCGGCGGCGGCAGCGGACTCAGCCAGGCCGGCAACGACCCGAATGTTGCCGCGGTAGGCGCGCACGCTGTGGGCCGTGCAAGCCTTGTCGCCAAAGCCGTCGATGAGGACGGCGTAGTTGTCCGCGGCTTCCAGATCTTTGATGACCGGTTCGTTCGCTGATACGCCGGCGTAGCCCTGACAACCGAAGTCGAAGGTCGGGTTTTGCGACAGCGCCGTGACGGCACCGCGAAAGATGCGAATGCGCAAGGCCTGCACATTCGGCAGCGCCCCGGATAGGGCCAACCGCAGTTGACCGTAGCCGGCGGCGGCCAACGGCAACTCTTCAACAGCACAACTGTACGAGCAAACTGCGACCGCGAGGCTTGCCAGCAAGGCGCGTGGGAGGACACCAGTGTTCATGGCCAACCTCATTTGCCGGTCGCGCCGCCAAAGACGGGGTCGAGGTAGGCATCGGCGTGGTCGAGCGTGACGGCGACTGCACCGACCTTGGGCGCCTGCTCGCCGCGCAGCAGCAGCCAGGTGGTCATGCCGATGGCCGCGACGCCAGCGCCGACCACACCCCAAAACCACGCCTTTTGGTAAACCGGCGGCTCCACGGGCTTGAGCGGCATGCCACCCGAACCGACACTGGGATCCTGAACGACGGCCTGTTGCTCGAGCTGCACCGCCTGCTCGACGATGGCGCCAGGGTTGACGGTGATTTTGGCGGTCCACTCTTTGAAACCGGCGCGCACCACCCGTAGCGTGTGCGGGCCAGCGGCGAGTTGGACCTTAAGGCCCGTCACCGAGGTGCGCCCGACCAGCTTGTCGTCCACGTAGACCAGCGCGACGCCGCCGCCAAACAGCACCACTTGCAGCGTGCCGGTCTGCTCGGCGCTGTCGGTCGGCAGATCGACCGGGCCCAGCAGCACTACCAGACCGCGCTGCACGGCCTGCACGGGCTTGTCGGGCGCTTCGAGCGGCTGCACGGTCGACTGCGCCACGCGGCCTTGCACGACGTCGACGACGCGCATGTTCAGCTGCACCTGGCCAGACGGATTCTTGGCCAGCTCGCTATACACCACCAATTGCGCGGTGTACTTGTTGGCGATCTTGCCCAGGCACTCGACGCCGGGCTCGGTGCACTCGAACTCGAACATCTCTTCGGTCAGGTCGCCGGCCGCGAACACGATTTCCAACTGCCGATAGCGCATGGCTTGGATCTGCAGCTCTTTGGACACGGTCTGCCGCTGCGCGTCGGCAACGCCGGCGCCATCGGTGCGCAGAATTAGCACCTTCTGGCGTGCGGCGGCCTTGCCTTCCTGGGCAACAGCCACGGCCGGCGTTAGCAATCCGGCGACCGGTCCGACGACGACGCCGTACACGCCCAAGCCCAGCAGTAGGCCGAGCGCCCGCTGGCACCCGCGGCGCCATGCGGCCCGCTGGCGATGGTTTCTTTCAGGGCACACAGCGACCTCCAGGGGCACCCAAGGGCGGCGATGCTAACAGTAGCGTCAAGGTGGCGCAATTTCGGTGGGTGCGCGTCGCATGTGCACGATCAGGGTCCGGCAAAGCCTTTGGGCAGGCGCACAACCTGGGCTGCGCATGCGCGGGTGTCGGCCAGGCCGACGGACTGGCAGGCCTGCAAGACCACCAAAGCGCGCGCCCACTTGCGCTTGCGGATCCACCGCTCGGCGCGCCGGGCGAGGTCGTCGACCGTGCGCTGTGCCAACGTGCGCTGCAAGCTATCGAGACGGGCCTGGGCATCGACGGCCAGGGGCGTATCGCTGGCAAATTGTAAAATTCCCTGCAGGGCGCGCGTCGCGGCCGCAACGTCATTGCGCACAAGCGACGCCTCGAATGCCTGGCGCTGGGCGCGCAACTGCGCCATGGCCAAACGATGGCCCAACTGCGCGCACGCTGGCCGCTCGCGATCGACCAACCGGCAGCGGTAATGCGCATCGCGCGCCGCCTGCCACGCCCCGCGCGCAATCGCCGCGTCGCCGAGCGCCATCTGTTGCTGCACGAACCGGTCGTCGATCTGCGCCAGCAACCGCTCGCACGGCGGCGCCGGCACCCGCGCGACCTGCACACAGCCGCGGGCCAACCGCGCTGCGAGCACGAGGTCGCCGTCGTCGACCGCGCGGCGGGCCTGGCGCAGGGCGTCGTCTTGCTGATCGGCGATGGCCCGCAGCAGGCGATCCCGCAGCAGGCGTACCGCCGGCGCATCGGGCGCAGTCCGGTGGATGTCGAGCCAGGCTGCGAAGTCGTCGGGGTCATTGCGCGCTCGCACCAGCGCGACGCCCGTGGTCGCGTCGAGGTACACATCGACCGGATCGCAACCTGCGCAGTGCAGCGAAGCCAGCGGCGCGCCATAGGGGAATTGACCGGCCGGCCAGCGCCGTACGTCGAATTGCGCGCGTCCGTTGGCATCTGTCCAAGTTTGCGCGCGATAGCTGGCGCTGTGGGCTTGCACCGTGGCGCCTTGGGGCAAATCGATGCCACACGCCTCCAGCCGCGGCGACGCCGCCTCGACCAAATCCGGTAGCGCCCGCGGCGGCTCCGGTCGATTCCACACGCCCGCCACGGCCAGCCAGTCGGCCAGCGCATTGACCCCTAGCCCCACACCAAAGGCCGCGAGCACCGTGCCCGTCGCGTCAGCGGTCGCGCCGCCGTGGTTGGTCGTCACGGTCAGTAGCCCGAGCAAACCGGCAACAGCCTCCGCCGCCATCGCCGCACGCACGAGCGGCGGGTAGCGGACCGTCGTCACCGCCGTCCGGGTCCGCCGCAATGTGATTTCGCGCAGGCAAGTGTGCTGGTCGGCCAACTGAACCTGCACCAGCGGACCGCGCTGCTCCACCGACAACTGCCGGCGCAGAGGACCTTCATTCAGGCGGACCAGACGGTTGGTCGCCTGCTCCACAGACCGCAACTCGTGGATCTCGGCCCGCCCGCCGACTAGCGCCAGACAACCGGGCGCCATGATCGCCAGGATGCACGCCAACAGCAGACTGGACACTGCGCGCACCGTCATGGGCACATCAAGGCGCCGTCTGACTCCAGACGGCCGGCTTGTGATCGTACAATTCGCGACCTACCAGCAGAAACCACAGCGTCGGCGCCGCAGCTGGCGACAACGGAAAGTCGGTGTGCCAGTCCGGCGCGTACACCAGCGGCACGCCCCCGGCACAGGCCAACTGCACCGTCGGCGCAAAGGCCTCGAGCGCCGCCTCGCGATCGCCCAGCCGCCACCACGCCAGCGCCACCGCCAGCGACCCTTCGACGAACCAGGTGTCGGGTGGATCCGGCACGTACGGCCGCAAGCCTGGCCAGCCCTGGGACACGGTGGCGTGCTCGCGCTGCACCCACGTCAGCGCCGACTGTGCACGACCCGGCCGATCGCGCGCTGCGTCGTAGAGCGCCGCCCAGCTGCCGGCCGCGTCCAGCGCGCTGTGGTCATCTTGCTTGTCGCCGTCTTTGCCTTGGGCATAGCGCTCTTCGTCGGGGCGCCACAGGTGGGTGTCCATTGCGGCGGCCAACCGCGCGCGGGCTTTTGGCAACTCGAGCCGCGTCGACAGCTCTGGGTCGGCAGCGGTGGCGGCGACGTAGGCGAACCAGGCGTCGATCTGGTGCTCGGTGGCGGCAAAGCGTGCGTCGTAATCGGGATCGAACAGCTTGCCGTCGATCCAGCGCCCGCGGCCGGCGCGCACCAGGCCTTGGGCGTTGGTCTGGCCGATGAGCCACAGCAGGCCCCGCTCCAGGGTGTTCGCAAACTGCCGGTCGCCGCTCAGGTGCTGGTAGCGGGCCAGCGCATACACGGCCCAGGCAACCGTGCCGGCGCGCACGTAGCCGGCGTTGTAGAAGCCGTCGCCGAAAACCGCGAACGAAAAACCCCACGCGCCGTCCGGCAGCTGCAAAGCACTGAGCGTCTCGGCCAGCGCCCGCGCCAGCAGCACGTCGCCGCGCTCACTGGCCCACAGCAGCGCTAGGGCGTCGTCGTAGACAAAGCTGCGGTTGCCAAGCTCGCCAAATCCGGCGTCGGCCCCGGCAAAGCGCTCGGGATAGGGATACGAGAGCACAGCCTGCGCGCCCGGCGGCAGGCGCCCGGCGACAACCGGCACCGCGGCCTGGCGGTGCTGATCGTACATCGGCCCAGTGCGGACGTAGGGCCGAAAGACCAGGCTCTGTGCAGCCTTGTCCAGCCAGTGGCGTGCGTCGGGATGCAGGCACGGGCCTTCGGTCGGCCGCTGCAGCACTGCGCTACACGCCGACAACCACGCGAACAGCGCGGCGAGGCCAAACCTGCGGATCAGCTACTGCCTCTTGTCGGCTTCGATCATCTTGAGCAAAAGCGGCGCGTAGATCTGCCACAGCAGCCGAGTCTCTTCGGGCATGATCCCCAGGCTGGCCATGCCGCGGCGCAGCGTCGGCAGGCCCCACAGCCACGGCGGCCCCAGCGTCTCCTGGCCGTCGGCGACGTCGCCGGCGATGTACATGTGCTGAAAGGCATCGTCGTGGACGATCGCTGGAAAGCGTTTGGCTATTCCAAACTTGCGCATCAGTTCATCGCCTGGATGCAGGCTATTGATGGTGAACTCGGCGCGCACCTCGGTCGGCTCGGTCGGCAGGTTGATGTCGAACCAATAGGCGAACGGAATCTTGCGACCGGCGGCGTGCATGGTCAGCGGATCTGATGTGATATCGAGGTCTTGCTGTAAACAGCAGACGCGGCCGTCTTCGTGGATGAGCAGGATGCCCGGCCCCACGAGGTCGTAGGGCCGACCGGTCTCTTCGGCCCAGCGTCTCTGGACCCACTGAGCAATCTCGCGGTCGTCGGCAAAGTTGTCGACGCGTCGACCGGCCCAGCCGCTCCACTTGAGATTGAATAGCTTCTCCAATCGCAGCCGCAGGTTGTAGGGCGTCGGCGTGGCATAGGTGTTGAATTCTCCATAGATGCGACCGCCGCGCTGCACGAACTGCTCGATGGCATCGACCTCTTGCGGGTACATGCCGCCGTAGATGCGCTGCGACAGCTCCAAGTGGGCGACCGGCCGCGGAAAAGCGTCAAAATCGTCGCGGTAGACGCCGTAGCTGTCGGCAATCAGCAGCAGGTTCTTGCCACCCAGGTCAGGCGTCGTCAGTTGCCGGTACTTGCGCGTCGCCGGATCGTAGCCGATGTAGTCGACGGCGTTGTCCCACAACACCTTGGACGTCATGGGCTTGGCCTTGGACTGTGAAAGCAACCACATCATGCGCGCGTGCTCGCGGCTGTTCTCGAACGGCACGGTTTTGCTCAGCACCACGGCGAGCGCGGCGGGGCGCGGCTTGACCAGCCACACCACCGGCATCGCCACCAGCCCCGCGATGAGCGCCGTGACCAGGATCGGCAGCAACCGCGACTGGCGGGCCTGCGCGGTCGGGCCGCCAAAGCCCATGCGGGTCATGCGGCCCCATTTCTTCTCGCCGCGCAGGTATTTGTACAAGCCGCGCAGCCGGAACCACAGCACCATCTGGCGGTAGCCGACGTTTTCGACGAGCGCCACCACGATCAGCCGAAACAGGTCGCCGCGGTTGCGGTAGAACGACAACGTCAGCTCTTCCAAGAAAATCGAGCCGAGCGACAGCAAAAAGCCGATTAGCACGGCGAGCAGCAGGAACAGCCCGGCGAACCACGGGTCGATGACGCCGGCGATGGCGGTAATGAAGAACCAGAAATAGCCGAACAGTTCGACAAGTGGGCCGATGAGTTCGAACAGGACATAGAACGGCATGACCACCACGCCGACGGAACCGTAGCGCGGGTTGAAGGCCATGCGCCGATGGCGCCACAGCGTGTCGGCCAAGCCGCGCTGCCAACGGTCGCGCTGGTTGCCCAAGATTTTGACGGTCTCGGGGGCTTCGGTGAACGACACCGGGTCCGGCAAGTGCTGAATCGCCCGGCCCTGCAGCCACGACGGCACCTGGTGGCGCAGCCGCGTCACCAGCTCCATGTCTTCGCCGATGCTGTCGTGCGCGTAGCCGCCGGCCGCCACTACCGCCGACCGACGGAACAGCCCAAACGCGCCAGAGATGATGAGGTTGCCGCCGAGCCGATCCCAGCCGAGGCGCCCGACCAGAAAGGCGCGCAGGTACTCGACGACCTGGTAGCGGGCCAGCCAGCTTTTCGGCAGCCCCATCTCGACCAGCTCGCCCTTCTCGATCTTGCAACCGTTGGCCAGGCAGATGGTGCCACCGACGCCGACCACATCCACGTCGGATAGGAACGGCCGGACTAGCCGCAGCAGCGCATCGGGCAGGATCAGCGTGTCGGCGTCGATCGCGCACACCAGCGGATAGCGGGCGGCATTGACGCCACAGTTCAGGCCGTCGGACTTGCCGCCATTCTCTTTGTCGATGACCACCAGCTTCTTGTACAGGCCTGAGCGGTACACGCTGCGGATCGGCTTGCACGGCAGGTCGAAACGGATGTCGAACGGCACCGGCTCCAGCGCGAACGCCTGGCGCAGCACGTGCATGGTCTTGTCTTTGCTGCCGTCGTTGACGACCACCACCTCGTGCTGCGGGTAGCGCAGCTGCAAAAGCGCGCGCACCGATTCCACCACGGTCTTTTCTTCGTTGAACGCCGGACACAAAATCGAGATCGGCAGCGTCGCGCGACCGCGGGCGCTGATGCTCTCTGGGGCCGAGCCTTCGAGGTCGCGGCGGACATGGATGACGCCGACCACCGCCGCCACGAATAGCGCAATGTAGCCCGCCGTGAGCGTCACGAAGTACAGCAGCACCAAAATGTTGAGGACGTCGACCACGCGTTTGGCTCGAACAAACCTGGCTAGGCGGCGGCAGTCGCCGGCTGGACTTCGGGGGGCGCCAGCCGGGCTTCGGCTAGCGCGGATTGGGCGGCGCTGTTGCCGTCGGCGGCCGCGGCGCGCAGGACCGCAATACCGGTCGGACCGCACTTGACCAGAGCCAGCGCGGCGTTGTGGCGAACCCACTCAGAGTCGTCGTTCAGCGCCTGGCCTAGCGACTCGGCGGCTGCCGGCTGCGCCAGCACGCCAAGTGCCTTGGCGGCCTCTGAGCGCACCTCCCAGCGGTCGTCGGCGAGCGCGTGCAGGCAGACGTCGTGGGTGCTCTGCTCGCGCAGCTCGGACAGGGCCCGCAGCGCGTTGATGCGCACTTCGGTATCGCTGTCGGTCGCGGCCGTGATGATGGCTTCAAGCGCGCCGCGCTGGCGGGCCTGGCCCAACGCTGCGACGCTGACCTGACGCACGTCGGCGCGCTCGCTATCGCACAGGCCGATGAGCTCTTGAACCGGAAACGGGCGCGCCGCGGCCAGCGAGTCGATGACGCGCATCCGGTTGAGCCGACCGTCCTGGCACAGCGCCGGCAGCGCCACCAGTGACTCGTCGGCGCGACCTAAGCTGCACAGCGCTTCAAAGGCGCCCAGCCGCACGTCCGGCACGTCGTCGCGCACCAGCCGCGCCAGCAGATGGGCGGGGTCGGCCATGGCGCGCGCCTCACGAATCGCGCGCAGGCGCTCCCACGGTCGTGCGCCAGCGTTGGCGCGGGCGTCGTGGACCAGGCCCGAAGTCGCAAAGAGCTGGGCAAAAATTGGATCCGTGGTCGTGCCCCCGGAGCCCGCGTACTCAGCCATTTCCGTCAGCAGCCGCCGTTGCTGGTCGCGGCTCAACGTGGCCAGTGCGGCCAGGCATTGTTGCGTCAACAGGGCGTCGCCTTCGGGTCCGATCTGGCCGATGGTCTCGATAAGGCGTGTGCGCACGGCGTTGTAGGCCATCTGGCGGCGCATGGTCGAGCTGCGCACGTAGGACATGGCGACCAGCGCGAGCAGCACCACCACCAGTTCGATGACCACGAACACCAGGATCATCAACTCGGAAAAGGTCAGCAACCGCCAGTTAAAGCTCACAGCCGGCCCCGCACGCCCAGGCTGACCTCGGTAAACGGGTTGAAATTGCCAAACGGCTGGATGCGCGTCGCGGACAGTCGCAGCCCGACGCGACCGTTGAACCAATGCTCAACACCAGCGAGCGCGGTCAGCCCGCGCGCAGGCTTGGCGCTCTGGCGGTCGATGAAGTTGGGGTCGTCGCCGGCGTAGAACCACGTGAACCACGCCGTGCGCGCGGTCGCCTGGAAGCGCAGCTTGACCATCAGGCTCTGGGCGACGTCGCCCGGCCACAGCAGTACGGCGATGTAGCCGGGCGTCAGGTTCAAGCGACCCAGGTTGATGGGCAGGTTCGGCCCGATGGTCAGGCTCGACACGGCGGTGGCGTCGAGCGGGGCGTAGACCGCGTACCGCAGCCACAAGCCCAGCCCCACCGTTTCGTTGATCGCCAAACTCAAGTCTACCCGCGCATCGACCAGCGGCAAGAACGCCCGCGACGGCGACCCAGAGGCGTGCACCATCGCCGAAAACCGGCCGGTCGTGGCATACACCTCGGCCCGCGGCGCCCAAGCCACCTTGGACGTGCCACCCTGGGTGCGCTGCTCGACCAGCATGCCGCCGACGAGCGTCGCCTGTTTGGTGACTCGGCGACCGGCGCCAACGTCAAGGCGCGGCCACAGGTTGCCGTTGTACAGTGTGGCGCCGAGCCCGCCGTCCACCGTCCACGGATAGGCGATGCGGGCAAGTGTCTGCTCCTGCTCGTCGCTCAAGCGTCCGCCGCGCAAAAGTGCCGCCTCCAGGCCCGGCAGGTCTTCGAGTACCAGCAGCAGATCGATGACGCGCTGGTGGATCTCGGGCCGGTTGTCGCCGACGGCCTCCATGCCCATGTAGCATTCCAGCGCCTTGGCCACATCGCCAAGGGCCAGCCGGATTTGCCCCACCAGCTCCAGCACTTCGATGTCTGCCGGGTGGCGCTGGAGCACGGTCTCAGCTTCTTGCAGCGCGGTGTTCCACAGCCCCTTCCAGTACAGTAGCCGCGCGCGCTGCACCCGCAGCTCGTCGTCGCTCGGGTTGACAGCCAGCTGCTGTTCGACCAGCCGCAGCGCGTCGTCCAGGCGGCCCTGACGCACCAGCTCGCGCACGCTCGGGCCAGCTGGGGTCACCTCGACTGTGGTCGTGCCCGGCTCACTGCTCGCGGGCGGCGGCTTGGTGGCCTCGACTTCGACCTCGACTTTCTGTTGGGCTGCCAAAGGGCGACCGATCGACAGGGCGCACAACACGAGGCCCAGCGCAGCCAGTCCCTGGCGCCGGCCGCTCGTGCATTGTTGGGCGTGGCATTGGGCGCGGCCGACGGTGGTCACCAATTCCTGCTCGTTCGGGTGCCGCGGCGTATGGCGCTGCGTGGGGATGAGCACCTTGGGTCGCGACCCCGCCGGGCATCGTAAGCGCATGCGACAGGCTGCGCAAAATCTTGGATCCGCGGCTGCGCAGTTTGCTGATTGGCGCCGCACAAGCCGTTGAAATGCGCGATCAAGGGGTTGGGGCCCACCAGTCGGCCCGAGTTGGCCCCGCGGCGCACCAAGCCAACGGCAGACCGAGCGCATGTGCCATTTTTGCGGCAAACGCCTGTTGTGCACTGCGCTCCGCTGTGGGCGGCGACGGTCCTCCGGCAACAGCCGTGGCGCCAAACGCAAGCCGGGTCAGTCGTGCCTGGCGGTCGAGATCGGACGGGGTCGGCCTGGCCAACCGATACGCATAGTCGCAATCGCCGCGCTTGATCCAGTCGTCGTCGATCTCGCTGCGCCAGGCCACCGTCCACGGTTGTTGCGGCAGATTCGCAGCGTGGTCCAGGTGGGTCACGCACAGGGCGTCCAGATCGCCGCATGCGTCGATGGCGTAGTGCAGCGCGACGAGATCGAGCGGCGCTTTGCGGACGCCGCCCTGCCACGGGTGCGCCGAGTTGTGCCGTTCGGGCAGCCGCAGGTTCAGACCGCGATCTTCGCCGGGCATGGGACCGGCGCCGTGGCGCATCATGTAGGTTCGCACCACAGCCAACCGGACCACGGGGTCGCGCCAGCCGACATCCCATAAGAAGTCGTTCGCGCTCGCCGTGGTACATGTGCTCCACGTAGTGTGCGGATGAAAGCCCGCCCACTCGTCGAGCAGCACGCCTTGTGCGCCTTCGATGACCAACTCGGTGCAGGCCAGCACCAGCTCGCGCACCTCAGCCCAGCTGAGGATTGGCACGGTGGCCACGGCGCCGCACAGGCGGTCGGCGATGTCGTCCAGCGAAGCGCGCAGCAATACCCAGGCGTCGCGGTCGGCGTCCGGATCGACTGGACCCGTTTCTGCCTGCACATCGACAGCCAACCGATCGCGCAGACCGCTGAGCTTTCGCCGCACGGTGACCGCGTCGCGCAGGTCGGCGGCCAGCAGCGCGTCTGGCCCACACAGCAGGCCGTCGCGCACCGTCTCGCCGAAGCCGATGCCGCACGAGCCGTGGCGACCGGCGCCGCGGGCGGTCTCGCGCAAGCGATTGGCGGCCTGATGCAAAGGCGTGGTGACCCGACAGCGACCGTCGATGCGCAGCGTCGCCAGCGGATCGGCGACGCCCAAACTGCGCAAGTGCTCGGCTTCACCGTGCAGCGCCAGCGGGGCCACGATCATGCCGGCGGCGTGCAGTGTCTGGCGGCCCGGCTGGAAGCTGGCGGCGCCAAACTGCGAAAAGGTGTGTTCGCGGCCATCGGGCGTGACGACGTTGTGGCCCGCTTGCGCACCGCCGTGCACACGCACGACCAACTGACAGCCGTGGTGGGCCGCAAGGTGGTCCACCAGCGACCCTTTGCCTGCGTCGCCGTAGCCAATGTCGGTGACGACCCGCGCCGTTGCCATGCCCGCCTCCGCAGCCCTTGGGGTTGCTGCTTACGCCGAAGATCGCTACGGTACGCGCATGTTGTGGCCTTGGCCAGCCTCTGCCCGTTTGACTGCCTGCCTCGCGGCCGTGCTGCTGTGTGCGGCCTGTGTCAGCACGGCCGGCTCTGGGGGCGGCGCGGGCGCGACGACAGGCGGCAGTCGGGTGGGCGGACCGGCGCCGGTGTTCACCAGCGATGCGGCAACGGGCAGCGGCGCGGACAGCGTCAGCGACAGCGGCGGACCGTTCACCACCAAGGCCGATTCGGGCAGCGATGGCACCGTCGAAGACACGGGCGACGATGTTGACCTCGACGCACCTTCCGGCAGCGATAGCGCGGCCCCGGTGGACAGCAAGTCTGACGCCGATGCCAAGGCCGAAGTCGTGGACGCCAAGACCGACGCCAGCGACGCCAAGACCGACGCGACCGATGCCAAGGAGGACGCCAAGCCCGAGGTCAGTGAACCAGTGTGCGGCGACGGTTCGTGCCAGGATCCCGAAGCTTGCACGGACTGCCCGCAAGACTGCGGCCCGTGCGCCCCCAGCTGCGGTGACGCCAAGTGCGAAGACCCGGAGACCTGCGAGACCTGCCCCGCCGACTGCACCTGCGCGCCCAAATGCGGCGACAAGACGTGCGACAAGGCCACGGAGAACTGCCAGACCTGCCCCGACGACTGCGGCAACTGCCCGGCGCAGTGCGGCAACACCGTCTGCGAAGCCGGCGAGACCTGCGCCAGCTGCCCCAAGGACTGCCCGTGCACGCCCAAGTGCGGCGACAAGCTGTGCGACAAGGCCACCGAGAACTGCCAGAGCTGCCCCACCGACTGCGGCGTCTGCCCCGGTCAGTGCAACGTCATCACCAACCTCGGGTGTCCCTCGGGCCAGCATTGCTACCCGCAGCCGGGCAAGCCGCCGATCTGTGCGGCGCCGGGGACGATCGGCCTCGGCAAGTCCTGCAATGCCCTGGCCGACTGCACGATCGGGCTACTGTGCATCGGCAGTGTGTGCGGCAAGGTGTGCGACACCAGCGGCGCGACCGCCGGCTATACCTGCACCAGTCCGGCGATTTGCGGCGAACTGAACTACAACGGCACGCCGCTCGGCGGCAACATCGGCGTGTGCCAGGGCGGCGCCACCTGCAACCTGGTCACCAACGTCGGCTGCGCAACCGGACTCGCCTGCATCACCTTTGGCACCGGCAAGGCCTGCATCAAGTCCGGAGTCGGCGGGCCAGGCGCCGTCTGCCAGTCGAGCGAGGACTGCTCGACGGCGACCGTGTGCGTCAACGACCAAACCGGCAAGAAGACCTGCGCGCAGAAGTGCAATACCGCCACGCAGTCGCCCAAGTGCGGCGCGGGCACGGCGTGCCAGGCTTTGAGCATGGGTACGCCACCCAAGACCGCGCCGGACAGCCTGGGTGGCTGCTTGTAGCGACGGCCGTTCCCGCCAAGCCCGCTCTGTGCCTGATCCTGTACCTGGACCTGACCCTGAATCTGACCCTGAGTCTGACCCTGAGTCTGACCCTGAGTCTGACCCTGAGTCTGACCCTGAGTCTGACCCTGAGTCTGACCCTGAGTCTGACCCTGAGTCGGAGTCCCTGTCTGTATCAGCGCCAGACGCTCACTTGGAACCTGAACCGTCGCCAGAGCCGAATACGGCCCTCGCCCGGTCCGCTTCGCCGCCGTTTTTCGCCCGCGTTTTCCGCCTTGCGCCCCGTCAGTCCAGAGGCTACCCTTCGGCCCCTTTTCGCGCCCTTGGCGCCCGCTTGCCGGAGCTCCGCATGTCGCTGTTTGTCCCCGTCCGCCGCCCTTCGTGGTTGCCCGCCGTCGTGGGTGCCGCCCTCTGCTTTGCGCCCGCCGTGGCCCTTGGCGTGTGGCCGCCGCCGCTCGACGCCGACATGAGCAAGAAAGAGAACTGGCCCAACGACAACGGCTTTGCCCAGGGCTCGGTCGACGACAAGGGCAAGACTTGGATTAGCGGTGGTGACTGGAACCAGTGGAGCTTTGTGCCCGAGGGCAAGCCCGGCTCGGGAGAGTGGGACCAGTTTCCCGGCTTCCGCCAGGTCGAAAAGAAGATCGGCGCTGGCATGCACGCCGATCGCGGCTGGCAAAAGACGGTCGGTGACCGCCGGGTGCTGATTGCCGTACTCGACTCGGGCATCAAATGGGACGCCGAAGACCTGGTCAACAAGCACTTCTTGAACCGCAAAGAACTGCCGGCCCCGGCCGAAGCCTGCCGCGGCCCCAACTTCAAGGCGGCCGACCCGTGGGACAGCGACGGCGACGGCATCTTCAACATGCTCGACTACGCCAAGGAAGACGGCAACGTGGTGCCCAAGACCAGCTGCGATCCCAAGGTCAGCGACCTGAACAAGAACGGCTTCTTGGACCCGCAGGACCTCATCAAGGTCTTCAGCGATGGCAAGGACGACGACGGCAACGGCTACATGGACGACATCAGCGGCTGGGACTTCTTTCGCAACGACAACGATGCCTACGACGACACCCGCTACGGCCACGGCACCGGCGAAGCCAACGATTCAACCGCTGAAGGCAACAACGGCCGCGGCGGCCTCGGCATCTGCCCGGAGTGCACGCACTTGCCCTGCCGCGTCGCCGACTCGTTCGTTGCAGACGGCAACGATTTCTCGGCCGCGGTGGTATTCGCCACGGACAGTGGCGCCTCAGTCATCCAAGAGGCGTTGGGCACGCTCAACCGCGGCCAGTACGCCGACGACGCCATCAACTACGCCTACGACAACAACGTGGTCATCATCGCTTCGGCAGCCGACGAGCTGAGCTTTCACCACAACATGCCCGGCACTACCGACCACACGGTCTACGTGCACGCCATTGTGTTCGACGGCGCCAACGCCAACCACTCGACCACGTTCCTGAACTTCAACAACTGCACCAACTGGGGCGCCAACCTGGTGCTGAGCTCGCCCGGCACCGGTTGCTCATCCGAAGCAACCGGCGTCACCAGCGGCCACGCCGGCATGATCTACTCGATGGCGCTGCAGTCCAAGCTCGACCCGCCGCTGACGGCCGAAGAGGCGCGCGGCGTGCTGATCATGAGCGTGGACGACATCGACGTGCCCGAGTCCAAGACCGACATGACCAAATTCCCGTCGGGTCCGGGCTGGGACCACCACTTTGGCTACGGCCGCAACAACGTGCGCGCCTCGGTCGACATGGTGCAGGCCGGGCTGATTCCGCCCGAGGCCGACATCTTGCTGCCCAGCTGGTACGAGCCGATCGAGGTCACGCGCACGCCCAAGTTCGCCGTCGTCGGCCGGGTCGGCAAGCGCCGCGACGGCCTGCCGGCCCGCTACGCCAGCTTCAAGTACGTGTTGGAAGTCGCCAAGGGCGTGGCCCCGACGTCGGGCTGGACGACCATCAAGGAAGGCGACACCCCGGGTCTAGAAGGCGAGATCGCGCAGTGGGACGTCGCCGAGGCGAGCAAGGCCATCGACTACGCGGCGCCGCTCAAGGATCACGACCAGTACACCTTTACGCTGCGCCTGCGGGTCGAGGCCAAGACCAAGGACGGCAAGGACGTCAAGAACGAGTTCCGCAAGGCCGTCGGTCTGTACAAGGAACCGGACCTGCTGCCCGGCTTCCCCATCAAGTCCAAAGCCTCGGTCGAGATGACCGGCAAGATGTTCGACCTGAACGGTGACGGCAAGGACGAGTACCTGCAGGCTGACACCGCCGGGACGTTCCATGCCTTTGGCCCGGACGGCAAGGACATCGCCGGCTGGCCGGTCTACACCCCGATCCGCAAAGAATTTTCGGCCGGCCCGCACAGCGTCGCCAACTCGTGCGCCTACCGCACCGACAAGACCGGCTGCATCAAGAAAATCGGCACGCTTAAGCCCACTTACCGCGAATTCGCCATTACGACGCCGGCGATTGGCGACCTGGACGGCGACGGCAAGGTCGAGGTTGTCATCGCGACCTATGACGGCAAGGTGCTGGCCTGGGGGGCAGATGGCAAGGAAGTCAAGGGCTTTCCGGTCGAAGTCGACCGCGAGCGCAGCAAGAAAGCCGATCCCGAGCACCTGTGGGACGACGGCATTTTTGCGGCGCCGGTACTCGCTGACCTGGACGGCGACAAGAAGCTGGAGATCATCATCGCGGCGATGGACCAGCAGGTGTACGTATGGCGCCACGACGGCACCATGCAGCCCGGCTGGCCGGTCATCGTCGGCGACCCGGATGTGGCAGGCAAGATGGGCGATCGCATCATCGCCACGCCGGCAGTCGGCGACGTCGATGGCGACGGCAAGCTCGACATCGCGGTCGGCACCAACGAAGTGCTAGGCGCCGAGAAAGCCAAGAACGAAGGCCGCGGTTATCTGCTCTACGCTGACGGCAGCAAGCACGCAGGCGGCGCAATCTGGCCGGGCTTTCCGGTTGCGACCTACGGCATCCTGGCCTACGTGCTGCCAACCGTCGGTTCGGGCGTGCCCGGCAATCCGGCGATGGCCGACCTGGACCTGGACGGCAAGCTGGAGATCAACTTCGACACCATCGGCGCCTCGGGCACGTTCTTTAACTGGCAGGGCAAAACCTACTGCCCCGGCCAGAAGCCAGGCAAGTGCAAGAGCACCTTCAACAACATCGAGTTCGGCGCCAAGAGCAATTCCTCCGACTCGCCGACTTACGTGCTCATCGCGTCTGGATCGCTTGGCAAGATCGATCCGGCGGGCGGCATCGACTTCGTCAAGGCGTCGGCTGGCTTCAAGATCGCGCTGACCTTTGCGTCCGGCGGCAAGCGCGCCGACTTTGACCACCACCTGAGCGCCTGGGACTCGCAGACCGGCAAGATGCTGCAGGGCTGGCCGCGGGTCATCGACGACTGGCAGTTTTTCAGCAATCCGGCGATCGTGGACATGAACAACGACAACCTGCCCGAAGTCGTCGCGGGCAGCGCCGGCTATTTGCTCCACGCCTGGAATCACCTGGGCGAGTCGCCGACCGGCTTTCCCAAGTTCACGATGGGCTGGATGCTGGGGTCGCCGGCGCTGGGCGACATGGACGGCGACGGCAACTGGGACATGGGTGCAGGCACCCGCGACGGCTGGATCTTTGCTTGGAAGACCAAGGGCAAGCGCGCTGGCTCCTTGCAAGAGTGGCCGATGCACGGCCATGACTTCCACAACACCGGCAACTACCACGCGCCCGTCAACCCGTACGCCAAGGGCACCACGACCACAACGCCCGTTGACGCTGGCAGCACCGACACCGCCCCAGCGACGGATGCGGGTAGCACGACTGGCGACGCGGCCGTGGCCGACGCCGGTAAAGTCGCGACCCCGGCTCCTGCCCCCAAAGATGACGGCTGCTCGGCCGGCGGCACCGCCCGCGGCTGGCTGGGAACGCTCATGATGCTGGCTTTTGCCGCGTTGGCGGTGCGCCGCCGCGGTCTAAAGGGGTAGGCGACTGTCCCAGAATGAGTCATTCTGGGATGGGCCGCCTTCGCTGGCTCAGTGGGTCGCAAGCTCGTGTCTTTCCAAGCTGACTCGCCGCTCCTGGCAGCTAAAGTCGATACAGTCATAAAGGACGAATCCCAACCATGGCCACGGAACTGCGCCATCAGTGCTACAAGTGCCAGGAAGAGCTCATCTTTGACGTCAAGATTGGGCGCCTGGACACCTGCCCCAATTGCAGCGCCTACCTGCACAGCTGCCGCAACTGCCGGTTTTGGAGCATCAACGCCCACAACCAGTGCACCGAGAACCAGGGCGAGTTCATCCGCGACCGCGAGGCCGCCAACTTCTGCAACTGGTTTGCGTTTCGGGTGATGGGCGAGGACAACTCCGGCACCATCAACGCGGCCAAGTCCAAGCTCGACGCGCTATTCGGCGGCGGCGGTGGCGTGGCCAAGCCCGCGGCGCCCACCCCGCTGTCGCCGCAGACCGACAGCGACGCCCGGGCGCGCCTGGAAGCGCTGTTCAAGAAGTGACGTCATGAAGGCAACCCACCTTCCTTGGGCCGTCGCTGCGGCCATCCTCGCCCTGCCCGCTTGTCTGGCTAGCGGCGGCGGCGGCGGTGGTGGCGGTGGCGGCGGCGCTCCCGTGGATGCGGGGGCCGACACTGCTGGCCGAGCCGGCGCCGAAACCACCGCCGCAGGTGACAGTGGCAATGCGGCCTCTGGGGGCGACAGTGGCGCCGAGACCGCCCAACCAGTGCCCGACGCGGGCAGCGATGGACCAGCTGACGTAGCGACCTCCGAGGTTGCTCAGCACGGCGATGCGGTCATTGGCGCGGACGCAGGCGTTGCAGTAGATGCGGATCCGCCGCAAGACGTCGCGGTCGTGGATGCCACACCAGATGTTCCGCCACAGATTGCTGACACCGTCGTCGCCCCGGATCTGCCGGCTGGCACCGATGCCGCCGCCGAGGTCAAGGACACCGACACCACCACTTCTGAGGTTGCCGACGTCAAGGACGCCACCGACAGCGCCGAGGTCAAGGACACCGCGGAGGTCAAAGACACCGCCGTCGACGTGGTCAACACCTGCGGACCTGGCAACGACATCAAGGGCTTACTGGCATGCACGGAGGGTCCGATCGACTACACGCTGCAGGGCGTGACGGTCACCTACGTCGGGCCTAAGCAGTTTGCTGTCTACGACGGCAGCGTCACCCGCGGGATGCTGTTCTACTTTGACCTGCAGTGGCCGTTTCCCAAGCCCAAGGTGGGCGACCTGGTGCAGGTGCACTGCAGCCAGTACGGGCAGTTCCAGGGTCAGCAAGAGGTGCTGGCGGCGGACAGCCTGGCGACCGTCGGCGTCGGCGACCCCATCGCCACGGCGATCGATCTCGGCAGCGCAGCCAAGGCGCAGTTGGGCGAGACCAGCGAGAGCCGGTTGCTGGCGGGCAAGGGCCTGGTCGTCAAGCAGATGCTCGGCAACGACGGCGTGCTGACGCTGCCGAGCGCGGGCGATACCGTCCTGCGCGTCGACGGCACCAACACCCTGTGCCCGGGCGCTGTCATCGACCTCAAGGCGGCGCTTTTGACCCAGTACGGCACCGAACACCGCGTGCACTTGATGAACGGCGCCGCTGACCTCGGCACTGTCGACACCAGCAAGTGTTCGGCGCCGCAGACCTACGACCAGAGCAACTGGGGCTTCGAAGAGGTCGACGAGAGCGACCCGCCGCCGGACTTTTTGAAGGTTGGCGGTGCGCTCAAGGCCGTCCGCACCACGGCCCAGTTCAAGACCGGCAAGGCCGCCGCCGCGCTGACCTGGACGAGCACCGAGAACCAGGACCTGATGGCCGGCTACTTGCTGCCTGTGTTGCCCGGCCAGAAGGTGTCGGCGGCGCTGTGGATGCTCGACAACGACCCGGCAGGCCGCGGTCGGGTATCGCTGTCGTTCTATAAGGCAGACAAGACCAGCATCGTCAGTTCGCAGTTCAGCACCGCGTATAGCGTCGACAGCCCGACCTGGGTGCAGTTGGCGTTCAGCTACGCCGCGCCGCCGGAGACCGCGTTCGTGCGCATGTTTGTGCGCCTGTACGACCACACGGCCTGGGCGGGTACGGCGACGGTGTACGTGGACGACTGGAACCTGGTCATCGCGCCGTAGACCACCATGGATCCAGATGCCCTGGCCGCGTTGCTGTTTTGGCTGGGGTTGGCCGGTCACTGCTTGGGATCGCCGGTAGGGACGCCGGTCGCGCGGGCGGCACGGGCGTGGGCGACGATTGAGCCCGCGGAAAGCCCGCCAACAGCCTCGGCCCTGATTTCGGCGACGCCATTGGTCGTCGTCGACCGGCGAAACCCGCGCGGTCGTACGGTCTGCGCCGTATCGCTGCGGGTGCCGGAAGCGCGGCCCGGGCACAAGGCGCTGTGTGGCGTTGAACTGCGCGATGGCGATGGCCGCGTGCTGTTGCAAGGTGACGTCGCGGCGCGGGTCGTGGCGGAGGGCGTGGCGGTGGTGCACATCGAGCGCGAGTGCGGCACCACGATTGTTGCCATGCACTCGGGTCGTGTCTGCCGGGCGATGCGGGCGCAGCCGCGCAAACGCGTGCTCTGAAAGTCGATCCTGCTTGGCCAGCTTGAGCTTCAGGGCACTAAGCCCGCCCGACCCGCTCCCCCAGCCCCAGGTCCGCACCGACTTTCTGCGCCACCCGCAACCCGCTCATCAAGGCGCCGACTACGCCATGGCCGGCCCGCGTGCTCGCGCCGCACAGGTACAAACCCGGCAGTGGCCCGCGGTAGCCAGGGCGGTTCTGCTGGAATTGGTCGGGCGTAGCGGCCAACCCATAGCCCGTACCGCCCGTCGCCCGTGTAAAGCGCATGTGGGTCATCGGCGACGCGCTCTCGCAAAACTCGACCTTGCCGGCGGTCTTGGGCAGCACCTTGGCGAGGCGACCGAGCAGGTCGGCCTCCACGGACGCTTTGCGCTCCAGGTAAATAGGACTGCGACGGTAGTCGCCGCTTGCGACCTCGGCGGCTGAGACGCCCCAAATCGACCAGTCGGCGGGGACCAACGCCATAACTTCGATGCTGGTTTTGCCGTCCGGCGCGTGGCCGGCGGTGCCCGGGTCTTTGGCGGTGGCGCTGGTGATGTAGCAGCCGCGCGGCGTCGGCCGACCCGCGGTAGCGGCTTCGGCGTAGAACTGCTCCACGTCAAAGCTGTCGAATTGCCAGTAGTTGCTGCGCCGCACGCCAAGTGCTTCGGGCGAACCATCCAGACCCACGCAGGTCAGCCAAAGCGCGCCGCCCATCTTCCAGCCCTCGGCGCGGGTCTGCCACTGCGCCGGCAGGTGGGCGCGCGGCACCAACTCCAGCATGGTGCGCTGGATGTCGGCGTTCGAGATCACCACTTTGGCGCGCACGTCGCGAGCGGGGTTCTTGGCGTCGGCCTCCGTCCGCACGCCCACGGCCTTGTCATCCTCGACCAGGATCTGCGCAATGCCACGCCGCAGTATCACTTGGCCGCCGTGCGCTTCGATGATGTCGGCCAGTTTGTCGGCCAGAATCTGGCCACCGCCCACCGGGTAAAAGGCGCCCGCGAAATAGTGCATGGCGAGGCCGGCGTGCAAGAGCGCACTGGCCTGCGACGGCGCCACGCCATAGTCGCCCGACTGGCCAAGCAGCACCGCGCGCAAGGCCGGGTCGCGGGTGCAGTCGTCGAGCAACTGCGCGACCGTGGCGTTCTGGTAGCGCGCGACGGTGCGGCCGTGCAACAGCACATCCAAGCCCGTGCGCCAGTTGAACTTGCCGCCGCGCGAATTGGTGCGGTTGATGACGGTCCACACCTCGTCCAAAAAGCGGCAGTACTTGTCGATGCCCTTCTTTTCGCTCGGAAACGTCTGGTGGAGCCGCTGGCGGTAGCGCTCCAGGCCCACCGGGATGCGGAATTCCAGGTCGGGAAACACCAGCGTGTCAAAGCCGTCCGGGTCCATCGGCGCGTAGGCGACGTCGGTAATCCCGGCCGCGGCCAGGAGCTTGGGAATCTGCCCGTCGGGTCCGCAGTCGCCGATGTAGTGCAGCCCGACGTCAAAGCGCCAGCGGGCGTCGGAGCGGCCGCGCTCGAACATGGTGGCGCAACCGCCGGCGACGTAGTGCTGGTCAAAGCAGGCGACTTTTTGACCGGCGCGGGCGAGCAGCGCGCCGGCCTCCAGACCGCCCGGGCCGCAGCCGATAATGGCGACGTCTACCGATTCGGGGACCGGCGTGCGCACGCGGCGGGCGGTGTGGAGTGTGGGGCTGTGCAGGTCGGCGGGCATGGCAGGCTCGCAGGGCGAAAGGGCGTGCAGGATGGCATGGACAGGGGCTTGGGGTCACGCAGTGGGTCGCTGCCAGCCAGGTTGCACGCCCGGATCACGCCAAGTACCCTGCTTGCACTGCGAGAATCGGCGCAGACTCTTCGCGCTCCTGCTCGCCGTTCGCAATCTGCCACACCCGTACGGAAACGATGACGGAGAACCAGCACACGCAATACAAGCAGTCCTGGCGCGACGAGTATTTGCGTTGGGTCTGCGGGTTTGCAAATGCCAATGGTGGGCGCTTGGTCATTGGCAAAGACGACCGCGGCATCGTCGTTGGGGTCGCCAACGCCGCCAGACTGCTGGAAGAGATTCCAAACAAAGTCAGAGACATTCTCGGCATCGTTGTCGACGTCAACTTGCACCAGTCGGCCGGGCTGCACTTTCTTGAAATCGTCGTTGCGGCGTATCCGCATCCTGTCAGCTACAAAGGCGAGTACCACTACCGCTCTGGCAGCACCAAGCAGGAACTCAAAGGTGCTGCGCTGGACCAGTTCCTCTTGCGCAAACACGGCCGACGGTGGGACGCGGTTCCCCTGCCAGGGGTCATGGTCGCCGATCTGGACGCCACGGCGTTGCGGCGCTTTCGGCAACTCATCGCCCGCAGTCGGCGGATCGCGCCCGATCTCCTGGATGATGACGACGGCGCGCTCATCGAAAAGCTGCACCTGACAGAAGCCCTGCGCCTCAAGCGCGCTGCCGTCTTGCTATTCCACTCTGAGCCGGAGCGCTTCATTGGCGGCGCTTTTGTCAAAATCGGCCGCTTTCAATCTGACAGCCTGCTGCAATACCACGACGAGGTCCGCGGGCCGCTGATCGCGCAGGTCGATCGCGCCCTGGATCTGCTGTTGACCAAGTACCTGCCAGCCGGGTGTCGATCGAGGGCGTACAGCGCATTGAGCGCCACCCGGTGCCCGAAGCAGCGCCGCGAGAGGCTTTGCTCAATGCTCTGGCGCACAAGGACTACGCCAACGCCGCGCCCATCCAAATCAGCGTCTACGACGACCGCGTGCTGCTCTGGAACAACGGAGAATTACACCCCGGCTGGACGGTCGAGATGCTCGCGGTCAAACATGCGTCTCAGCCGTTCAACCCCGACATCGCGCACGCATTGTTTCTCGCCGGCCTGATTGAAGCGTGGGGCAGCGGCTATGACCGGATGAAGCAAGCCTGTCGAGCCGCAAACAACCCGCCGCCGCACTGTTGGGTCGAGGCCGGCGGCATTTGGCTGGCGTTGCAGTTTGCGCTAGCGGACTCGGTTGTGGCCACCAAAGGGCCCACTGCGGCCGCTTATGCGCCAGAGGCGCTCGCACTACGGCCGGAGATGCGGCCGGAGATGCGGCCGGAGTCGACGCTCGCTGAGCGAGTCGTTGACCTCTTGTCACTGGGTCCGCTGGCCATGACAGAGTTGGCCGCCGCGCTGGGTCACGCGACCGTGTCGGGCGAACTGCAAAAGCAGGTCCGCCGCCTGCGACGGTTGGGCAAGGTCGAACTGACGCTGCCAGCTACCCCAAACAGCGGGCGGCAAAAATACCGCTTGACCGATTTGGGTCGGGCGACGCGGGTGGAAAGCGGACACCTCGTCGATGGCGAAGAACCGGCAGAGCATGAAATGAAGGGGGTCGATTGAAGCGGCGTGCACTGGTCGGGCCGGGGTGGTGCCGGTACGGCTTTGTGTTGCTCGCCGCAACCGGATGTTTGGACGCAGCGCCTCGGACCTACGGCTACGGCTGTAAGGCGGATGCGGAGTGCCAGTGTGGGCGCAAATCCAAACCCGAGCGCCCATTCTTTTTTAGGTTTGTAATTTCAAGCCATTGGCTAGCGGCCTTGGCGGCGCATCGACCGCCTGGCGGAAACTTTCATCCCAGGTATCCGACGCCCATGCACAACGCAGCC
>SXGT01328343.1_pt1 | contig 26760 bp, 16 predicted proteins | sample 3176221 | NCBI WGS metagenome assembly SXGT01 (sample SAMN11356862, study PRJNA531348) | freshwater metagenome | isolation source: freshwater sample F1-120 | place: China: Fuxian Lake, Yuxi | collected 2017-12-25
CGACGCACCATCTCGATCCTGAAGCTCATGGGGTAGTTGCTGCTCATGCGCTGATCCTCTCACCGCCCCCGATTCGATTCAACCCCTTCAGCCACCCAAACATTGGGCCGCCGGGGTGACAACTACCCTGACACAGGGGGTGGGCCTGTGCCCATTTTGTACCAGGCTCAGGGCGCGATGCTTGACGATCGGCGCTTGCCGCGCGAGTCGCACGCCTGACCGACCCCGCTACAGCCGCCATTGCGGCGTTCATCGGCGCTGAAGGGTGCGGTCTGGGCAGAACAGGATCGACACGGCGACGCTGCGCAAGATCCTTGCGCGCTTTGGCTGCAAGCTCTTGCACACCCACGGCTCCCATGAGCGGTGGCAATGCGGCCAGCGCTTCAATACTGTGGCCGCAGCGCGCCATGGGACCCCAGGCGTGATGCGCAACATCATCAAGGATCTGACGCCGTGCCTGGGCGAAGGATGGCTGGGGGCATGACCACATACAACGTTCGATACGAACTCGACGAGGCGGGCAACTGGGTTGCCAAAGCCCTGGATCTCGAAGGCTGCCACACCTTCGCGCCATCCATCTCAAGGGCACGCATGGGGATTCGCGAGGCCATGAGCCTGATCATCGGCCACGAGGAAGCCGCCGCCGCCCTCTTGTCCGAGGTGATCGTCTACCCAACGATCCCAGGCGCACCCGGCAGCATCGAGGCCCTCAAGGTCATGAGCGCCACCGAGCTTCGGCACCTCTACATGAGGATCTTCAAGTCCGACACCCTTGCTGGGAGACCCTTCATCGAGCGCCGGCTTGGTGCGGCCTTGGCGCTGGGGCGATCGGACCCTCGATCGTGAGCACGCCCTCTTTGATCTTCTTCGACGGCGTGAGCCTGCCTTAGGGCATGGGCGCTCCTGAGCCCAGCATTGAGGCCGTCGTACAGGTCCAGCTCCTCATCAATAGCCCAAGCGTGCAGATCGTGGTGCAGCCGCTCAGAGCCCAAGGCCGAGATACCTTCGCCTCCTTGCGCGACCCCTCCTCAAAACCCCTTCGCTCCTGCCGCCCCTTCAAAAGGCCCACTGAACGGCTACGCACAGGTCGAGGGGTTGCTTATCACGCCCACGATCGGTAAAGTCACGAGGAGATATCTTGTCTACGAGCGTCATAAGAAGAAATTTAGGCGCTTTGACCTGCCAGAAAGAAGTGTTCTAGAGGAGAATCGATGGGTCGTTTTTTCACGCACTATTGGTCATACGATCGCAACGATCTGGAAGGCTACGTCGCCGCCGGTGCCATGATGGACCACACGCCGGGTTCCCTGTTCGTCCGGCGAGGTGTCAAGGCCGGTGACTTCGTCTACGTCTTCAGTGTGAAACGTGGCGTCCTTTACCTCCTTGGCAAGCTTCAAGTTGGGGAAATCGTTTTTTCCACCCATGAAGCCGAGAAACGCTTGCAGCAGGACAACTTGTGGGAGGGGCCGGAGCATCTGATTGCAAGTTGTTGCACGCCAGCCCAGTTGATCGATGTGCCCATTCAGGTCGTCGAGAAGTTGCAATTTGAAACAGCTTCCGGACAGACCACGCTAAAGTTCGTAGAACCGGGGGAGCTAGATCCCCAGACCATTCGAGGGGTCAGGGAACTGACCTATGATAGCGCTCTGGAACTGGACAGATTGCTACCTGCGATGGAGCCTTTGTCCGTCGGCAAGACGTGAGTGCAACTGGGCCATGCCGAATTCGTCGCTGCACCTGACTGGGGCTGCATCACGAATGTTCGTGGTTCAACGTTTTGCAGGTGGCCCCGGCAGGTGAGCTTTGTTAAGGCTGGTCCGCCGCACTCCCATCCTCTCACCTCCTCCTCAGAGGGCGATCCTTGGGAGCCGATCCCGCTCCCACATCAGCTCCCACATCTGCCTCGCGTGTGTGGGACATTGCGGGTCGGCGCGGGGCGTGTCTGCCTCACCGATCCCGATGGACGCGGGATCTGTCGAGATCGCGGCCCCCCGGAGGCTAGAATCGCACTCTAGAGGTCAGGGGTTCGATCCCCCTCAGCTCCACTTGCCAAAGGGCGACCTTCACGGGTCGCCCTTGTCGTTTCTTGCTCCCCCTTTCAAGCTCAGATCCCACGTCCAATTTCCGCGCTCAGGCCGCCCTCCTTCATCCTTGCGACTCACTTCAACGTGTGTCTTGATGGAGAGACATTGTCTCTGGACGATGGATGCCTCGGTCACCCCAGAAACCCGACAAGGTAAGGCCATGAAGATCCTCTCGATGGGCCTGCCCGCGCTGCTCGTCCTCACGCTCTTTGCCTGCTCCGACGCCGACGATGAGCGCGCCGACCCCAACCCCTCCCAAGAGGCCGATCCCGAACCCGAGGCCACCCCCGAGCCCTCTGCTGACCCTGAACCCACCCCCGAGGCCACACCCGAGGCCAATCCCGAACCCGAGGCCACTCCTGAGCCCGAGCCGCCCCTCATCGAGCCCCTCGACTTTGCCGCCATCGGCCCTGTGACCCTGATCCGGGGCGGCTTTGGCTTCACCGAAGGACCCGCCTGGGACCGCGCCAGCAACCGCCTCCTCTTCAGCGACATCGACGGCGACACCATCCACAGCTACACCGCCCCCGACACCTTCGGCGTCTTCCTCCAGCCCAGCGGCCAATGCAACGGACTCGCCTTCGATCCAGAAGGCCGCCTCCTGATCGCCGGCCACCTGTCGCGCAACGTCACCCGCACCGATCTTGAGGGCAACGCCGAGATCCTCGCCGACAACTTCGAAGGCCAGGCCTTCAACTCCCCCAACGACATCGTGGCCCGCGCCGATGGCACCATCTACTTCACCGATCCCCTGATCGTCCGCAACATCGAGCCCGAGCTCGACTTCGAGGGCCTCTTTCGCATCGATCCCCAGGGCAACCTCCACCTCGAGCTTGCCCAGACCGACTCTCCCAACGGCGTGATCCTCTCTCCAGATGGGACGGTCCTCTACGTCACCTACACCTTCATTCGAGAACTGCGCGCCTACGACGTCGCCCCTGATGGGCGACTCAGCGGCGAGCGCGTCATCGCCCGCCCCACCATCGGCGACGGACTGGCCGTCGATCGCGCGGGCTATCTCTACGTCACCACCGGTCTGGGCATCGTCGTCTACAGCCCCGACGGCGCCGAGCAGGGCACCATCCCCGTCCCCGAGATCCCCGCCAACTGCACCTTCGGCGGACCCCTCGGCGACACCCTCTTCATCACCGCCCGCAAGGGGCTCTACCAAATCGCCGAGATGCCCATCCCAGGCTTTTGACAGCGCCCCGCCAGACAGAAGAGCCGCGCTCAAGATCCCGCCAACACAACGGATTTCGGCAACGCCAGGGTCAAGACAGGGCGCGCCCGTGCCGACCGCAAGCGCAGGGATCTCGCGCCGACGAGCCCAGGTCTGGCGCGCCCGAGGGGCCTTGATCCCGTCAATAAAAAACTGTCGCAGGCGGCCGATCCTCTCCGACGCATCACCTCAACGTTGAAGATGAGGTTTTGAAGCGCGTGGCATCGAGCCATCCCAACGCATCGCCTCATCATTTCAATCCAGGGGTCCAGCATGGAGCGCCGGCGAGGCTCCCGGGTCTTCGCTTGTCGGGTGGCCATCGGGCTCAGGTGGCCGGAGAGACTCCAAAGCCCAGGGCCTTCCCGGTCGCTGAGCCCGCGTTCGTCGAGGAGCGTGCCTGCCAAGGCCGCCGCTGGACTTGCGCCAACGACGCCGACGTGACACGAACAGAGCAAGCAAGGTAACCAGGGCTTGGCCCCGATCCCTGGAGGGGAGGCTGTGTGGAGGCCCGATGAAACGCTGGCTCCTGGTGGCGATGACCGCGCTCCTCATCTCGACCGCCTCGGCGGTGGGCGTGGGCGGCTTCCTGGCGGTGACCTTCGGGGCCGTCGGCGCCGCCATGCTCCCGCCCGACACCGCAGGGGAGCTGGTCGGGCCGTGGGCGTGCCCGGCAGGGACAAGGACCGACGTTGAGGCGCGCAAGTCGCAATGCAACGCCCACAACCGCAACTCCGGGACCTGCCACACCCTCCAGATCGACTGCGTTGACGAGCGCGGCAAGCTCATCGAGCGCGTCGATCCCAACACGTCGATGCTCACCCTCGTCGGCGTGTGCATGGGCTACGCCTTTCTGGGCTTCGGGCCGCTGGTGTTCTTGATCACCTTCGCCGGGGTCTTTCTGACGGGCGGAGCCCTCAAAAAAGGGGTGGACGTGCTGGAAGCCCGGCTGAAGCGGTCGTCGACCTCGCCTCCTGCGGCGTGAGCGGCGGTTCACCCTGCGCGTCAGGCTCGCGGGCGCTCAATCGCCTGAGGACAACAGCCGCATCCATTCCCTCGCGCCTTGATCCAGTCTATTTTCGACCCCGGTCTCTGCCCTCCACATCAACACGAGGCGCCGCGAGCGCCTTTCATGGGAGCAATCCATGTCGCTCAGGATCGAACGCGCCGACGGTTCAACGTACACAGTCTCCGGCTACGAGCACGCCGACACGCCCTCCGAAGTCCGCCAGTATGACGTCGGCAGCGCGTCGGTTCGGAACCTGCCGCCGAAGGTCGACATGCGACCCTCCCTGACCGCCGTCGAGAACCAGGGCGCCTCCAACAGCTGCGTCGCCAACGCCGTGGCCGGCGCCTACGAGTACCTCTTCAAGCGCCACCACGAGGACGAGGACTACGACGTCAGCCGCCTCTTCGTCTACTACAACGCGCGGCGACCGAGGGGCCGCCAGAACATCGACGGCGGGACGCGCATCATCGAAGCCATCGAGAGCCTGAGGCAACACGGCGCCTGCTCGGAGGCGACGTGGCCCTTCGTCCTCGAGAAGGTCAACACGGAGCCCGACGAGGACGCCTACGGGGAAGCCAGCGGCTTCCTCATCGAGGACGTGCTCCATGTCCCCACCGACATGCAGACCTGGAAGCAGGTGCTGGCCGAAGGCTACCCGATCATCTTCGCCATCCAGCTCTTCAAGTCCTTCGACGCCCACCGCAAGAAGGGCCTCGTGCCCTCGCCCTCGCCGGCCGAGACCGGACGCGAGGCCCACGGCGCCCACGCCCTGCTCTGCGTGGGCTACAGCGACCCCGACCGGGTCTTCATCGTCCGCAACAGCTGGGGCTCGGAGTGGGGCGACGGGGGCTACTGCTACATGCCCTACGACTACGTGATCAATGCGGATTTCAACCACGGAGACTCGTGGATCATCCGTCAGGTTGACGCCGCAGAGATCGACGAGGAGACCTGGGGCGACGACAGCAGCCTCATCGAGGACGTCGGCACGGTCCTGGCCCAGATGACCGACGAGGAGTACTCCCAGCTGCTCGACGCCATGGGCGAGGTCCCCCTGGAGGCCCGACTGGCTCACCTGATGCTCAGCGCCGTGGGCGCCGACGGCGACATCGCCGATGACGAGCTTGAGGCCATCGCGGAGTTCCTCGGCCGCGTCTTTGACTCGATCGGCGTCAAGCTCAAGCCCAACAAGGTGCTGCGCCGCGCTGGCCGACTCCTGGCCGACGAGGCGCTGCTGGAGGAGACCGTCGCGCTCTTCGACCAGCACCTCCCCAAGGCCTCCCTGGCGGGCATCCTCGCCGAGATCGCCGCTGCGGCAGGCGCCGACGACATCTCCGACGAGGAGTCACACTTCGTCTACAGCCTCGTGCAAGCCTGGCAGGTCGAGGCGGCCTTCCAGGACGCCGGAGATGACCAGGACGACGAAGAGGACGAGGAAGAGGGCGAGGAAGACGAGGGCGACGCGGCCAGCTACGTCGGCGCCGAGCTCGCGCAGATGAGCGAGGAGGACTTCGAGGCGCTGGAGGAGGAGGCCGGCGACGTCTCGATGGACACGCGCATCGCCCTGGTGCTCCTCGGCCTCGCGATGGCCGATGGCGATCTCTCCGAGGAGGAGTTCGGTGCGGTGGTGGACGTCCTCGATCGCATGTTTGACCAGGCCGGCATCAAGACCAAACCCCGCAAGGCGGCCCAGCGGGCGCTTGGGCTGATCGAAGACGACGAGGACGACGCCCTCTTCTACGAGTCCGTGGAGTTGATCGGCCGCTACCTGTCGCCGGACGCCCTCGGGGGCCTCTTCGCGGCGGCGCTGGAGATCGTCGGCGCCGATGGCCTCAACGAGCAGGAGGAGGAGTGGCTGGCGTGGCTGGCCCAGGCGTGGGAGATCGAGGTGGAAGGCTGAACTCCACCGCCGCTGCGGCCAACGCGCGCCGCAGCGGACGGCCAGAGCGCCTCGGAGAGATGCGGCGCGACGGCGCGGCGTGGACGGCCAGAGCGCCCTGGAGAGGTACGGCGCGGAGAGAAGCGATCCGGTGGTCGCGGCCCGCCTCAGGGCGCCTCGATCAGCCGCGCGCCGCGCCCGTCCAGATCGAGCGTGAAGCTCAAGGCGTCAGGCTGGCCGTCGTTGTTCAGATCGATGTCGGCGTTGTCCACGAACAAGGGGACGAAGAGCGAGCAGGCCCCGGCGATCAGCGAGCAGCGCGCCTCCTCGGGGCTCCCGTCGCACCGATCAACCCGGACGGCGGAGCAGCTCGGCGCTGGCTCGCCGTCCAGGTTGATGAGATCGCCGACGACCTCGACGCAGCTGCATGTCGGGGACTGGATGTAGGCGTTGATCAGCGCCAGCAGAGAGCGCAAGGAGACCGCCCCGGTCATCCGACCCAGGATCGCCACCCCCTCCGGCCCGTCCACGTCGACATTGCCCTGCAGCTCCACTCTGTCGAGCTCCATGGGGATCGAGATCGGGAAACCAAAGAACGCCCCCGACAGGATCCGGCTCAAGGGCGCCGAGCCTGACAAGCGCGCCTGGCCTCCCGCGTAGGTGTTCCCGTTGATGACACCCCCGGGGATCCTCGACAGCGGCCCGCGCCCGTCAAACTGCCCCGAGGCGATGAAAAAGATGTCACCGCCCGGGTTCTGATCGAAGGCCTCAAGATCGAAGAGGTCCACGGAGAGCGGCGCCTCCACGATGGGAATCCTCAATCCTTGCCAGGACATGCCGATCAACAGCTCGCCGCGCTGGAACATCTGCGCCAGCCGCACGTTGAAGTCCCCCTCCTCGATCAAGCCCAGCAACGAGGCCAGCAGCCCACCCAGGACGTTGTCGACGGTCCCGTCCTGATCCAGATCCGCGCCCTGCCGGGCTTCTGCAACAAGGGTCGCGCCGCCCAGGACCGTCGCCGGGGCGCCAAGGTCGAAGGGCTGCGGCTCCCCCCCTTCACAGGCGCACTGGCTCTGGAGGATGGGGTTGGCCTCGCAGATCTGCAGGTTGAGGGGCTGGCAGGCCTGCGCGAAGATCTCCGGATTGCCTTGTTCCTCGCAGCTCTGCACGCACTGCCCCTCGATGATCTCGCGGGGGAAGAGGTCCGGTGGGCAGATCTGCTCCAGGCAGTCAAAGAGGTGCGAACAGCCGCTGACGCAGTCGATCGGGCCAAAGACCACCACCGAGGCGCTGGCCTCGGCCACCCGACCGTCCGTCCGCGTGGCCCGCGCGAGGATCACATGCTCCCCCCGGCCAAGCGCCTCGGCGTCGATCTGGACGGGATAAGGCGCCTCGAAGCTCGCCCCGATCTGGCGCCCGTCGACGGACCAGACCACCGACGCCACCTCGCCGTCATCGTCGATCACCTCGGCCTGCAACTCGACCAGCCCCTCGATCAAGTCGCCATCCACCAAAGGCGCGCAAGCTCGCCCGCAGCGCGCGATCTCGACCCGCCCGGGGTGGTCCACCTGGACCTCGACGCTGGCCTCGGCCTCGTGGCCGGCCGTGTCCGTCACCACCGCCCGCAAGACCCGCTGCCCTGCTTCGAAGGCCGGCGTCCAGAGCAGCCGGCCATCGACAAGCTCGCCCTCCAGATCCCCGTCCACGAACAGGCGCGCTGACGCGATCCCGAGATCGTCAACAGCCTCCACCACCACCTCGACGGGCCCGCCGATCAACTCGCCCTCCACCGGCGACGCGAAGACCACCGACGGGGCGCGATCCACCCTGAAGACGCCCGCCGCCACGCTCGACAGCCCTGCGGTGTCCGTGGCCGTCGCGCGCAGCTCATGATCGCCCGCCCCAAGCCCCGAGCTGTCCATCACGACCGCGAAAGGCGCCCTCTCGTCAATGAGGATCTGCCCTTCGATCTCGAAGCGCACCTCCCGCACGCCATTGGCGTCTTCGACCAGGGCCGAGGCCGCCACCTCGTCCTGAACCGCCCCTTCGGGGAGGGTCAAGGCGATCTCGGGCGGCGTGCTGTCGACCACCACCTCGATCGACAGCTCGCCGCGCTGCCCGGCGGTGTCGGTGGCCACGGCCCGGATCGTGTGAGGGCCGTCGTCGAACTCCGCCGTGTTCCAGCGCGACCGGTAAGGGACCGTCGTGTCCTCCACCAACAAGCCCCCGTCGATGAAGACCGAGACCTCGACGACCCCGTCGTCGTCCAAAGGCTCCACCTCGATCTCCACCGACCCCGAGAGCAGCTCTCCAGCCTCGGGCGCCCCGAAGGCGACCGTCGGCGGCAGATCGCCATCCCCCACGACGACGCTGACACTCGCCTCGCCGAGGTTGCCCGCTGCGTCCGACGCCACCGCGCTGATCGTGTACACCCCCTGCGCCACCTGCGCCGCGTCCCAGGTCACCTCGTAGGGCGCCTGCTCAAGCCGCGCCAGCAGCTCGCCGTCGACCCTGACCTCGACGGCCTCGACCCCCACGTCATCCACCGCCGTCACCGCGATCAACACCTCCCTTGCGACCTCCTCGCCCTGAGCCGGCCTGAGGATACCCACCAAGGGCGCCAGGACGTCACCAGGCTCGTTGTTGGGGTTGTTGTTCGGGTTGTTGTTCGGGTCGTTGTTGCCCGGGTCGTTGTTGCCGGGATCGTTGTTGCCCGGATCGTTGTTCGGATCGTTGTTCGGATCGTTGTTCGGGGTCTCTTCGACGAGGCCAGCCACATCCCGCGCGCACGCCGATGGGGCGATCGCCCAAAGGAGAGAGATCGCCAACAACCTCAACGCTATAGCTCGCATCCCACCCTCTCGCCAGGCGTGCCTCACCAGCACCGTGATGCGCCATTGTCCCGCCTCGGCTCGCCCGGCGCAAGCGCCCGATGTCCCGGTGAGATTTCCGACGCCCTGCGAACGCCCCAATCTCGACGAACGCCCCACGCTCGGCGAGCACCCCACGCTCGATGAGCACCCCACACGCGAGGATCGCCCCACGCTCCTCGCACCGCCCGTTGGGCGGGCTCGTCGGGTGGGGCTAGAAACTCAGGGGGGCTGCGCCCTGTCGGTCGCAGGCCAGCGGACGGGCACAAGAGATTCGCAGGGCGGATCAGCGCGTCGAAGTGGGCCTGTGGATTGGTATTTTCACGCCCCCTGGTGTCGACATCAGGCCGCGCGCGGGCCTGCGACCGACAGGGCGCAGCCCACCCGGGCATCCAAGCCCCACCCGACGAGCCCGTCCCCCGGAGGGGGGCGGTGCGAGGAGCGTGGGGCGTTCGTGGGGCCTGGAGCCTTCCTTCAGCAAACCTGTTCGCGCGCCCCTCACCTGTCGAGGTAGAGCCTGACCGGGCCTCGGGGGCGCTCGACGCCGACCTCCTCTCCAAAGAGCGCCGCGCCGTAGCCCAGCAGCAGCAGGCGACCATCCTGCGGCGCGATCTGCATCCCGTCGATCAAGATACCCCAGAAGTTCGTGTCGGGCTCAAAGGGCCGCAGCGCCTCAAAGCGCTCGCTCCACCGAAAGACCCCGTCTGCCCCCATCCGCTCGACGAGGATCGAGGATGCGTCAAAGCCGTCGCCAAGGCACTCCCGATGTCCCAGCAAGTAGAAGTCGTCCGACTCGGGATCGGCCAGCACCGCATGATCGAAGACCGCGCAGCCATCCGCAGGGTCGAGCAGCCCCGTCCAGGCCACCTCGCCCCCCGGCCTGAAGATCACCAGCCGCTCCACCGACTCCCTGCCCCACGGCCCCTCCCGCACCTCGTCGCCCGAGAAGCGATCCACCACCGCCACGAAGCCCCCCGGCCCCACATCCATGATCGACGGGCGGCGGTAGAAGTCCCGCGTCCGCCGCCACTGTTGCCGCCACACCGCACCCCAGCCCGCGTCGGGATCGAGCCTCGACAGCGTCGACAGGTTCGCGTCGCCCGGGTCCTGCGTCAGCTCGGGGATCCTCGGCGACCCCTGATCCGGCTCGCCCTGGTGGGTCGCAAGCACCAGGACCTCCATCCCGTCCTCGGCCAGCCTCACCTCCATCGCCTGCCCCTCGATGGGGCCGCCGCCCGCCGCGCTCACCTGCGCGCCCGCCTCATCCAGCAGGTAGAGGTTCAGCCCCCAGCTCCCATCAACCCGCGGCCCCGGCCCGGCGACCACGATCGAGCCGTCAGCCCTCACCAGCATGTGCGACGGGTACTCGTACTGTTGGAAGACCCGCAGCGGCGAGGGCTCCCCCGTCGCCGAAATCCTCACCAATATCGACTGGTTAGGCGCCACTGCCTGGCACCCGAAGTTCATCGCGTCGATCGCCTCGATCACCGCCAGCGCACCCCCATCCTCCAAGGGCGCCAGCGCCCGCGGCGCCGCGTCCCCCCACCGCGACAGATCCAGCGACCACACCCGCGACCTCGCGTCCGCCTCCAGGCGCGCGATCGACCCCGGCACCTGCCCCGAGGGCGTCCGCGCGCCCTCCAGATCGTAACAACGCCCCAGAAAGCCGCCGTCGGCCAACGCCATGAGGTCGAAGCAGTCCTCCCCCCCGGGCTCCCGCCGCTCGACCTGCCTTCGCCCCGTGTCCAGCCCCAGCACCATGGACCTGGGCTCATCCGCGACCACCGCGCACCGATCCCCCTCGCACGGCACCCCGCCCCACCCGACGACCTCGATCCCCTCGGCGCTCACCTCCGCCGAGAGATCGAGCCGCTGGCAGGCCGACTCCGCCCACCGACAATCCCCCGAGCACGCCGCCCTCACCCCCTCCGTGCACCGACAGTCCAGCCCCGCGGCCTCATCCTTGATCCGCGCCGGCGGGTTCTCTTCCGCCACCAGCCGCCCGCGCACCCTCACCCTCATCGACTGCTCCGGCACCTCACCGCACACGCCGCTCCCTGACCCCGGCACGCACTCCACCTGCACGCACGAGACAGACTCCCCCTGGCACGCCCAGGCAAGGTGGCCCTCCTCACCCTCGCAAACCAGCGCAGAGACTCGACAATCGTCACACCCATCCCCATCGACCCCATTGCCGTCGTCGCACGACTCTCCCGCCTCGATCATCCCATCGCCGCACACCGACGGCCGCGCGTGGAAGCCCACCGAGGGCGGCGGCGTCGTCGTATACCGACAATACGAGGTCCCCTCGTGGTAGGTCGCCGACCACCGACCGGCGATCCGCAGCGGCTCCGCCCCTCGATCCGCCCTCAACCTCACCAGATGAAAAAACCCCTCCGGCAGCTCTCTCTCCTGGCCATCCACCACCACCGCGCCCGCCTCCGGCAAGCGCGCCATCAAGCGCGCCCCCGATTCGAAGATTCGCCCGACCACCGCCTCGCGAAGCTCCCCGAGCGTGTAGGGCGCCTGCCCGTACTCCCAGCTCGACGGCGTCAGCGCCGCTGGCACATGGACCAGCGCCACCGGCTCCTCCACCTCCAGCGCGATCTGCATCCGCGCGATCCCTGGCCCCCTCGACCCCACGGCCGGAAACGAGGCCTGACCCAGCGGCCCGTTGGGCGCGTTCGAACTCAACGCGACAACAATGTCAGCCTCCCACGATCCCGACACCTCGACGTCGAAGGACGCCACCGGCCCGCAGACCTCTTGAATCCAGGACAGATCCCGCGGCGTAAAGCCGTCGCAGGCCGTGCCCACATAGGCCGCCTCGGGCTCGCCTCCCCCTTCGGGCTCACCGATCCCTTCGGGCTCGACCTCGACATCTGCGGATCCGGTGTCGTTGGCCGGATCGCCGCACGCCGCCAACCACGCTCCCAGGACTCCCACCGCCGCCGCTCGACCCCACCAACCGCTCATCGATCCCTCCGCTCCAGATGCGCCGCCGGACCCAAGCAGATCGTATGCCACGTTGAGAAACCTCCCGGCGCTGGCAGGCCTGAGCGCGCCGCGACAGGGCGGGGCTTGTGGGCTGAAGCGGGCCGGGATACCCTTCGGAGGTGAGCCAAGGGCGTGGGGATGGGAGGGGCGGTCTGAGGTATGGGGAACGACTGGGAGAAGCTGGCGGGGGAGCAAGGGGAGCAGATCCCGTCGGGGCGGCTGGGTCGGGCGCTGAAGTTCGGCCGCATGGGCGCCAAGGTGGCGGCCTCGACGCTGATGAGCAGGGCCGGGAGCCTCTTGAGCGGCCAGCCAGGGGCCGAGGCCAGGCAGCAGGCCGCCGAGCTTGGCGCGAAGCACATGGTCGAGGTCATGGGGCAGCTCAAGGGGGCCTCGATGAAGATCGGCCAGCTCCTGAGCGCCGATCCGGAGCTTGTCCCCGAGGGGTTTTCGGACGCGCTGGCCGGCTTGCAGCGCAATGCCCCGCCGATGACCTGGGAGACGGTCACGCGGCAGATCGAGCGGGCGCTCGATCGCCCGGTCGAGGCGGTCTTCCGGTCCTTTGATCCCGAGCCGCTCGGCGCCGCGAGCATCGGCCAGGTCCACCGCGCGGTGCTGGAGGACGGCCGCACGGTGGCGGTCAAGATCCAGTATCCAGGGGTGATCGAGGCGCTCGACAGCGACATCAAGACGCTGGGCTCGATGATGACCTACGCGCGGGCCGTGATGGACAAGCGGCGCCTCAACGCCTACCTGGAGGAGGTTCGCGCCGTCATCCTGCAAGAAACCGATTACATGGCCGAGGGGCGCAACCTGGACCGCTTCGCCGACCTGCTGGCGAGCCAGCAGGGCCTGAGGTGCCCGCGGCCTGTCATGGAGTGGACTCGCCCTGGCATCCTGGTCATGGAGTTCGTCGAGGGCGTCAAGTTCGACGACGCGCTGGCCGAGATGCCCGACGGCCCCCGGCGGCAGCTCCTGCTGGATCGGTGGGTGTCGACATTCTCGTGGATGTTCCATGAGTTGCACGAGCTGCACGCCGATCCGCACCCCGGCAACTTCATGCTCGACGCCGACGACAACCTCGTGCTGCTCGACTTCGGCTGCGTGCGCAGCTACGACCCGGCGCTGACCGACGGCCTGCTCTCGGTCCTGGACTGCTGCTGGCAGAAGACCCCCGCCCGGGCCCTGGAGATCTACAGCCGGATCGACTTCGGCCGAGATGGTTTTGACGTGCGGAGCCTCGACGTCGAGATCGTCGACGGCTACCACCGCATCCTGCTCGAACCCTTCCTCGTCGACGCCCCCTTCGACTTCACGCACTGGAAGCCGGCCATGGAGGGCAAGATGTTCATGCTGCACAACCCCTCCCTCTTCAAGCTGGCCCCGCCGCCCGGCGTCCTGACCTACTTCCGCGTCCTGAGCGGGATCAAGGGCCTGCTGGCCCGCGTCGGCGGCAGCGTCAACGTCTGCCGCATGGCCATGGACACCGCCGAGCGCCGCGGCCTCCTGTCTCCCAACCCCAAGGTCTGATCGTTTGCCCTCCACGAAGTGTCGCTCTACTCTCATCCCCCAGGCGCCTTCCGCCAAGCCCCGGAGCCCTCCGATGAAGACCCCACGCCTTATCTGGTTCCCGCTGGTCGCGGCCGCCTGCGCGTTGATGGCCTGCTCAGACGACGCGCCGCCCTCGGTATCCAAGGTCCAGGACTGCGCAACGGACGACGACTGCGGCGCCTTCGAGATCTGCGCCGAGGGCGAGTGCGTCCTCGTCGACGCCGCCGACGCGACGGACGACACCACCCCGCCGCCGCTTGAGGATGCCGAGGAGAGCGACGTTGAGGACGCCCCCCGCACGGGAGATCCCTGCGACGAGGGCGCAGACTGCCCAAGCGGCTTCTGCATCGAGGTCGCCGGGGGCACCGGGCAGCGGATCTGCACGGAGTTCTGCAACCCCAACACCCCCTCGACCTGCCCGACCGGCTTCGTCTGCGCCGCCGTGAGCAACACGGGCGCCGACAGGACCTTCCTGTGCTTCCCCGAGGCCGACATCCTGTGCCGCGCCTGCGAAGAGAACGGCGACTGCGGGGGCCTGAGCGATCTGTGCCTGGAGTACCCCGACGGGCGCTTCTGCGGGCGCAGCTGCCAGACGCGCGACTGCCCCGAAGGCTACGACTGCGTCGAGGTCGAAGGGCCAGAGGGCGCTTCCCGGCAATGCCGCGCCGAAGTGGGCTTCTGCTCGGCCTGCTTCGACATCGACGGCGACAGCTTCGGCGAAGGCTTCGAGTGCCTCGGCCTGGACTGCGACGACCGCGACCCGGCCCGCTACGAGGGGGCCGACGAGCTGTGCGACGAACAGGACGACGACTGCGACGAGGTGATCGACGAGGGCTTCGACCTCCAGGCCGACCCCTCCAACTGCGGGCGCTGCGGCGCAGAGTGCTTCTTCGACGGCGCCGAGGCGCTCTGCGTCGAGGGCCTGTGCGCCCTCGGACCCTGCCGTCCCGATCGCCACGACATCGACCGCTCGCCCGACAACGGCTGCGAGCTCTTCTGCACCATCGAGAACGAGGGCGTCGAGCTGTGCAACGACCTCGACGAGGACTGCGACGGAGAGGAGGACGAGGGCTTCGAACTGCTCAACGATCCGGCGAACTGCGGGCGCTGCGGGCGCGCGTGCGACTTCCCGGACGCCATCGCCGGATGCCAGGACGGCGAGTGCTTCATCGACCTCTGCGAGCCGCTGCACTACGACATCAACCGCGATCTCGAGGATGGCTGCGAGTACATCTGCCTCATCACCCAGGAAGGCCAGGAGGTGTGCGACCAGATCGACAACAACTGCGACGGCGCCGTCGATGAGGGCTTCGACGTGCGCACCGACAACGATCATTGTGGGAGGTGCGGCAATGCCTGCGAGGGCCGGCCCAACCGGACCCCCGTGTGCCTGGACGGCCAGTGCGGAGCCGGCCAATGCGATGAGGGCTTCTTCGACGCGGACGGTCGCGACGACAACGGCTGCGAGTACGCCTGCGAGCGCCAGAACCTGGGCCGCGAGGCGTGCAACGGCGTCGACGACGACTGCGACGGCGAGGCGGACGAGGGGCTGCTCAACGCCTGCGGCCTGTGCGGCCCGACCCCCGCCGAGGTGTGCGACGGGATCGACAACGACTGTGACGGGGGCATCGACGAGGGTCTGCTCAACGCCTGTGGCCTTTGTGGCCCCACCCTCGCCGAGGTGTGCGACGGGATCGACAACGACTGCGACGGTGACATCGACGAGGGCCTGCTCAACGCCTGCGGCCTGTGCGGCGCCCTGCCCGCCGAGGTGTGCGACGGGATCGACAACGATTGCGACGGTGACATCGACGAGAGCCTGCTCAACGCCTGCGGTCAGTGCGGGCCGACGCCCACGGAGGTCTGCAACACGATCGATGATGACTGCGATGGTCAGATCGACGAGGGGCTGCTCAACGCCTGCGGCCTGTGCGGCGCGGTGCCCGTCGAGGTGTGCGACGGGAACGACAACAACTGCGACGGCCAGACGGATGAGGGGCTGCTCAACGCCTGCGGCCAGTGCGGGGAGCTGCCCGTCGAGGTGTGCGACGGGATCGACAACGACTGCGACGGGACCGTGGACGAGGGGGTGTGCGGGGCCTACATCCAGAGCCGCTGCCGCCTCTTCGTCGGGTGGGCCGACAACAACCAGGGCCCGTCGGGGGCCTCGACGACCTGGGAGACGTGCCCGGCCGGCGACAGGGACAACAGCGGCGACGTGCGCTGCGTGGGGACGCGGCGCGACGGGCGCTTCGCCCGGCTGCAGTTGCCCGGCGACGTCGACGGCAACGACCGGGTCGCCGTGGCGCTCCTGTGCGACGACGACAACAACGCGCCCCTGGCCGCCTATCTCCAGACCCACTGCGCCGCCTACATCGGCCACGCCGACAACAACCAGGGCGTCGACGGCAGCCCCGCCTGGGGCGACTGCCCCCCGGCGACCAGCGGCGACAACGGGCGGCAGCGCTGCACCTCGTCGGGCTTCGACGGCCGCTTTCGAGGCATCCGCCTGGCTGGGGACGTCGACGGCAACGATCAGCTCGGCGTCGCCTGGATCTGCCGCGACGACGCCGACCCCCGGCGCGCCGCGGCGATGACGGCCTCCGCGCGGATCTTCCTCGGGTGGGCCGACAACAACAACGGCCCCGCCGACGGATCGACGACCTGGGGGCCCTGCCCCAACCAGCCCTCCGGCGATCTCGGCGCGCAGCGCTGCTCCAGCACCCTCGGCGACGGCCTCTTCCGCCGCCTCCAGCTCGACGGCAACGTCGACGACAACGATCAGCTGGGCTGGGCCTTGAGGGCGCGCTGAGGGCGCTGGGCGGTGGTTCTGACGCCCTCCTCGCGGCTTCATACGGAACCACGTTTGAACCACTTTCACCTTGGGCTTCCAGGTGGCCCAACATGGAAGTGGCTTGAGCGTGGTTCCGTATCAGATCACGACGGCGGCGACGATCGGGCAGATCCTGCCGACCTTCGCGGTCGACGATCAGGACGAGGGGCTGGCGGACATCGACGCCTCGGTGCGCTGCAGCCTGCTGGGCGGGCCGCGGCTGATCCCACGGGCTACCCTCGGGCTGGTCGCTTCATGGGCCTGGAGCCGTGGCCGACGAGCAGGGAGCCGAGCGTGACGCCCTCGGGGGCGCTCTCATCGAGCCAGCGCCAGAGTTCGGGGGCCTCAAGGTCGCCGTCGAGGGCTCTGCGGTAGCGCTCGACCAGCGCGGCGACCAGCGCCGGGGTCTCTTCCAGGAGCTCGATGCGGAAGGCGCGGTAGCCGGCGGCCAGGAAGTCGGGCAGGTGCAGAGCGCCTGACTGGGCCTCGGCGTTGAAGACCGTGTTTCGGCAGCCCATGTCGGCCAGGACGACGTGCTCGCGGCCCTCGCGGTCCTTGAGGTGGACGGCGTGCGCCTCGCAGGGGCGTCCGCAGTCGCGGAAGTCGTTGCCATTGCTCAGGAATTTACAGAAGACGCAATGCTCGGTGTGGAAGAGCGGCAGGTGGTGGTGGACGATGAGCTCCAGGCGATCCTTGTAGGGTTGATCGGCCAGCGCGGCCAGCTGCGAGGCGTTGAGGTCGTGCGTGGGGGCGAGTCGCTCCAGGCCGAGATCGAGGAGGTGGGCGACGGTCAGGGCGTTGGCGGCGTTGAGGGAGAAGTCGCCGAAGAGAGGGGGGACGGCTTCGCCCTGGACGGTCAGGAGGGTGCGGAGCAGGCCGAGGCTGCGCACGAGGATGGCGTCGGCGCCCGTGTTGAGCATGAAGCGCCAGATGCGCTCCTCGTTGGGCTTGAGGATCCTGGGGGCGGCGGCCACGGCGAAGAGGCCGGCGCGGCGGATGAGGGCGATGGCCTCGGTGATGCCCTTGATCTCCAGAAAGTCGACGATCACCTCGTCGACGGCCTTCATGCCGATGGCGGCCTCGACCTGGGCCATCGTGCGGCACAGGACGACGAGGCGAGGGCTGGTCGTGTTCAGCGTCGCTTCGAGGGTGGGCGGGGCCTGGGTCTGGAGGAGGTGGGCGAGGAGGCCGGGGAGGGCGTGGCCGTCGTTGGAGCGCCAGGCGACCTTGTGGCGGCGGGCCAGGGAGAGGGCCTCGACGGCGCGTCGGCGGGCGTCGTTGAGGGCGCTGGAGGGGATGAAGAGGTTGCCTTCGAGGTGGACATCGAGGCGGTCGAGATCGAAGGGGGTGCCGCCCATGCGGCCGATGTATTGGCGCAGGCGCGCTTCGTCGAGGCCCTGGCCGGTGGCGGGCTCCAGGGTGGCCTCGGCGTCGACGTGGACGACGAGGCCCTGTCGGTCGCGCAGGGAGAGGCGCAGGGCCTGCCCGGCCTCGCCGTGGACCTGGGCGTCGACGGGGTCGCGGTGGTTGAACTCGCGCTCCCAGGTGCGGCGCAGGTCGGCCTCCAGGGCTTCATCGCGCGTCTTCCAGGCCAGGTCGCCGGGCTTGATCCTGCCGAGATCGACGCCAGGGCCGAAGCGCAGCTCGACGAGCCCCTCGTCGACCTCGCCCTGTATCGACGCGCGCCCGCTGAAGATCTCGTAGACCTTGCCGCCCTGCTCTTCGGCTTCGGGGTTGCCGGCGTCGAAGACGAGGCCGTCGCCGCGCTTGAGGGGGGCCTGCAGGCGGACGAAGGCGCCCTGGGGGCCGACGGACTCGACCTGCCCGAGCAGCACGCCGCGATGGCGAGGGGCGCGGCCGTCGACGAGGCGCTGGTGGCGGACGCCGTCGAGGAAGCCGGGGGTCATGCCGCGCGAGAAGATCTGGGTGAGGTCGCGGCGCCCTTTCGCGTCGAGGCTCCAGGGGCTGCGCTCCCAGGCGCGATCGACGGCCTCGCGGTAGGTGCGGGTGGTCAGCGCGACATACTCAGGGCCCTTGAGGCGGCCTTCGATCTTGAAGCAGGAGACGCCGGCCTCGACGAGCGCCTCGATCTGGTCGACGCCCATGAGGTCCTGCGGCGACAGGAGGTAGCGGACGTCGCCGAGGTCGCGGCGGTCGCCGTCGACGATCATGTCGTAGGGCAGGCGGCAGGCCTGGGCGCACTGGCCGCGGTTGGCGCTCCGCCCCCCCCAGGCTTCGCTGGAGAAGCACTGGCCGCTGTAGGAGACGCAGAGCGCGCCGTGGACGAAGACCTCCAGCTCGACGTCGGTGTCGCGGGCGACGGCGGCGATCTCGTCGACGGTGAGCTCGCGGGCCAGGACGACCCGCTCGACGCCCATCTGGCCGATGAGCGAGGCGCCCTCGGCGCTGGTGACGGTCATCTGGGTCGAGCCGTGGATCGGGAGGTCTGGCGACACCGCCCGGATGAGGCGGACGGCGCCGAGGTCCTGGACGATGACGGCGTCGACGCCCGCGTCGACGATCTGGCGCAGCATGGCCTCGGCCTGGGCCAGCTCCTCGTCGAAGATCAGAGTGTTGAAGGTCACGAAGCCCAGCAGGCCGCGCTCGTGCAGGCGCGCCATGATCTCGGGCAACGCCTCGGGCTCGAAGTTGTTGGCGCGGGCGCGGGCGTTGAAGTGGCTCAGGCCGAAGTAGACCGCGTCGGCGCCGTTCTCGATCGCGGCCTGGAGCTGGGTGAAGCCGCCGACGGGGGCCAGGATCTCGGGCTTCGTCGGTCTCCTCATCGATTTTTGGCTCATCGGGTCACCTCGCGCTTGTCATCGCGGCGGACTCTCTCAGAAAGCCCCTCGCCAGGCAACGATGAGACGAGAGATGTCGGCGGGCTCCAGAGAAGCGCGGGGCCATCAGAGCCTGTCGCGTCGGCCGATCCTGCGCTGGCTGATGTCACCCCACCTTGAGCGGGACGACGACAAGGCTTGAGGCGACACCTCGCGCCCTCGCAGGCCAGTTCATCAAGTCGCCCTCGCCACGCGCAGGTTCCGACTGCCGGTCTTGCGCGCGCCCTCGCTCAAGAAGGGAGAGGCCTCGATCAAGGCGAGCGACCTCGGCGTCAGGTGGGCCGAGGTCAGGTAGAGGTCTTCGAGGCTGGCCAGGTGGGGCGCGTTGGCCAGCGCCTCGATGCCCTCATCGGTGATCTGCGTGTTGTAGAGCGTCAGCCACTTGAGCCCCTTGATGTGTGTCGCGTTGGCCAGCGCCCGGACGAAGTCGTCGCCCAGAGCGTTCTCTCCCATGTGGAGGGAGGTCAACCGATGCGCGAAGGAGGACTCGATCAGCGCCATCGCGGCGCTGTCGTCGAGGCCGGCGCGAGAAACGCTCAAGTTGTTGATATTGCTCAACTTACCAAGGGCAAGGGCGGCGGCGTGGCCGAGGGGGTTGCAAGCGAGGTCAAGCTGCTCGACCTCGTCGAGGATGCCGCTCTGGACCAGGGCCTCGACGGCGTCCACGTTCAGCCCGTTGTTGCTGGCCGAGAAGCTGGTCAGGCCCTTGAGGTGATCGGCCCTCGACAGAGAGAGCCCGCCAGCCGAGCCGAGCGCGTTGTAACTGACGGAGAGCTTCCTGAGGCGAGTCATCCGGCCAGCATCCCGAAGCACCTCGCCGAGCGCGGCGCCAACCCCGATGGCTTCGAGCTTGAGCGTCTCCAGGCTGGAGACGCAGGGCGTGGCCAGGAAGCCCTCGACGCCCTCGGCCGAGCGGCTGTAGGAGGCGTCGAAGAAGCGCAGCTTCGTCCACCGCGTCGCGCTGGACAGCTCCTTGGCGGCGCCGTCCTTGAAGTCGACGCCGTGGAGGGAGAGGTGCGTCAGGTTCGAGAGGGACTCGGCCTCGACCAGCGCGCGGGCCGCGCTGGGGTTGAGGCGACACTCGGTCAGCGACAGGTGGCTGAGCGTGGACAGGCGCCCGGTCTGCCCGAGCTGCTTGAAGAAGGTGGCCGGGAGCGACTTGTTGTGGCTCATGTCCAGGAAGGTCGCGCGGGTCAGCCAGGGGTCCTCGGTGATGCGCTGGGCGAGCTTGCCGACGAGGTTGCGGTTGCCAAACCTGAAGACGCGCGCCAGGCCGTGCTTCGGAGAAAAGTTGCCCTGGAGGATCTCCTCGACCCATTGCCTGGGCGCCTCGCGCAGATCCGGGTGCTCCGGGTGATCGCTGGACCAGCGGTCGAACCAGATCTCGCCTCCCCATCGCCCGATGTGCCCCTCGACGTACTCAAGCGCCATCTCCAGCGACTCAGGCGGGCAGCGGTCGATCAAGTCCGATATCTTCTGCCAGGTCCTGGCCGTGGGATCATCGTAGAGGATCTGGCGGAACTCCTGGAGGGCGTCGTTGAGCGCCACCTGCTCGGGCGCCTTCGGGGCGGTTTCGAGGGCCGCGACCGCCTCTGTGCGGCCCTCCAGCAGCGCGTGGAGCTGGTCCTCGTTGTAGATGGTGACGCCCCAGCGCCGCGCCTTGGCCAGCTTCGAGCCTACCCCCTTGCCGATGAAGAGGATGTCGGTCTTCGACGAGACCGATGCGCTGGTGATGGCCCCCATCGCCTTGAGGCGCTTGAGCACCTCATCGCGCGTGAACTTCGACAAGGTCCCAGTCACCGCGCAGGTCTTGCCTCGGATTTCGATGGTCATCGCTCCCCCACTTGCGTTGGATCCTGGCGGGAAATGTGGCCGGGCTGCCTCGACGCGTCAAGATCCAGCGCCGTGGCTGTCGGCGCCTGCCTTGAGCAGCGCCTCGACCAGCCAGATCCGATCCTGACCCCAGATGGCGTGCGGGCCGACCCGGAAGCAGGGCACGCCCCACAAGCCCAGGTCGTCCATGAGGATGCGCCGGTTCTCCTCGACGATCTCCCGCCAACCGTTGTCCTCCATGGCGGCCTGGGCCTCGGCCCAGTCGAGGCCCGCACGCTCGACGAGCGAGCGCAACCCCGCGTCCTGGGCCAGATCGACGCCCTCGGCCATGGCGCCGGCGCAGAGCGAGAGCGTCAAGGCCTGCCAGTCGCCTCCGGCCTCGATGGTCCGGACGATCACCGCAAGGGCGCGCTCGACCCCGGCGCCGACGGGATCGGCGATGTTTCCGAAGGGGATGCCGTGGCGGCGGGCCTCCCGCCCGGCGTCCAGCACGATGCCGATCCGCTTGGTCAGCGGCACCTTGAAGCCCCGCATCACCATCGGCAGCACGGGCCTGGGGACGAGCCTGATCCCCAGGCGGCGCTCAAGGTCAAAGACCCTCGACAGCGCCAGGTAGGAGTAGGGGCTGCGCAGCGAGAAGAAGAACTCCACGGTCTGCCCGGACTCGCCCGACCTGGCCGATCCGAGGTCGATCGGCGGTTGGGGGGCGGGCGGCGGGGTCAGCGCCCCGCCGGGGGGCGCGGCTGGCCTGCGAACCCCGGCGGCGTCGAGATCCTCTTCGAGGCAGGCCAGCCTGTCGAGGCCCCAGTACCACCGCCCGGCGAAGTTGAAGGTCGCGCTGAGCCAGTGGCCGCGCGAGCGCCTCGTCGACTGGCCGGCTTCCCGGGCTGCGGCGACCTGCCCTGCGTCTGCCTTCGGCCCCATCGCCTCAAGGCCCGCCTCGTCGCCAGCCCAGACGAGGTCGCCGATGTGGACGATCGCGTCGGCGAAGTCGCCCCGCTCGATGGCGTCGAGGGCGAGCCGCCCGGCGAGGTCGACGACGCGGGGATCGGGCAGGCGCGAGGTCGAGGGGAAGCGGGCGCCGAGGTGAGGGGCGATGAGCGCGGCGTCTCGCAAGGCCCAGGCGGGCGCGCGGGCAGGGTCCTGGGCCCCCTCGGCTTCGGAGGGCGATCCAACAAGAAAGATTGTGAGATCAACACCATAGCGATCAACCAGGCCGCGCAGGGCTTGCGCGGCGAGGTGGCTGTGGGGATCGTCGATCTGGTGAAAGTAGGCGAGCGGGGCCGCGCCGCCGCGCAGCTTGCGGCCGAGGGCGTGGGCGTTGAAGTGCCATCGTTGGATGGAGGCGCTCGTGAGCGTCCGGCTCAACAGCGACAGGGCCTTGATCTTCGCGCTCATGGGCGTGGCTCGAGTCAGCGGTGCTGGGAGATGGGGAGGGAGGTCGAGGCGTCGTTGAGGGCCGGCGGGGCGCGGCGGGCCAGCGCCCGCAGGCCGTAGAAGGTCGCCATGCCCAGCAGGACCGCGGGGATGAAGATCAGCGCCTCTCTGGCCCCGGTGGCGAAGCTGACGACGGCGGGGCCGGGGCAGAAGCCCACGATCCCCCAGCCGACGCCGAAGATCGCCGCCCCCAGGATGAGCTGGCGGTCGACCGGGCGAGGCGCCGGGATCATGAAGGCGTCCGCCAGAGCGGGCTTCGGTCGCCGCAAGATGAGGCGCTGGGCCAGGAAGTAGACGCCGACGGCCCCGCCCATCACCAGCGCCAGCGAGGGATCCCAGGCCCCGGCGACGTCGAGGAAGGCGAGCACCTTCGAAGGCTGGGTCATGCCCGAGATCCCAAGCCCTGCGGCGAAGACGAGCCCCGCCCCGAAGGCGGCCAAGATCGTGCGCGTCATGCTCACGCCCCCCCGAGCAGGTGGTCGACGACATAGACCGCCGCCATCCCGGTCGCCATGAAGGTCAAGGTGGCGGCGATGGAGCGGGGCGACAGCCGGCCATTGCCGCAGACGCCGTGGCCGCTGGTGCAGCCTCCGCCCATTCGAGTCCCGACGCCGACCAGGAAGCCGCCCAGCGCGATGGCCCCCCAGGAGCGATCGATCGTCACGGCCACGGACTCGGGCCAGAGCGCCGCCAGGGCGGCCCCGCCCACCAGCAAGCCGGCCAGGAAGGCCGCCTGCCAGCCTCGCTCGCCCTCGGTCGGGCGCACGAGCTGGCTGAGCATCCCGCTGACCCCCGCGATTCGACCCTGAAGCGCCAGCACCGCCGCCGCCGACAGGCCAATGAGCACCCCGCCGATCAAGGCCAGGATCATGACTTGGACCTCCTGCACATCAAAGACGACCTCGACCCGCACTGAATTCCAGACTAGAACAGTCAAGAATGCATCGCGCATTCTAGACCATTCTAGTCAAGGATCGAGAATGACGCCGCAGGGAGCGCTCGTCAAGGGCAGCTTGAAGAATGGCTTGGGGAGAGGCTCGCGAGCAGACCCCGCGGGCCTCGACGCAGGAGGGACCAGGCGGCCAGGGGCGCGAGCGCAAGCAGGGAGAGCGCCTGGAGGGGGCCGTCCTCCTGGGCGGCGGGGACCCTGAGCGCCTGGATCGAGGGGAGATCGACGGCCTGGGCGGCCAGCCCCACGGCGAGGGCGAGCGCGAGGCCGACGAGGGCACTGCTTGCTCGCATGGCGCTCGACGCGGCGGGGGTTCGCCAGGGGATGGAGGCCGCGACGACGAAGGCCAGGGCCGCCTCGAAGGGCGCGCCGACGTGGATCAGGGCGGCGGCCGCCGGGAGCGCGCCGAGGGCCACGCCGCCGAAGGGAAGGCCCATCAGCGCCAGGAGCGCCAGCGCCGCGATCGGGGGGATCGAGGACCCGCCGACCGCCGCCCAGAGGGGCGCGATCAAGACCGAGAGCGCCACCCCCGCCGCGGCCCAGGGCAGCACCGAGTCGGAGGCCGAGGCCAGCGCCCGGACCCAGCCCAGGTGGCCCGCGTCAGGCTCCACGAGGGGGGGCCTGCCCGCGGCGAGCAGCGCGAAGAGGGCGAAGGGCGCCAGGGCGCACAAGCGCGCCGCTTCGAAGCCCACGCCGACGAGGGCGATCGAGGCGAAGAGCGCCGCGATCGACCGCCCGGACCACCCGCCGGCCTTCTTGGCGACGCTCGCCGGGAGCCCGGCCCCCATCAGGACCTTGACCCCGATGGCCAGCAGGAGCGCTGGCGCCATTGCCAGCGATGTCGACAACATGGAGACGTCGAGCGCGCCGCCCTGAGGCTCGCTCGCCTGGACGAGCTCAAGCCCAAGGAGCAGCCCCACGCCGCCGAGCGCGCCGAGCGCGCCGGAGGACCGGCTGGTGCCCGCAGGCCACCCCCCTGGAGGCGCGTGGTGGGACACGACGTGCAAGAGCGCCCCGGCCACGAAGGCCTCGAAGGCCGCGAGGCCCTGGACGCCCGTCATGGGGAGCCCCTCGACGCCGATCCCGAACCCCACCACGGTCGCCAGCGCCATCGCCGTCACGGTCAGGAGCGCCCGCCGCGGACCCCACCTGGGCAGCAAGGCCCACCCAAGCGCGAGGCCCATCGGCAGCTGGTGCAACAACACCCCCAGCGCGAAGAGGCCCGCCTCGTCGCCATCGCCGTGAGCGTGAGCGTGAGCGTGAGCGTGGGCGTGGGCGTCCTCGCCGACCTCGGACAAGGCCAACGCCGCGCCATCCATGAAGGAGTGGACCAGCAACCCCCCAAGGACAACCCCCAGGCCGAGGAGCTGCAAGAGGGGCCCGGCCGGGAGGCCGTGGCCTGGGGCGTCGAATCGATGGATGATCTTCTCGAGGAGGACGGGCGCGGCGACGCCGATCAGCGCCGCGAGGACCGCCACGCCGCCGCCGCCTTCGAGCGCGTGCGGCCACAGGTGGAGCAGGACGAGCCCGCCCACCGACACGATCACGAGGCCGTCGAGCGCCTCCATGGCGCGAGGCCGAGCGCGCAAGAGGGGCAGCGCCAGATAGCCCGCGTAGAGCGCCACGAGGCTGATCAACAGGAACAACATCCCGACGACACCGGTGGGAAGGCGGAGGGGTTGGAGCCACCCCAGCGGCGACCCCGACGAGACAGGGTCACTATCGTATCAGAGTCGCAAAAGCAACTGGCCTTCAAGAGTCGCCCCGCGACCCCACGGATTGGACACAAAAAAGCCCAGGGTCACCCCTGGGCCTTCATTCACCAACAACATTCCATCAAATCAAACCCGAACCATCTCGGACCATCAACCATGAACCCTTTCAAGACATCTCGGGCGCATCCAGCGGCATCACCACGGGCTCTTCATCATCCATCAGCGACACTTTCATCTGTGTGGTCGACGCCTTGATCATCGCTCGCCCTCCAGTAACATCGGACGCGACCGACCATCAGCAAGACGCGGGCCAACCGCTGGAGCCCATCAACGCGCGATCCACGCCAGGGGGTGGCGCCTGCAGTAGTCGCCACAAGGCCCCCGATGGTGGCTACCGCAGACGCCATGGACCCCAGCGCCGCGGCGGCCTCAGAATGGCCAACGCGGGCGCGCCGTGCTAAAAAGTGCCGCGTTGTTCTTGATGTGAGAGGCGATACGCATGAAGCACCTGACAAGATACCTGATGATGACCGTGGCGCTGATCTCGCTTGCGGCTTGCAGCGAGCCCGCCGAAGAGGCCCGACCCGGCGGCGAAGGCTTCCTCAACAACGACGACAACAACGGCTTCCTCAACAACGATCCAGGCCCTGAGACGCCCGAACCCGAGCCCAATCCGGAGGGCACGCCGGAGGCTCAACCGACGCCAGAACCTGAGCCGGCCCTGCTCGGAACCCGATTCGAAGCCGAGCACGAGACCTGGCCGTTGCCCACGCCCGAAGGACTCAGCAACTCACTCGGCTTCGCCTTCACCGGCCAGCAGTCCGGCCACGACGTCTGGTCCCTGCTCGACATCAACAACGACGGCCTGCCTGACATCGTCTGGACGGCCAACCCCACCGCCAACCAGTTTCAGGTCTTCGGCGGCGTCCGCGATCCCCACTGGCGCGTCTTCCTCAACAACGGCACCGGCTTCGACACCAGCTTCATCCAATGGCCGCTGCCCTCGCCTGAAGGCCTCAGCCAATCGCTCGGCTTCGCCTTCACCGGCCAGCGCTCCGGCCAGGACGTCTGGTCTCTGCTCGACATCAACAACGACGGCCTGCCCGACATCGTCTGGACGGCCAACCCGACCGCCAACCAGTTTCAGGTCTTTGGCGGCGTTCGAGACCCCCACTGGCGCGTCTTCCTCAACAACGGCGCGGGCTTCGACACCAGCTTCATCCAATGGCCGCTGCCCTCGCCCGAGGGCCTCAGCCAATCGCTCGGCTTCGCCTTCACCGGCCAGCAGTCCGGCCAGGACGTCTGGTCCCTGCTCGACATCGACAACGACGGCCTGAGCGATCTTGTCTGGACGGCCAACCCGACCGCCAACCAGTTTCAGGTCTTCGGCGGCGTCCGCGATCCCCACTGGCGCGTCTTCCGCAACAACGGCGCGGGTTTCGACACCAGCTTCATCCAATGGCCGCTGCCCTCGCCCGAAGGACTCAGCAACTCACTCGGCTTCGCCTTCACCGGCCAGCAGTCCGGCCACGACGTCTGGTCCCTGCTCGACA
>SXGT01466872.1_pt1 | contig 26757 bp, 24 predicted proteins | sample 3176221 | NCBI WGS metagenome assembly SXGT01 (sample SAMN11356862, study PRJNA531348) | freshwater metagenome | isolation source: freshwater sample F1-120 | place: China: Fuxian Lake, Yuxi | collected 2017-12-25
CTTCCATCAATATTTCTCGATTTATAGTTTGTTCTAAAGGCTGCTTGCGAGTGCAATTAATACCAAAAATGTACCCCTGCCACCAAACGGTACTCATCGCTCGCAGGATTTTGCTCCTGAAATTCGCGGGTATTTGCGCCTAATCGCCCCGCCCATTCCAGCCCCACATAAGGTGCGATTTCACGGAGGATTTCGTAACGTAGCCGCAGACCTGCTTCGACATTTGATAAGCCACTCGTGATCGCTCGACTGGCGTCAGCTGAGCTATAAAAATTTAGTTCTACCCGCGGTTGTAATATCAATTTCTGGGTGATTAATAGATCATATTCGGTTTCGAGACGAAATGCGGTGCGACCCTGGGTATTCACATAAAACGTGGCCTCGACATAAATCCAGTAAGGCGCCAAGCCTTGGATACCCATTGCAAGCCAGCTACGATCCGTACCTTTGCCACTATCATAGCGTACACCCAATTGGGTATCCCAAAATGCACTGATGGCATGTGACCAGAGTAATTCATTGCGTGCCTCTTGAAATTGTCCGGCAGCGATTTGACCCTCTGCCCGCAGCAGCAATTTATCAAATGTATAGCCATAAGACGCCTGCCAATCGTAGGTTAAATACGTGGCTTCCTGCGCAGTCACACTTTCTAGGCGATCAGCAATCACGGTAGCCAAAGCATGCTCATGCATATCGTTATGCCCTAGCACATTAGGGGCAAAACCGTCGGCAGCGGCATGTGGATCACGCAGGCTCTCGCTAGAAGTCGTCGATAGCGGCGCTGGGGCGACATGCTCCGACTGATGCTGCATATGGCTATGATCGTGTGTAGCTTTAGGCCGTGCCACAGCTGGCGAAGACTGTTGTGGCATGGTATGTTCATGCGCATGCTGATGCTCGTGAGTAGATGCGGCACGCACCTCAGTCACGCCCAAACACAGACTCATGCTTAACAAACCAGTATACAGTTGCATGTGTTGCATCTTAAGCCACAACCACTTCACGCATCATGCCCGCATGCATATGATAAAAAAGATGACAATGCCAGGGCCAACGCCCTAGCGCATCGGCAGTGACCAAAAAACTAATGCGTTGTGCGGGTTGTACACTCAGGGTATGTTTGCGTACTTGCGCTCCACCGCCATCCACTTCTAAGTCACTCCACATGCCATGCAAATGCACCGGATGGGTCATCATGGTATCGTTTACTAAGATGATACGAATACGTTCACCGTGTTTGAAGTGAATCGGACTCGCATCCTGATAGACCACGCCATCAAATGACCAAGAATAACGTTCCATATTCCCGGTAAGATGTAATTCTAGTTCCCGCTCCGGTAAACGGCTATCTACAATGCCAGCGACACTACGCAAGTCTGCATAAGTCAAAACTTTACGCCCGTTTTGGCGCAAACCGATGCCTGGATCGTCCAGATTGCTACGCGGCGTCTCAACCAGCATATCGACCCCTGGTCCAAATTCTGTGTAGGCATGACGCACCTGCGATGTCGCAGGCGCTGCAGCGTGATGCTGCATTCCGGCATGCTGCATGTGCTGCATGTGCTCAGTCATCCCGCCCATATCACCCATCATATCTAGCATGCTTAATGGTTCAGCGTTATCTAATGCTGGCACGGCGGCAAATAATCCCGGGCGACTGGTAATTGCAGCGCAGGCAAAGCCAGTTCTATCCATGGCCTGCGCGAACAAGGTGTAAGCAGGCTGGGTCGGCGTAATCAGCACATCGTAAGTTTCAGCTACGCCTAAACGAATTTCATCGACGCTGACCGGGTGCACAGCTTGTCCATCCGCCTGCACCACAGTCATTTGTAAACCTGGAATGCGCACATCAAAAATACTTTGTGCCCCTGAATTGATCAAACGTAAGCGAAGACATTGTCCTGGATGAAATACCGCCGACCACGCTTGCTGAGGCGGCCGACCATTGATCAAATAGGTATAGGTATACGCCGAAATATCCGCCAAATCCGTCATACTCATGCGCATGCTATTCCACATGCTACGTTTATCGAAGGCCTCGGCCCACCCCTCTTGCAGCACATCCTGAATAAAATCCACCACCGTGGGCTGATTAAAATTGTAATAATCGCTTTGCTGTTTCAGCTTTGCAAACACATTATCTGGATGCTCATCCGTCCAATCCGATAATTGCACCACGTAATCTTGCTCAGCGTGAATAACTTCTGTGAGAGGATCAATAATAATCGCCCCGTATAATCCTAATTGCTCCTGCATGCCAGAATGCGAGTGATACCAATAGGTGCCTGCTTGAGTCACCTTAAAACGATAGGTAAATGTTTCGCCAGGTTCAATGCCAGCAAAACTAATGCCCGGAGCACCATCCATAACGTAGGGCAGAATAATGCCATGCCAGTGTATTGAGGTTTGCACATCGAGGTGATTCGTCACTCGGATTGTGATGTCCTCACCTTCGCGCCAGCGCAAAGTCGGCCCTGGAATCGAGCCATTGACCGCAATCGCTCGCCGTTCGTTCCCGGTAAGATTAACGTCAATTTCGGTGATCTGTAGATCAAAGACTGGCCCGCTTAGGCTATCTGGCGGGCGCATGGGAGCTAAATTTGAATTAGCAAGGCTCGATGGCGCATAGTTTGAAATTGCCACCGCAGCCAAAGACAGCAGTTGCTTAAGAAAGCGACGTCGCGGCGATGGTTGCAGCCCAGCAATAAGTTTAGACACGTCAAATCCTCATCATCAAAGTCAATCATTGCCGCGATAAATGCCTGCTGGCGGCAATATCTTCGCTGGAGATTTCGTACCTATCCCCAATTAGACAGTATCGCATTTAGTCACACAGGCTGCCAGCTTAATAAATGCTTTTACCTTTTTCGTCGGCGTAACTAATATCCAGTTTCTCTGAAACATCTGCATGATCGCGCCCTAATTTCACCATCAAGCGCACTTCATTTTGTGAATCTGCAGAATTCAAGGCATCTTCATAGCCTATTTTCCCGGCACTATACAAATCATATAAGGCCTGATCAAAGGTTTGCATGCCATGCTCGCGCGAGTTTTTCATTAACTCTTTGAGTTTATGCACTTCCCCTTTACGAATCAAATCTGACACTAGCGGCGTATTGATTAATATTTCAAACGCTGGATAGCGGCCCTTACCATCCGTGCGCGCAATCAGCTGCTGGGCGACAATACCGCGCAGATTAAGTGATAAATCCATAAATAATTGGCTATGCATATCTTCTGGAAAAAAATGCAGAATACGATCAATTGCCTGATTGGCATTATTGGCATGCAGGGTCGTCACACATAAATGTCCCGTCTCGGCAAAAGTCACCGCATGTTGCATGGTCTCCCGCGTACGCACCTCACCAATTAAAATCACATCGGGCGCTTGGCGTAAGGTATTTTTTAACGCCACTTCGTAGGACTCGGTATCCATCCCCACTTCCCGTTGCGTCACGATACATCCCAAATGCGAATGCATATATTCGATCGGATCTTCTATGGTGATAATGTGCCCAGTACTATTCTGATTGCGATATTTAATTAACGACGCTAATGACGTTGATTTCCCCGTGCCAGTGGCCCCCACAAATAAAATCAAGCCACGCTTTTGCATGAATAGTTGTTTCAAGGTGGGTGGTAAGTTAATGGCTTCTGGCTCGGGGATATGGGTTTCTATGCGTCGTAAGACCATGCCCGCAGCATCCCGCTGGGTAAAGGCACTGACCCGAAAACGCCCCAATCCAGAAACACTGATCGCAAATTGACATTCTTTGGTATTATCAAACTCATCGCGTTGGCGTTGGGTCATTATACCTAAGACAATTTGCATGGCTTGTTCCTCGGTAAGTTTGGTTTTGGATAAATCCACTAACTTACCATTCACCTTAATGGTGGGAGGTCGGCCTGCAGTGATAAACAGGTCCGAGGCTTTTTCTTGTACCATTAAGGAAAGCAATGCTTTAAAGTCCATAACTACTCCAACTTCAGCAAAAAATCAGCACAACATCAGCGGATGACTGTAGGTGTGCGTTAATTCGGTTTAGCGTATCCCACACCGCCAGCCTCCCGGCTTCGAATTTATAATCCATAACAGTCATAGTGCCCTCTAACGGAACATGTCTTTATTAACCGCTTTCACCATCGCCATCTTAGCGGTAATTAAGCCCGCATCGACCTGCTCTTTCAGGTTTTGATCCAAGGTCTGCATGCCTTCTTTACGCCCAGTTTGAATCGCCGAGTACATTTGAGCAACTTTGGCCTCGCGTATCAAATTCCGAATCGCCGCAGTCCCCACCATAATTTCATGGGCGGCGATACGTCCACCGCCAATCTTTTTCAACAACGTTTGCGAAATGACCGCTTGTAAGGACTCGGATAACATCGAACGAATCATATCTTTTTCAGCTGCCGGGAAGACATCAATAATACGGTCTATGGTTTTTGCGGCCGACGTGGTATGCAAGGTTCCAAACACTAAATGTCCAGTTTCCGCGGCTGTTAAAGCCAAACGGATGGTCTCCAAATCCCGCATCTCCCCCACCAAAATCACATCTGGGTCTTCACGCAGGGCTGAACGCAACGCCGCGTTAAAGCTTTGGGTATCTCGATGGACTTCGCGTTGGTTGATCAGTGATTTTTGGCTTTCGTGCACAAACTCGATCGGATCTTCGACCGTCAATATATGAGCATAATCATTGGCATTGATATGATTAATCATCGCCGCCAAGGTCGTAGACTTACCGGAACCCGTGGGCCCCGTGACTAAAATCAACCCTCGCGGCTTTTTAGTCAATTCTTCAAAAAAACGCGGGGCCTTAAGTTCTTCTAGCGTTAATACTTTTGACGGAATTGTACGAAATACCGCGGCGGCACCGCGCTCTTGATTGAAAGCGTTTACCCGGAAACGCGCTACCCCTGGCAAAGCAAACGAAAAATCGGTTTCAAAGAACTCTTCGTAATCACGCCGTTGCTTGTCATTCATAATGTCATAAATCAACGCATGCACTTCTTTATGTGCTAAAGGCGGGACATTGATTCTGCGAATATCACCATCCACACGAATCATCGGCGGTAACCCGGCCGACAAATGCAAATCTGACGCATTATTTTTAACCGAAAACTCTAGTAACTCAGCAATATCCATAGCATCTCCCCATAAATTAAGCGCACTAAGTATGCAAGACTTGAGTGGCGAACAACCAATCCTCTGCCACGTGCAGTAATACTTTTAATATAAGTTGATAACCATAGTTCACTTTTGCTGATTTTTGAAGCTCCAGCAAGTTGGGATGGGATAAATATGCTTATTAAGGGCTCCCTTCAGTAAGCGATGAGCAGACAAAGCAACAGTTTAGATAGACTGATATAACAAACTATGGGATAGGTGTGGAGCAGGAAGAATCTGCAAAATGACTTTGGCGATTAATTATTTTCTTTGAAGTATTCAAACAACTTGACGACCTGCTGCACGCCTTCTACTTGCTGGGTAACACGGGTCACGACATCGGCTTCATCGCGGTATACCAACCCTAATAAATACACCACGCCAGCTTCAGTGATCACTTTAATATTGTTAGGATTAAAACCGTTAGGCTCGGTAATTTTATCTAATTCAGTACGCACGCGATTAGTAATCGTACTATCCAAGAGATATACACTAGGATCTAAAACCGTACTCACATCCAATTCATCATTGACTTGCGTCACCTCGGGAAGATTACGCAATTGCTCAATCAGCGCTTGGTGCTGTTGCTCATCACTGACTTCTCCAGTGACCAAAATTTTGCCATTAAACGCATGCACATTCACATGACTATGCAGCGCAAGATTTTCATCTGCATTTAAGAGACTACGCGCATTAATTTCTATTTGCTCATCTTTTAACGCCACCACACCTGGGCGTCGATCATACAAATTGGGTAGATTGGCTTGCACCTCGGGTGTAACCGTCCTCGCACACCCGCCAATCCCCCAATAAAGCAGCAATATAACGAGAACTTTACGCATCATCACACACCGCCAAACAGTTGCTGGTCGATCAAATCACAAAAACAGTGATTTATCAGTAAATGTACTTCTTGAATACGTGCAGTCGACTGCGAGGGGACACGGATTTCTATATCGCTATCATTCAAAATCGACGCAATGGCCCCACCATCTTTACCTGACAGCACAATACAGCTAATGTCTTTATCATGTGCGGTGGCAATCGCTTTAGCAATATTGGCTGAATTGCCACTGGTAGAATACGCCAATAAGACATCACCGCTTTGGCCTAAGGCGCGGAGCTGTTTCGCAAACACCTCGTCAAAATGATAATCATTGGCGATAGATGTCAGCGTAGAGGTATCGGTGCTCAAAGCAATTGCAGGCAAGGGTGGCCGCTCGCGTTCAAAGCGATTCAGCATTTCAGACGAAAAATGCTGCGCATCACACGCTGAGCCACCGTTACCGCAGGTCAGAATTTTTTTATCATTTAACAAGGCCGCCACCATTTTCTGCGACGCAAACTCAATCGCCTCCGTTAAGGTATGCAAGGTATCCTGCTTCGCTTGAATGCTATCAGTAAAATGTTTGATAATTTTATCTTGTAATGTCATACAACTCTTTAGGATTGAAAGGCATTTTTAACCCACAGAACCTGCTGGTCGCCAGAAATTGCAACCACATCAAAACGTATAGGCCCAGGATGTGGGCACTTTGCCAGATAATGGTGTGTGCTATTTATTATACGAGATTGTTTCGCAGCTGTAATACTTTCCAGTGCGCTGCCATGACTATCGGATTGCCGATAACGCACCTCAACGATCACCAAGGTGTGCTGCTCACGCATAATCAAATCCAATTCTCCATAGCGACAGCGATAATTCCGGGCAATCTCGCTTAAGCCCTGTGCAACAAGATAATGACACGCCCGTTGCTCGCTGACCACGCCACTGCGGAGATGCGCTGCTTTAGGGAGTTTGAATTGCATACAGGTACGCCAAATGTGTTGCAATAATTTAACGCTGCGTAGGCGCAACATAATTCTGTAACAAGGGTCTTTGATGGTCAAACTGGGCACATACCAATTGCCGCTCAATACGATTATCTGCGCCCAGCTTTAATTTTCCGGTTGCCCCCTGATAAGGGGTCGTATTGAGTTGATTTAAATGCGGTATCAGATTATAGGCATCAATCCCCATAGCAACCAAACGCAAATAGGGGTTGGCCATCGTTTGCCACGTTGCACGCAGACTTTCTTGGCTTAAGGCGCCGGGATACGCCGCGTTAAATAGCCAAGGAATATCACAAAAATTGATGCCGTCTAAATCAGTATCTTCAGGCGTTGCGACGCCGTTATACACATGTGCTGTCGCATAGATCTTCGGATTGTTGGAGGTGATTTTCTTCAGTTGCGTTTGCAAGGCTTTCGCATTTTGTGGATAGGCCATCACCAGCAGCGCATCAATATCCTGACGACTGCGGGCATTGGTACGTAAATTTGGAATAAAAGCTTTTAATTGATTGTAACGCTGTTCGCTTTCGTTAAGATTAAATAAATCACGCAAAACTTTATTAAAGTCATTGGCTTCAGGATTATAGGTGGCAAATTTGATTAAACCAGCATCCTGATTATTAATCGCGTCTTTAAAATAGCCCTGTAGGCGATTACCCAACTCCGAACTGGGCGTTAATAACAGCAAACGACGATGCCCGGCTCTAATCGCTGCTTGCGCCACAGTCTCAACATCATCCAGCGGACTTAAGGCAAATTGATATAAATTGGCTTTGTTGAGTCCGGGCACATGGTTTAACGTTAAAATCGGTACTGTTAGATTAGTATTAAGCGCTAACTGCTCCACATGCTCCTTATTTAATGGTCCAATAATAAACTGCGCACCGTCATCAATCGCTTGGCGGTATAAAGTCACTGGATCACGAGTAGAGGTGTCATAATAGCGGAGCTTAGGTTTAGCAATAGTAGGCGGAGTCTGCTCATAGGCGGCAGCAAGACCTTTTTGTATCGCTTTGCCCGCTTCCGCGAATGAACCTGAACTTGGCAACAGCACGGCAATAGTCGGCAATAATTTTTGTTGTGCGCTCAAATAGTATTTCAAAAAAGCGCTATTTGCAGGATGTTGCGCGAATTGACTCCGCCATTTGCCTAAATTTGGATCATTGATGGAAATATACGGTGTCGCTTTAAACAAACTTGCTAAACTTAGCCAGCCTGCGGTGTCGTAGGTGGTTGCCGTTTTTGGGTTGCGTAAATTGGCCATTGAAAGCAACCGGAGGGTATCTAAAATAGCAACCATATTTTCGCGTTGTTGGTTTTGCGGCAATAGATTTTGCAGTTCGATACGCGCTCTAGCACTATCAAAATATTGGTTCGTTAATGACAACGCAAAGGCACGCGCTTGCAAGTAAATAATTTTATCCGCGGGTGCCAGTTGCATGGGTTGGACAAGTTCTAAATGTTGTAAGGCTTGTTCCGATTTAGCATAGCTTAAGTTAATTTGCGCATAGTCCAAATTAACTTGATATAAATCAGCATCGGCCAATTCGCTCAAATCTAGCCTGTTCAAATGCAGTTCGGCTTCCTGAGCTTTATTGTTTTTAATCAGCTCACTGGCAGCCCCCAAATGATATTGCTGGCTTTTGCGCTCTGCGGTTACTTGTTCGGCACGTCTTGGATTATTTTGCCGAAGTAGGGTTTCGGTTTTTAACGCAAGATCATTGAAAGAATCCTGTACCTCTCCGAGGCGTGAACAACCAGAAATCAATAACAAAGATACGATGCTAAAAGTAATAAGTCGACGACGCATGCTAGGTCACCCCAGTAGTTATGATTCAAAAAGAGGATTATATGTCTAATAAAGAAGGCAAATTATACGTGGTTGCAACCCCGATAGGTAATTTAGCAGACATCAGTTTTCGGGCACTTGAGACCTTGAAACAAGTCGATTGCATTGCTGCTGAAGATACTCGCCATGTACGCATGTTACTACAGCACTATGGGATTACCAATAAACTACTGGCCTTGCATCAACATAATGAAGAACATGCCGCCAAAAGTCTATTAACCCAATTACAACAAGGCCAAGAGATTGCATTAGTTTCCGACGCGGGCACCCCCTTAGTCAGTGATCCGGGCATGCCTTTAGTAAAATTAGTCAAGGCAGCGGGGATTAGTGTCATTCCGATTCCTGGCGCGTGCGCCTTAATAGCCGCCTTATCCGCGGCAGGCATGCCTCTCAATCGCTTTGAATTCGAAGGTTTTTTGGCGCGCACTTCAAGTGCGCGGAGAACTTTTTTCCAACAAAAAGTCGACTGTGAGTCCACCTGGGCGTTTTACGAGGCGAGTCATCGAATTTTAGCAACGCTCGAAGATATGGCGGCAATTCTGCCCTTGGAGCGCGAAATCGTCATTGCCCGCGAACTGACTAAACTGCATGAGACTATCATTAAAACTCCGTTGCAGGAAGCCTTACGCCGAGTTTCAGAAGAGGAAAACATGCGTAAAGGTGAATTTGTGGTGATTGTCGCTGGGGCGCCACCCGCACCGATAAATCAAGATCTGAGCCCTGAACACCTTAGAGTTCTGCAATTGTTACTCAACGAATGCTCGATGAAGACTGCCGTTTCCTTGGCAGTGGAAATCACGGGCGCACGCAAAAAAATCCTCTACCAAACGGCCTTAAAGCTGACCAATGCCGCTTAGTTTTTATGCTAATCACTCGACATGCTGAAGCCATTTTATTCATCAGGGTTTATTGCAGAATAGCAAAAGCTTACTACACTTATTTTCTGACTCACAGGCATTAGTTTATGCCCGCACTGTGCTAATTTTTTTATCTGCCCAGTTGATGATGCGTTTGTAAGTATTCGGGTTTAACTCTTGATTTAGATGGTATTTGGATAAAAATGTATAAAATACTAGTCGTTGACGATGATAAAATCAGTCATGCGTTTATCAAACGGGCATTGTTTAATGCCTATCATTTAGTGCAGACCTATTCGGGGGATGAGGCGTTAAAAACCCTAGAAACCCAGAGCCCAGAACTGATTCTTCTAGATGTTGAAATGCCCGGGATGAATGGCTACTCAGTCTGCGAAGCCATCAAAGCGAATCCCAAAACCGCAGACATACCGATAATTTTTCTCTCCGCACGCGATGAATTGCGTGATCGCATGCAGGGCTTTGAAGCGGGGGCCGATGACTACATGGTCAAACCGTTTCAACCTGAAGCCTTGATAGCCAAAATTAAAGTTATCTTGCAATATAAGTTGCAACGTAAAACCTTAGTTAAACAAGTAGAAGAAGCCAGACGCACGGCATTTATTGCAATTGCGGGTTCAAGTGATTTGGGACAAGCCATCCAATTCATCGAAAATACCCACAACGTCCAAAACCATGAACAATTGGCCAAAAAACTATTCCAAGTCACCAACAATATGGGCCTCAACTGCACCATAATGCTTAAAACCAATACTGAAAACAAAAATCTGTATTTTTCTTCTACCTTTAATGCTGTCAGTCCTTTAGAAATCAGTTTGATTGAAACCTTGGAACAAGGTAACCGCTTTTTTGATTTCGGTTGCCGTACCCAAATCAATTATCCACGCATTTCCATTTTGATTAAAAACATGCCTTTAAATGATATGGAGCGTTATGGGCGTATCAAAGATGTACTACCTGCCATGTTGAGTACTGCAGACACCAAAGTGAACCAGATTAATACGTTAAATGCATTAACCTCTCAAATGCTCGAAGCCAATGAGTTATTTGAGTCCATCACCAAAACTTTAGAAGATATCAAACTAGTGCTGCAACGCCAGCAAAAAGAAGGCATTCATATTATGCGCAAAATGATGCTCGATCTGGACAAACAACTACCGACGATGGGCTTGGAAGAAGATCAGGAACAATATATCTTGAATCGTATTGATAGTGCCATTGAAGACGCGCATAAAACCATTTCCAGCACTAATGCTACTAATATTTGCTTTGACAAAGTGATTGATAAATTAAAAGATCTGTTCCTTAAACAACAACACTTACATGATCAACTGTACCAAGTTGAAAACGAAGTGCCTGCAAATGAAGAAAATGATGGTTACCAAATGGATGTTGAGCTGTTTTAGACTTCAACCACTGCAGGAGCAACAGAGAGTCGCTCCCACAATGATTGCCCCTAAATTATGGGATGTGAACGCCTTAAAGCGTAACACGTAACTCTATCGCCCAGCGCCACTGACTGCGATTTTTGCCAGCTCGGTAATCGCAGACCAGTTTTTAGCCTTAACCACATCTGTCGGTGCCAACCAAGACCCTCCCACACACGCAACATTCTCCAGCGCAAGATAAGCCAAATAATTATGCGGTGAAATTCCGCCTGTTGGACAAAACGTGACTTGTGGTACAGGACCAGCAATGGATTTCAACATGGGGATGCCGCCCGCAGCTTCGGCTGGAAAAAACTTAAAATGATCATAGCCATATTCCATGCCTAATAATAACTCTGACAAGCTGGCAAGCCCAGGAATCAAAGCAACACTGCCTTGGTTGGCGTAGCTGAGTAAACTTGGTGTCAACCCCGGACTAATTGCAAATACGGCACCAGCATCAGCTACCTGATCCAATTGCTGAGTATTAATGATCGTCCCCGCCCCAACTATGGCTTCCGGAACTTCTTGCGCAATCCGACGAATAGATTCGAGCGCTGCAGGAGTTCGCAACGTAATTTCCAAAACGCGGATCCCCCCGGTACACAAGGCTTTTGCTAAAGGCACCGCATCGTCTGCATCTTGAATCACCATAACAGGCATGACCGGGCTGGCATGCAATACTGTGCTCGGTTGAATTTTCCAATTTTTTTGCGTCATAACACTTCGAGTAGTTAATTAAAAATGATTCAGTATCGACAGCTTAGTGACTAAGCCACGACCCCCAGATAAAAGCAGCAATTACCCATCAAAAGCCAATTTGTTTTTTCAGCTTATCTCTGGTCTAGAGATAAGCTGGTTAAAACCTGCGTGCGCCAGCCTAGTCAACGAGGAATAAGTTAGATGCTCCAGTTTCAGCAGAAGATGCGCCTAAACGAAAGCCTCCAAACATTTCCCGACCCAAACCGTAATGGTGATTATTGGCACGGCTAGGCAAAGCTTGACGTGCTGCAAATTCGTCAGCATCGACCAGCACATTCACATCCCCAGTTTGCAGATTAATAGAAATAATATCGCCATCCAAGACCTTGGCTAACGGTCCGCCCATTTCGCATTCGGGACACATATGAATAACCGAGGGTACTTTACCCGATGCGCCAGACATACGCCCATCCGTCACTAGCGCAACCTTAAATCCGCGGTCCTGCAATACCCCCAAAGGTGGCGTGAGTTTATGCAATTCTGGCATCCCATTCGCTCTTGGCCCTTGAAAACGAATGACGGCTATAAAATCTTTTTCCAATTCACCCCGTTTAAAAGCCGCCAACATATCTTCCTGATCATCAAACACCACAGCAGGCGCTTTAACAATTTGATGATCATCGGAAACGGCGGATAATTTAGATACCCCGCGGCCGAGATTTCCGCGCATCACGTGCAATCCACCCCCCGTAGCAAAAGGTTTGTCCACAGAACTGATGACCTCAGGATCCAAGCTCTTTTCGGGTGTCGGCTCCCAGACCAATTGCTCGTCTAATAACTTGGGTTCTTGCGCATAATTTTGCATGCCTCTTTGATCAGCCACGCCCAAAATATCCGCATGCAATAAACCATTTCGTAATAACTCAGCAATCAAAAAGCCCATTCCACCCGCTGCTTGAAAATGATTTACATCCGCAGGGCCATTAGGATAGATTTTGGCCAACAGCGGGATGGCTTTAGAAAGATTATCGAAATCATCCCAATTCAAAACAATACCCGCCGCGCGCGCAATCGCAATTAAATGCATGGTATGGTTGGTTGAGCCCCCAGTTGCAAGTAAACCGATGACCGCATTGATGATGGCTTTTTCACAAATCATATAGCCAACAGGACGATAATCATTCCCTAAAGCCGTAAACTTCAACACTTGTCGTGCGGCCGCTTTAGTTAAAGCATCGCGCAAAGGAGTATAAGGATTGACGAAAGAACTGCCAGGCAAATGCAGACCCATCATTTCCATCATCATTTGATTACTATTAGCCGTACCGTAGAAAGTACAGGTCCCTGGGCTATGATAGGATTTAGATTCTGCTTCGAGTAATTCTTCCCGGCTGATCTGACCTATAGCGAATGCTTGGCGCGCCCGTGCTTTTTCTTTGTTGGTAATACCGCTGGGCATCGGGCCTGCAGGTACAAAGATCGCGGGTAAATGACCAAAACTGAGGGCGCCGATTAATAATCCCGGGACAATTTTATCGCACACACCCAGATACATCGCACCGTCAAACATGTTATGACTTAAGCCAATTGCCGTTGCCATGGCAATCAAATCTCGGCTAAACAATGACATCTCCATGCCTGGCTGACCTTGCGTGATCCCATCACACATTGCGGGCACGCCACCCGCCACCTGCGCAATTCCCCCGGCTTCGCGAATTGCTGCTTTAATCACATCGGGCGCATCCTTATACGGCTCGTGCGCAGACAACATGTCATTATAAGAGGTGATGATACCGATGTTTGGCTTCCGAGTGGTCGTCATATCCAGCTTTTCAGCGGGACTACAGGCCGCAAAACCATGGGCAAAATTGCCACAAGCCATAGTTGTGCGTATCGGATCAGTTTTGGCAATAGAATCTATATGTTTTAAGTACGCGGCACGCGTTGGGCGGCTACGGTCTATCACCTGTTGCGTCACTTTTTCGATTATCGGATGCATATGTTAACCTTCTAGCTATGGCTACTCGGGTAATTTTCAGCGTTCAGCCCAATACTGGTTTGGTTTTTCAACGAAATTAGCCACAAGTAACAGTGAAAAAAAATATTAAATTCTGTTTACAGTTGCACGGACAATCTAACTTAATCTTCCCAAGTTCTGCCATCTCTGGCAAGTAAAGCATCTGCAGCATTTGGCCCCCAAGTTCCTGCAGTATAGGCTCTAGGTTTGTCACTTAATTTAGCCCAGGCGCGTAAAATAGAATCCACCCAGGTCCAGGCTTGTTCGGTCTCCTCACGGCTGATAAACAGCGTAGGATTACCGCGCATGGCTTCCAATAATAGGCGTTCGTAGCCGCCAAACACTCGTTGATTGTTAAAGGTCTCCGAGAAACTTAAATCCAATTTAGTTTGTTGTAGCTTGATGGCGCCATCAATTCCCGGAATTTTATTTAACATTTCAATCTCGACGCCTTCACGCGGTTGTAAATGAATAATCAATTTATTTGCGGGTAAACTACGATAGCTATCTTTAAAGATATTATGCGGTAACTGTTTAAAGTAAATAACTATTTCAGTGCGTTTATAACTCATACGCTTGCCAGTACGCAAGTAAAATGGCACACCCGCCCAACGCCAATTATCAATATCAATGCGCATTGCCACAAAACTTTCAGTGGTGCTGCTGATATTAGCACCCTCTTCTTCTAAATACCCCGGCACTTGCTGACCTTTGATGTAGCCTTTAGCGTATTGACCACGTACGGTTCGGTCTTCAACGTTATAATCAGTGATGGGTCGTAGCGCTTGTAATACCTTGATTTTTTCGTTGTGAATACTTTGCGCTTCCAGATTGACGGGAGGCTCCATGGCGATAAAGGTCAGGATTTGCAGCAAATGATTTTGCAACATATCGCGCATCTGCCCAGCTTTATCGAAATACTCCCAGCGTCCCTCAATACCAATATCCTCTGCTACAGTAATTTGGATATGATCGATGGCATTATGATCCCAATTGGTAGTGAAAATGGAATTGGCAAAACGCAAAGCGAGCAAATTTAAAACCGTTTCCTTACCCAAATAGTGATCAATACGGTAAATTTGTTCTTCACTGAATACCTCAGCCACCGTATCATTAATGACGCGCGAAGACGCCAAATCATGACCAATAGGCTTCTCCATGACAATACGACTTTCTTTAGTATTGAGTTTGGCTTTTTGTAAACCTTTACAGATATTACTGAATAGCATGGGCGGAATGGCAAGATAATTCACCATCACCCGAGATTTTTGATCAACTACCTTAGAAAGTTTTTTAAACTGTTCAAGGTCGGTAATATCCACTTGAACATAAATAAAGCGTTTCGCCAAACGCTCCCAGACCGAAGCCTCCAGTGGCTCAGAAAAAAATTCATCTAAGCTTTTGCGGGCAATTTCTATATATCCAGCAGTATCTTGTGGCATTCTATCCACAGCGATAATGCGGGTGTCCGCCTCTAGTAAGGCTGATTCATCTAACTTATAGAGTGAAATTAAAAGCTTGCGTCTTGTGAGATCGCCCAGTGCACCATAGATAACCAGATCACAGGGTTTATAATTATTTGCAGTTGTCATGCAGCAATACTATCCTTTTGGCAGAACCAAGCATTAAACAATAAAGTGTTTTTATTTGCGCTTACCAAATACAGCCGTACCCACACGAACCCAAGTTGAACCCTCATAAATAGCCGCTTCCAGATCATCACTCATGCCCATGGAAAAAGTATCCAACTCAGGATGTTGTAAGTGTTTGACCGCAAGAAATAATTGTCGAAACGGAATCCGCTGCACCACAATGTCACTCGCTGGTTCTGGCACGGCCATCACCCCACGTAGACATATGCCGCGCAAACTTTGCACCGCTGCTACCATTTCAGGTAATGCGTCCAGAATAATACCAGATTTACTAGGCTCTTGGCTGATATTTACCTGCAAACAGATATTCAAGGGCGGTAAATATTCAGGGCGTTGTTCACTTAAACGTTCAGCAATTTTCAAACGATCGACACTGTGCACCCAACTAAAATGCTCGGCAATGGCGCGCGTTTTATTGCTCTGAATTGGCCCAATAAAGTGCCAGTCAATGTCAAACGCGCTCAATTGCACTTGTTTTGCCAGCGCTTCTTGAAGATAGTTTTCACCGAAATGTCGCTGACCTGCACAATAGGCTTCCAGAATTGTCGTGGCGGGCTGAGTTTTACTCACTGCCAACAGCTTGACTGAATTTAAAGGGCGCTCAGCCGCGAGTTCGGCGGCATGAATTCGATGGTGTAATACTGCAAGACGATGTTTTAAAGTACTCATAGCGACATTTTACACAATCAAGCTACGCTGCAGTAGTTACAACCAGCCTTTACGCTTAAAAATCCAATAGGGAGCAATACCCGCGAGCAGCATAAGAATTAAAGCGCCAGGATAACCTAAACGCAATTGCAACTCGGGCATATATTGAAAATTCATGCCGTAGACGCTGGCCACAAGCGTGGGCGGTAAAAACACCACCGCAGCAATAGAGAAAATCTTGATGATTTTATTCTGTTCGATATTAATAAAACCTTGTGTAGAATCCATCAAGAAGTTGATTTTATCGAACAAAAATGTAGTGTGCGACATTAAAGTATCGACGTCACGCATGATTTCGCGTGCGTTTTCTTGCAAATCGGGATGTTTGCGTAAATGGCGCTGTAGAAAAGCAATCGAGCGTTGTGTATCCATCAGACACAACCGTATTTTTCCATTGCTATCTTCGAGTTTAGCGAGCTGATCGATGGCATGTTCCAAATCAGAATCCATATCCTCCAACACCAGATAACTCACATCTTCTAGTTTTCGATGGATATCTTCCAAAGCATCGGCAAGATTTTCGACTTTCTGCTCGAAAATAGTGATGACCAAATCCTGGGGGGAATGCACATAAATTTGCCCCCGCCGAATGCGCATCCGCAATAGCCGAAAATCCGCCAAACTACCTTCGCGCAAAGTAATTAAACGATCATCCTGCAGGATGAACGCCACGGTAGCCGTATCATGTCGTCCATCGCTTAATGCTAAAAACAATGAGCGCACATGGATTCCCGTCGTATCGGTAAAATAGCGGGCCGAGAACTCAATTTCCTCTACGTCATCCGATTCAGGTAATTCGGCATGCAATAATAATTGTAACTCCTGCCGCTCTTCATCACTCGGATCATGAGCGTCAATCCAAGACGCACCTTCGACCGCATGCTTTAAAGGCGCTTCTGGCAAAGCTTGTTCTTTGATGGCACCGTTATGAATGGAAAAAAGTCTTAGCATACGCTAGATTCGATCACTGTCTACAGTTGGAAAAAGGATATACCCATAGCCAAAAGGCTTTGGTATGCGGAGAATTATAGATTGAAAATACGCACTACGAAGCAAATTCCTGTTAGCACAACAACTGTTGGCAATTCACACTGAAGCCACAAACACCCTTATGCAGACTTGCTCTATACAAGCTATTGCTAGTTTTTCCTCTCCAAAAGGAGCATGCATTTGCAAACACCGTGTACCTGATTGCCAATTAGGATCTGCATTACTTAAAAATGCACCCACTACAAGCGACTAAATTAAAAATAATGCGCATTCAAAATAAAATGGGTCACAATACTACCAATGAAGCCTAAAGCAATAACTGGCATCCATTTCAAATGAGTGGTAAAGGTATAAATACCTTTGGCTTGCCCCATCAAACCGACTCCAGCGGCTGAACCGACCGCAAGTAAGCTTCCGCCGACTCCGGCAGTCAAGGTGACCAATAACCATTGCCCTTCCGTAATATCCGGCGCCATGGTTAACACCGCCAGCATGATTGTCCCATTGTCAATAAAAGCTGAAGCGACGCCGACTAACACATTTGCAATGGTGGGATCAATTTCACCATACAAATAATGCGAGGTCACTTCCAGATAGCCAATGAAACTCAAGCCACCCACAGCAACCATGACCCCGTAAAAAAATAATAAGGTATCCCATTCGAGATTAGAGACTTTTTGAAAAACATCAAAAGGTAAATCATGCACCAACTGGCTGACTGCTTTACCGTGCTTTTTATGCTGTTCTTGAATATACAAAACTTGTTGTAATTGATATTCAGTAATCATTTGTTCACTGACCAATAATTCGCCTAAACGTTTATCAGTGCCTGCATTGCCGGGGGCAACCTGTAATTCCAAGGCTTCTAATTTTTGCAAGGCTTCCAAGGTTTCTTGCGCAATCTTTTCATGTTCTGGATTAACACTATGATGCGCAGTTTTTTGCAAGTAATAACTAAAAAACTTGAGATAGGTTAAACCTAACATCATGCCCGCAGCGGGCGGTAAATTCAGAAAGTTTTCAAAACAGGTTGCAGTAATAATGGTTAATAAAAACAAGACAATAATCACTAAGCCGCCACGTTTTAACGATTGCGCCTCTAAGAGCGCCGCAGGCTTCTCTTTGGGAATGAAGAAATACATAATCGCCGCAGGCAACGCAAAATTCACCACCGCTGGAATAAATAAGCTGAAAAAGTCAGTAAACGGGACGACGCCTTTTTGCCAAACCAACAACGTCGTGATATCACCAAAGGGACTGAACGAACCGCCTGCATTTGCTGCAACCACCACGTTGACGCACGCAAGCGTGACAAATTGACGATTATCCTTACCCATGGCCAAAATCACCGCCCCCATCAATAATGCGGTGGTCAGATTGTTACACACTGAGGAGATAAAAAACGCCTGGATTCCCGTGATCCAAAACAACTGGCGGTAAGTAAAACTTTTACTGAGCAACCATACGCGTAAGGTTTCAAAGACACTTCGATCTTCCATCGCGTTCAAATAGGTCATAGAGACCATAATGAACAGAAACAATTCTGCATAGCCTTCCAAAGAAGAACGAAAGGCAATGCCCGCCTCTTCGCTCAAGCCACCACGCACATAGAAAACACCAATGAAAATCCAGATTAGGCTGGCCGCAAATACCATAGGCTTAGACTTGCGTAACTCCGTAACCTCTTCCACCATCGCCAGAAAATACGCGGTAAAAAAGACACTCAACGCTAAATACCCCGCCCAATGTTGCGTTAAATCCAACGAGCGCTTAAGCACCACTTCATCCGCCAACAACACTGAGGGCGACAAGCATAACCCCGCGCCGAAGAGCACACTAACAACGCTTGGGTACTTAAAGAACTTATGCCAGTGTGCTGATTGCCTGCTAAATCTAACTTCTGCGTGCTTTAGGAGGACGCTAGCCAACAAAACTAGGCTTAAAAATAAAATTTCGTAATATGGTTCAACAGACATGAAAAACCCATAGCAGTAACAAAAACCGAGAGGAAAACTCAAGTATCAAGCTTCTTAGTCAATATATCATCATACAGATAATAATCTAGCAAAATATTGACCACTTTTAGGTCCAGACGCGCGCGCCTGAAGAATTTGATGTTTAGGGGATACCTTTGTAACCAGAAGTCATGGGATAGCGCCGATCCCGCCCAAAGGCCCGCGTCGTAATTTTTATCCCTGGAGGTGATTGCCGGCGTTTATATTCATTTCTATCGACTAAGGTCAGCGCTCGCCGCACTTCATCAGGCAGGTATCCTTGCGCAATAATCTCATCCGCGGATTGATCTCGCTCGATGTAACGCTCCAAAATCGGATCTAGATTTTCATAGGCAGGCAAGGAATCCGCATCAACTTGATTCGGGGCCAATTCCGCTGACGGGGCGCGCGTTAATACCCGCTCCGGTATCACGGGCGCTAAACTGTTACGATAATCTGATAATGCATACACCAGCAATTTGGGGACATCTTTAATGGGCGCAAAACCACCCGCCATGTCGCCATACAAAGTTGCATAACCGACACTCATTTCACTTTTATTGCCCGTGGTCAGCAAAATTTTGCCCTGCTTATTAGACATTGCCATTAAGATCACACCCCGACAACGTGCTTGAATATTTTCTTCCGTGGTGTCTTTAGCTGTGTCAGCAAACACCGGGGCTAACATTTCAGTAAAGGCCTGCACCGCAGGTGCAATAGGAATAATTTCATAGTGCACGTTTAAGGCCTCGGCTTCTGCAACAGCATCTTCGATACTCATCTCCTGGGTATAGCAGGAAGGCATTAATACCGCAACGACCTTATCTGCACCCAAAGCATCAACGGCTAAAGCCAAAACCAAGGCAGAATCTATACCACCGGATAATCCTAGCAACGCACCTTTAAATCCATTTTTTTGCACATAATCTCGCACACCTAATACCAGCGCCTGATAAACACTGGCTACGGAAGCATACAAGGGGGCGCACTTATTGGCTTGCGGCACATGATTGACAAATTCAACACATTTAACATTTTCCTGAAATTCCGCGGCACGCAAAACGATTTCGCCGTGTTGATTAGCGACAAATGAAGCTCCATCAAAGATTAACTCATCTTGCCCGCCAATTTGATTGACGTACACCAAGGGTAATTGCGCTTGCTTGACCTGCGTGCAAATAACATCTTCACGCTCTTGCATTTTGCCCGCATGGTAAGGCGAAGCATTAAGCGTAATAGCAATATCTGCACCCGCAGCGCGATTTTTAAGCAACACGCCAGGATGCCAAATATCCTCGCAAATGGTTAACGCGATGTTCGATCCTTTAAGTTCAAACTGCACCAATTCATGCCCGGCGATAAAGTAGCGCTGCTCATCAAAGACGCCGTAATTAGGCAAGCAATTTTTGCGATACACACACAGCACCTGTCCATCACGCAGCACGGCAGCGCTGTTATATAATCCAGCTACTGAGGCCTCAGGAAATCCGACAACCAGATGTATATCACTCACCGCCTGGGCAACAACGTGCAACGCAGTTTGCGCCGCCGCGATAAAATCGGGACGCAATAGCAAATCTTCAGGTGGATACCCCGTGATTGCCAATTCTGGAAACACGACCACATCCGCACCCTGCTGATCACGCGCATACTTGGCCGTGGCAATAATTTTATCGCAGTTGGCAGTGATTCCACCTACCAGTAAATTGAGTTGGGCAAGGGCAATTTTTAATGACATGGATTTAAATTTCAGAACACGATAGAAACCACAGATACCAGCATAATCACGCTGGTATCTGCAACACCAGAAGCGGTTTACATAGACTTGGAGGTTTTAGGAGCCATCGTTTGAGGCTCCATGTACACCACATTCAACTGATCTTCCAACAAATATTTTTTGGCAACCGCCAGCACATCTTCCGCGGTTACGGCATTGACGCCCGCCACGTACTCATCGGCTTTTTGCCAACCGAGTCCTACAGTTTCGTACATACCCAACTGCATGCCTTGATAAAACATAGAGTCACGCTCATAGACTGCTTGTGCGAGGACTTGCGCTTTAATACGCTGCAACTCTTCTGCACTGATCAATTTTTGCTGTAAGCTTTGAATCTCGCCTTTCAACGCGGCTTCTAATATTTCTAAGGATTTACCTTTGGCAGGTGTCGCTTCCAACGTAAATAACTCTGGGATACGAGCAGTCATGTTGTAGCCTGCTGCCGCACCTACGGCGATTTGTTTACCGCGCACTAAATTCGAACTTAATCTGGCACTGCTACCCCCATCTAACACGCCAGCCAAGACTTCCAACGCATACGCTTCAGCGGGAGTGGGTGCAGTTTTTAACGAAGGTACTTTATATCCCATGATTAAAAACGGCAGCTGTGCTGGCAGCTTCACGGTCATACGCCGAACACCCAGCTGCGGAATTTCGGTTTGCGGTTTTAAGGGTTGTAGCTCACTCGGTTTCAGCTCACCAAAATATTGCTGCGCTAAATTGAAGACGTCTTCCGCCAGCACATCTCCGACCACGACTAAAGTCGCATTATTCGGTGCATACCAACGCTGATACCAAGCTTGTAAATCCGCCACTTGATAATTTTCAATATCCGCTGGCCAGCCTATGACCGGATGTTTATATGGACTGTTGCTAAATGCCATCGCCATAAAATGCTCTTGCGCTTTAGCGCGGGGCTGATCATCGGTACGCATGCGCCGCTCTTCATGTACGACTTCCAGCTCTTTGGTCAATTCCTCAGGCAATAAATGCAAATTACGCATGCGATCAGCTTCTAACTCAAAACTGACGGCGAGTTTAGACTGATTCATAGTTTGAAAATACGCCGTGTAATCATGTCCAGTAAAAGCATTTTCATCGCCCCCATTTTGGGCAATGATTTTAGAAAACTCACCTGCAGGATGCTTGTCAGTTCCTTTGAACATCATATGTTCCAACATGTGCGAAGCCCCCGTGATACCACCTGGCTCGTAACTCGATCCCACTTTATACCAAACTTGTGATACCACGACCGGAGAACGGTGATCCTCTTTCACTAAAACTTTTAAACCATTTCCGAGTACGCGTTCATGAATATCTGGATTAGCCGCCATGGCCATCAACGGCAGACAAAAAGGCAAAATTTGCAGTGCTTTAAATTTCATAACGATCCTTATGTTAATTGGGGGTTAGCGGGTGTGACTATTTCTTTAATCATTGGTTCCCTGTATTCTATACGATATTACCCAAGTTGGAATTGATTAAACTTATGACGAATACTTCTTCTGGCACTGCCATCCCGCTATGGAAAGGCTACCTCGAGCTATGCAAACCTAATGTCGTTCTGGAAATGATTTTTACGGCGTTTGTGGGTATGTTACTGGCTGTGCCTGAATTTCCGCCATTGGATAAAGTGACCTATGGTCTTATCGGTATCGGACTAGGTGCAGCATCTGCCGCCACCTTCAATCAATTAGTTGAACGCGACATGGATACCTACCTGAATCCCCATCGTCCTTTACCCAGTGGACGTATCCCGGCGATGAACGCTTTTGTTTCTGCCACGGTGTTGGGTTTGATCTCCATGCTGATTTTGGGTATTAAGGCCAATCTTTTAACTGCGCTGCTGACGTTTATCTCGATGCTGGGTTATGCCTTCATTTATACCTCGTTTCTGAAGAAAATGACCTCTCAAAATATCGTTATTGGCGGTATTTTTGGTTCAGCGCCCCCCTTACTGGGTTGGTGTGCGATTACCGGGGAAATACATCCTTATGCATTATTGTTGGTATTGATTATTTTTGTCTGGACGCCACCACATTACTGGCCTTTAGCGATTGCCAGACTGGAACGCTTGACCCAAGCCTTTCAAGATCACGGCATCCGTATGCTACCTGTCACCCACGGTTTGCCTTTTACTCGGCTGCAAATTCTATTGTGGTCGATTTTACTGTTACTGGTCACGCTCTTGCCTTATTTAACAGGCATGTGCGGCCTAATTTATTTAGCTAGCGCTCTGCTCTTGGGCTTAGGTTTTATTTATTATGCCATTCAGATTATCCGCACGAAAGAAACCCGAGTAGCCATGCGCACCTTTTGGTTTTCCATTTTCTACATCACCGCATTGTTTGCTGCATTGTTGGTAGATCATTATGTCAGGATTACGTTATGAACTTAGGCCATCACGAACAAACCTTGGGAGTAGAACATCCGTTTGCAGAATTTATCCGCATTTTGGGCAAAGGCAAAAAAGGCTCGCGCGCCTTAACCCAAGATGAAGCGTACCGGGCAATGCTGATGGTTTTACAAAACCAAGTAGAACCAGAGCAATTAGGCGCGTTTTTAATGCTGATGCGCATCAAAGAGGAAACTGCCGAAGAATTAGTTGGCTTTTCCCAAGCGGCCCGCGAAGTCAGCGGCGCGACTGCACGGCAAGCCCTCGCTGATCTCGATTGGTCCTCCTATGCGGGCAAACGGCGACATTTACCCTGGTTTTTATTATCCGCCTTGTTACTTGCTGAGCAGGGCATTAAGGTGTGTATGCATGGCTCAGCGGGGCAAACCGCGGAACGTTTATACACTGAAGATGTTTTAAGTTTTTTAGGATTGCGTGCCGCAACCTCATTAGCAGAGGCTGAAACGCAATTACTGCAGCAGAGTTTTTGCTATCTGCCACTGCAATTGATCAATGCGCGCCTATACGACATTATTGAACTACGCTCGCTGATGGGCTTGCGCTCACCTATCCATACCTTGGTGCGCTTGTTAAATCCGTTTAACGCTCCCTATAGCATTCAAGGCATTTTTCATCCAAGTTACCGCAGCGTACATCAACATGCCGCCGCCGCTTTAGGTCAGCCACATATGGCGGTGTTGAAAGGTGAAGGCGGTGAAACCGAACGCAATCCAGATATGGAGTGTCTAGTACAAAGTGTACATCATGGCGTTTTGGAAGATGATCTGTGGCCTGCACTGTTTAGTCGACGCCACATGAAAGCCGAGTCTTTAGACCCGCAACAATTAGCGCTGTTCTGGCAAGGAGAGTTAACAGATGATTTTGGCACCGCCAGTGTTACCGGAACGTGTGCGATTGCCTTGCGTTTACTGGGTAAAGCAGACAGTCAAATCGAAGCACAAAACTTAGCGGAACAGTTATGGGATAAGCGCGATAAAAACCGCTTTGCTTAAGTGTATTCAAAAAACTACTCAGGGTCTTGCGGATTGATAAAGGTAGCGGGGGCGAACCGAGGTATACCCTTAATATTTTGCTTTTCCATGTGCAAATATTGCAATCCCATCAATACTCCGCCTTTAGGGTCATCCTCTACCCACACAATCTCGATTTCACCCAATAAATCCAGACGCTTAAATTCAAACGTAGTAATGGTATGCGGGACAACACTGACTTTTTCGTCAATCACCACCATCAACCCCTCAACAGAAACATTGACCGTTTTAAATAGATACTTACGATCATGCAGAAATATCTGTCCCGGCGCAGCAAGGCTTTTACGATAGGCTTTGCGTTGATAAAACACATTATCCACATCGTAACTGATCTGCACAAATTCTAGCGCAAGCAACAAACTTTCTTCTATCATATCCGCGCGCACAATTTCGGCTTCACCCGCCAAACGCAGCTCATGCAAATAAATATCAACTAACGGTGAAAGCTTTATTGCCCGGAATAAATCACTCACGTCTTGAATAATAGAACGATCTTTTAACTCTACCAATAAACCAGTAATGGATAGGTTTTTAACACCGATTTCAAACTCCTCTCCGGCAAGATAAATAAAACCATGTGACGTTAAATTTTTGCGATAATATCTTCTGGCTTCTGGCATAGCTGATACATAATCTCAATGTGAATGGTGTACAACAGGTTTACCTGCTGCAGCATAATTGTAGTCTATTACTGCTCCTTAATATACGATCAATTTTACTTTGTTTATGCTTTATTTAAGTCACGACATTATTACTACTGGATTTAAATTTCGTAATCTCTTTTGTATCTTTCTTATTTACCTACTGACTTCTTGCAGCGTCAATCCACCGCAAAACAAAGAGAACCTGTGCGCTTTATTTCAAGAAAAGCAAGATTGGTACACGGCTTCTGTACAAAGTTACCAAAAATGGGGCGTTCCCGTGCATGTACAAATGGCGATCATGTTTCAGGAATCAAGCTTTATTGCCGATGCTCAACCACCGTTGAATTGGATGGGCGTCAGACCAAGTACCGCGTTTGGCTATGCGCAGGCGAAAGATGAAACCTGGGAGCATTACTTAAGCCATACACACACTGCTAGCGCAGATCGCGATGACTTTGCAGACGCCTCTGACTTTATTGGTTGGTACTGCAATCTCAGCAACACAAAACTAAATTTATCCAAATATGATGCTGAACAATTGTATTTGGCTTATCATGAAGGACATGGCGGCTATCAACGTGGCAGCTATTTGCAGAAGGAATGGCTGATGCGAACCGCAAAAAAAGTAGGCGTTCGGGCGAATAACTACCGCTACCAACTCAGCCATTGCCAACATCAATTCTGAATTTACTCACTTTTTTTGCTACACTGACTCTGGTTAACTTAACTTCAAAGGAAACAACTGTGAAAAATGATTTGAGCCGTTTTGTTCTTGTTATTACTTTTATGTTAGTAGGATTTACTATGTTTTCAATGGCAAATGCCACCACTCCCGAAGAAAATAAAATTGCTGGTGAAAAATTCTTAGCTGAAAATGCTAAAAAACCGAATATCAAAACCACCGCCTCAGGTTTACAGTATGAAGTACTGACTGCTGGTACAGGCAGCGTTGCTCCTAAAGCCAGTGATAATGTCACTGTGCATTACAAAGGCACCACCATTGACGGTAAAGAATTTGACAGCTCTTATAGCCGCGGCACCCCTGCAACCTTTCCGTTAAATCGCGTTATTGCAGGCTGGACTGAAGGTGTGCAATTGATGAAAGAGGGTGCTAAATATCGTTTTTACATTCCCTCAGATCTGGCTTACGGCACACGTGGTGCAGGCGCAGCAATTGCACCTAACAGCGCGCTGATTTTCGACGTTGAACTCATTAAAATTGAGCAATAGGCATCGCTATTGAGCGTATGCGTTTTTTAGATTTCCTACTGTTTTTGGAAATACCGTTTTTTAAAGCCTTGCCCGCGCAAGGCTTTTTTTATTGCAGAACCTGATTATGACATTGCAGTTATTCGCCACCACGCCCAAAGCCATGGAAGATATTCTCGCCGAGGAACTTAAAAGCTTGGGTGCAGATCAAATTAAAACAACTCTGGCGGGCACCGCATTTCAAGGCACGTTGGAAACCGCCTACCGTATCTGCCTCTGGTCGCGTACCGCCAACCGAGTTCTATTGGTGTTGAGTCATTTTGAGGTGAAGTCGCAAGACGATTTATATAAAGGCGTGCAAAGTATCAACTGGTTTGAACATCTGCGGCCCGACGGCAGTATCGCCGTTGCATTTAACGCCAAACATTCCAAGGCGATTACCAATACGCATTTCGGCGCCCTCAAA
>SXGT01290367.1_pt1 | contig 26751 bp, 22 predicted proteins | sample 3176221 | NCBI WGS metagenome assembly SXGT01 (sample SAMN11356862, study PRJNA531348) | freshwater metagenome | isolation source: freshwater sample F1-120 | place: China: Fuxian Lake, Yuxi | collected 2017-12-25
AATCTTCCGCCCTACTGACTCTCCGCAGAATTTACGGAGCAGCCTCAGAGTTCACCACAAAGGCTCGAGGAACACAAAGTTTCACAAAGGAACTTTGATGTGTCATACTGACAACGCCAGCTTTGCCGTACGAATAACTTTCTCTCTTTGTGACGTTCGTGTCCGTTGAGCCTTTGTGGTGAAGTTTTGGATTCGGCTCTTCTCCACTCGTTAAAAACGAACCATAATAGACGCCACTTGTCTGATCGTCTTACTTTGCGACTTAGCGTCTTTGCGTTAAAAGACGGATCTCTGCATCTGTCTTCTCTTTCTACCCTTCGGAATCGACGATGACCACGACTCAAAATCTCTCCAGTCAGGAAACGATTGCCCTTTTTGATCAATACGTCATTCCGAATTACAAGCGTTACCCGGTCAGCCTCGTGCGTGGCGAGGGATCGGTTGTGTGGGATGCGGAAGGGCGTCAGTTTCTGGATCTGTTTCCGGGCTGGGGCTGCAATATCCTTGGTTATTCGCATCCCGGGCTCGTCGCAGCGATCAAAGAGCAGGTCGAGACCCTGATTCACGTACCGAATACCTGGTATACCGAGCAACAGGGGCTGTTTGCGGAAGCGATCTGTTCTCGCAGCTTTGGGAAGGCGTTCTTTTGTAACAGTGGCGCAGAAGCGATCGAAGGTGCGATCAAACTGGCACGTCTGCATACTCCTCCAGAAAAATACAAAGTCATTACCTTTTATAAAGGCTTTCACGGGCGCACCTTTGGCGCAGTGACTGCGACCGCGCAGCCAAAGTATCACGAAGGGATCGGCCCGCTCGTTCCCGGTTTTAAATACGCCCCGCATGGTGATCTTCAGGCGGTCGCGGATCTGATCGACCATGAAACCTGTGCGATTCTGATCGAGCCAGTGCAAGGCGAAGGGGGCGTCAATATCCCGCCAGATGGATTCCTGCAGGGACTGCGCGATCTGGCTGATGAGCATGGTCTGGTCCTGATCTTTGACGAAATCCAGACCGGCTGCGGGCGTCTGGGAACGTGGTTCGGCTATCAGCATTTCGGAGTCCAGCCCGATGTTATGACACTCGCCAAGGGGCTGGCAGGTGGAGTCGCCTGTGGTGCGTTTGTCTGTAAAGACGAAATCGCCCCCAGCTTGCGACCGGGTATGCACGCCAGCACGTTCGGCGGGAACTCGCTGGCGATGGCGGCTGGACTTGCCACCTTTCAGGCCATCGAGGAAGAAGGCCTTCTCTCACACATCGCTGAGATGTCACAGTGGTTTGAGACCAGTTTCTCCCAGCTGGCGCGTGAGCTTCCCATCATCAAGGATGTACGGGTCCTTGGCATGATGGTCGGCGTCGAACTGACAATCCCTGCGACCCCGGTTGTCGCGAAAGCAATGGAGAAGGGCCTGCTTCTCAACGTCACGCAAGACACTACAATCCGCCTGCTGCCAGCTTACAACCTCCCGATGGAGCAGGCTCAACAGGCGGTGGGGATTATCGCCGAGATTCTCAAGGAGTTGGCTTCTGCGTAAGCAGTGATCAAGTCATCATGTTTGAGTTTTCTGATTGGGAAGAGCCATCACAACTGAGTTGTGATGGCTCTTCATCGTTGAAGGCTGGCTTCGTAATTTTCTAACCGACTTATAAAAATCGCTACATCCACACATGCTTTAATATTGATTGATCTTTACTACTCTGCTTATCATTGCGTCACCTAACAAAAAGAGACGGCGTCCACGACTTTCCGCTCGTGTGATGGAAACGCCACTTACGAGCAATGGGCCGGCTCGAACTGATTTTTTCACATCTTCGCTCTTCCTTTCATTCTGCCAAGGCCACTGCCATGAGACAGCAACGTTCTGCATTTACATTGATTGAGCTGCTTGTTGTGATTGCCATTATTGCGACTCTTGTCGCTATCTTGCTTCCGGCTGTGCAACAGGCGCGGGAAGCGGCTCGTCGCTCGACCTGTAAGAACAATCTCAAGCAGATTGGGATTGCGCTGCATAACTATCATGATACCTATAACAGGCTGCCAGCAGGCTGGATCGTCGACAACGGAAATGCAGCCGCAGCGTGCTATGGATGGGCGGTTTCAATCCTGCCGTTCATGGAACAGACGGCTTTGTATGATGCGATCAACATGAACAACCCACGCCGGTTGAAAGACCTCTACGTGGCGACACCTGCACCGGCAGATCAGGCTCTTTTGCAGTCAAAGATACCATCTTATCGCTGCCCTTCGGACACAACGCCGGATGTGAACAGCCTGCAGACATTCGGTGCTGCCAACCACTTCCCGGTCAGCACGTCGAACTATATCGGGACCGTCGGAACGATTTCACCGCAAGTCAGCGGGACGGTCCCAAATCTGACTATTCCCAGAGGTGAAGGAATGTTTTTCGGAAACAGTTTTCTGGGCTTCAAGGACAACACCGACGGCCTTTCGAACACGATTTACATCGGTGAACGCGATGGCGGAAGATCTCGAGCCGCGACTGCCACCACCTACAAAGCAGCCAACTGGCTGGGGATCGGTCAGCAAAACACCAACGGAGCCAATGGAACCGGGGGTTGTCTGGCGAGAACCAACTTCCGCATCAATTATGACCATGCCCTCAATGGGGCTCCTGAGAACATGGGCAAGGGCTTCTCCAGTCTACACAAAGGTGGTGCTCAATTCACAATGGGAGACGGAGCGGTTCGTTTCATTTCTGAAAATATCAATCTGGGAGCCGTCTTCACGCGTTTGGGAACACGTGATAGTGGTGAAGTCGTGGGCGAGTTTTGATTTTCGTTGCTTTACTTGACTCGTATGCCACCTAGTTCTACTCCCTTGAAGGTTCTGTGATGTTATCTCGCCCAATGAGTTTGCTGTACGGCATGTGCGTTTTGACCCTGCTGGCGGGGTGTGCAGGAGAGTCTGCTGGTTCAGTGACCGGGATCGTGAAGGTCGACGGACAGCCGACAGGGGGCTTCTTTGTCCATTTCGAACCGGAAGATAAAACGGACGGAGACCCGCTGGGAAGTGCCGGCAAAGATGGGACTTATCAGATCTACATGGCCCGAGGGAATGACCAGAGTCCCGCCGGTAAATATCGAGTCTATCTGGAGCCGACGGATCAGATTGAAGGAGTGTCACGCCCGAAAGTGAAACTCGGACCGGAGTTTACAAAAGCAGATTCCGCCACGATTATCAAAGAAGTCGTGGGTGGAAAGAATGTCATCGATATCGAAGTGACGTCGACCAAGTAACCCCCGTAAGCTCCTTCTTGTTTGTGTCTTGATCCAGCTCCGTCCTGACGACACCGTTCGGACGGAGTTTTTCTTTTCCTGGGGAGTAAACGGTTCAAGTCTTATGGAACGCTTCGTTCACTTCGAGCAGAATGACGGGATAAGTTCGATCACCTTGCTTCTCGGAAGGAGTCAGTATGGTTCGCTCAAATGGATTCCTCATCGCGTTCGCAGTCCTGGCGTTTGCTGGCACGACCGGCCTGATGATGGCGCAGACACCAGACAAGCCGGATGTCCCGACAGTCACCCCGGACGATGCGACTCGGAATCTCGATCCGGAAGCCAGGATCGAAGCGGCTCTTTCCAAGAAGACAACGACCGACTATTACGAACTCCCGCTCAAAGATGCGATCATGCATCTGGCGGATGCGTTTCAGATTCCGATCGTCCTGGAACGAAAGGCGATGTTTGAGTTCGGGATGTCTGATGAGGATCCAGTGTCGCTTGCGCTCAATGACGTGAGGCTTGATTCGGCTTTGAATATCATTCTCGGTCAGTTGGATCTCACCTATCTCGTCGAAGACGGCGTCTTGAAAGTGACGCCGGTCCAGACGGCGGTCGATCGGATTCAAACGAAGATTTACGATCCACAAATGTCCGACGAGACATTGAATGAGTATGGCAATCAACTGATCGAGCTGATTAAAGCCCTCGATCCGTATCGCTGCGAAAAGTCACATGCCGTTCAGCTCATTGCCGGGAAGATGGTAGTCGTTGCTGATTATCAGACTCAACGAAAAGTTGCAGCCCTTTTCGCTCAATTGAAAGCAGCAGGAATTAGTCGTGACACTGCGACTGGAGTTACTCGTCCAAACTCTGTGGGCAAGATTTCTGATCCTTCAGTTTATCCCGAGCCAAGTTCGCTGCCGACTCCTACGTTTGCTATCCCGCCTCGACCACTGCTGCCGCCCTAGTGTCACACGTGTGACAGCAGCAAAAAGAAATCAGACGGAAAACTCAACTGTTATGATTCTTAGGTCAGTTTGCCTCGACTCCCCAGCCCTCAAATCCGCTACGAATTTCTAACCGAACTTCATCATTTCTTCGTCTGGGGTTGCTGCAAACCCATCGGATTTGGCTAAAATGTCTTTTTGGTCAATCGGGCCAATGACGGGGCAAGTTCCCCGTCTTTTTTCTTTTACGGCGTGTGCGAACATGTCGTCAGATTCCGATTGATCAGCCAATCATGCGACGTCACGAGTCGCAGCCAGGGCCACCATCCTCGATTATTGAAGAACGAGACAGCTGACGCGACGCACAGCTTGCTCTCAGAGTTTCCAAGATGAAGCACCTCACTTCGCTCCTTGACTGGACGCCCGACGAAGTCAAAGCACTTCTTGACCTGTCACGCAAACTCAAACAGGACGCCGCTGCCGGCATCCGTCAGCCTCTGCTGGATGGATATGTTCTGGTCCAGATCTTTGAGAAACCGTCGTTGCGAACGCGCGTTTCGTTTGAAGCGGCGATGATTCAACTCGGCGGTTCCGGCATCTTTATGACGGAGAAGGAAGCTGGGCTTCACGGTCGCGAGTCACTGGCGGATGTTGCCCGCGTTGTGACGCGGATGGCTGATATCATCACGCTGCGAACTTTCTCACAGAAAATGATTGAAGAGTTCGCCCGACATGCCAGCTGCCCTGTCATCAATGCTCTCTCTGATGATCGTCACCCCTGCCAAGCCCTTGCTGACATCCTGACGATGCAGGAGCTGTTTGGAGACGTGACAGGTCGTACGATGGTTTATGTCGGCGATGGCAACAATGTTGCGATTTCCCTCGCGACAATCTGCGCGATGACCGGCGTGAACTTCGTCATTTCCCATCCTGATGGGTACGCGATGCCTGAGAAAGTGATTCCGGATCTGCTGAAGCGCTATCCAGACGCAAAGCTGTCGGTCGAAAAAGATCCGAAAAAATCCGTCAAGAACGCGGATGCGATTTACACCGACGTCTGGGCCAGTATGGGCCAGGAAGAGCAGTCCGACACACGATCCAAAGTCTTCCAACCCTACCAGATCAACGAGTCACTGCTGAAGAATGCCCCGTCGCATGTGAAGTTCCTGCACTGCCTGCCTGCTAAGCGGGATCTGGAAGTGACGGATGGTGTAATGGAAGGTCATGCTGACTCGGTCTTCTTGCAAGCCGAGAATCGCATGCACTTGGCGAAAGGCCTGTTCGCTTACCTGCTGAAAAAGGCATAGAAGGGATGCCGGCTGCTGGTGAGTCGCTCTGCAGAAAAACAGCGAACCGCGCCGGTTGTACTCCCAATTTGGCTAAAAGTAGTTTGAACGCAGTCGCTTACATGTTACTGCCGTTCGCGTCGATTTTCCGAACAGGAATAGATTTCCACAGATCACAAGTGTAATCTCACGAAACGAATTCTGCTTCGCTCAGCAGAGATTCGCTGCGTTGGATCCCTGTCAGGTCATGCTCACATCTTCAAGACCTTCCCTGGGGGCTTTGCTCATGGTGGAAGCAATTTCGAACTGGCTGCTTTGCTTGTTTGGTGAACCTCGGCATGTCTGCTTCGAGGTCGCTGCTGATGTTCCGGTGCGCCGATGTTTCGGCGCTGCTTCTCATGATCTGTCAGCTGTAACGCCATGGAACTGACGTTTCTTTCTCCCTATCCAAAGGAGTTCCCTTTATGCTTCGAATGAAATTCACGAAGACATTGTTGGCCTTCCTGGTCACTGCGTTGCTCGTGCCTGTTTTATCCTGGAATCAACCGACTGCGTTTGCCGATGAAACGAAAACGGAACCTGCTGCGGAAGAAAAAGCAGAGATCCCGTGGATGACCGATCTGGCGGCTGCGAAGAAAAAAGCGACGGATGAGAACAAGGAACTGCTGCTGTTTTTTACCGGCTCTGACTGGTGTGGCTTTTGCATCAAGCTCAATGACGAAGTCCTGACCAAGCCAGACTTCGCAACGATGATCAATGAGAAGTTCGTTCCGGTCGAACTCGACTTCCCCAACAAGAAGGAACTGCCAGCAGAACTGAAAGCCCAGAACGACGAGCTGAAAGGTCAGTTTGAAATCCGTGGCTTTCCGACGATTTGCGTGACGGATACCGACCTCAGACTTTTCAAGGCTCACGTCGGCTTTCCTGGTGCTGAAAAGTTCCGCGAAGGGTTTGGCCAGACATCAGAATTGATCGCAGCTATCGACACGACTGTTGGTTCTCAAAAACTCTCAGACATCAGCGATGTGAAAGTTCTCAGCGAAATCGTGGGCAAACTGCCTGAAGACTCTCTGCAGTTCGGCTGGGTTCCTACCATTGAAAAGCTTGTCGCTGCCAGCAAAGACTCAGATGCTGAACTCCACGCCACCTGGTCAACTCGTCTGTTGGACATTCAGGACAAAGAATACATCGCCAAGACGCAGGCTACTGTCCGCAAGATGCTGGCTTCGAATGTTGCTGATGACGAAGTCATCGCATTCCTCGATCAGGAAATCGCTGCGGCTGGCTCTCGCGAATCACGCCTGAAAGTCTTCGCTCCACTCAAGCTGACCGTCCTGGCGAAAGCTGGTCGATTCGATGATGCGATTCACCTCGTCGACCAAATTGCCTCCGCCGAATGGGCCAGTGACCGAGATATCTCGAGCATGAAACAACAGAGAACTCGTCTGCTGTTCAGCGCTGGTCGCTTCGAGGAAGGTCGCGAAGCAATTCTTGCTCGTCATGAAAAAAATCCACCAAGTCCGGAACGCCTGAAACTGATGATCGGCAATGAGCTTGTTCAAGCAGGTCGTTACACGATGGCCATTGAAGAGTGTCAGAGTGTTATGGACACAACAGACTTGGCACCAGCGGATCAATTCATGGCTGTGCAAACTCTGGATCGCAGTTACACAGCCATTGGAACAGGCCTGATCCCGCAGGCGGAACTGATGAAGAAGATGGCTGCTCAGATGAGCGAGCCCAAAACAGCTGACCGGGCGAGAGTTTACGAAGCCCGCGCAGCGATCTTGTACCGTGCTGCGGGTGAATCTGAAAAAGCCGACGCGATGATTGAGGCGGTCGTCGCGAAACTCGAGGAAGCCAAGGGTGACGACAGCGTCGCGTTTGGTGATGAAAAGCCGGCCCGGAAGAGCCCGGCTGAGAGGTTTCTCGAACCAGCCAATGGAACGCAGGGTGATGCCCTTGTCTTCCTGGCGGAACTCGCGCCGCCGATGGGCAAGGTGTCGTATCTGCTGCAGGCTGCGAAATACTATCAGAAGTCTGGCGATACCGCGAAAGCACAGGAACTCGCCAACAAAGCAGCCGAAGCCATGCAAATGATCAAGCCATCATCGATCACCGACAAGGTTGCATTGGCGAACGTACAGAAAATGTTCGCCGAGTGGCAGGGAATTGCTCCTGCCAACGGCTGATCGTTGTTTTGAGAATCGAAGCCTCGCGTGAGTAAGTCTTGCGCGAGGCTTTTTTCACTGGGTAGTTCAGCACGGGAACTGGCAAAGCGATTGCTCGTTGCAGTAGATTGGAAGGAAACTATCTCCTGCAGAAAGCTGTTCTCATGCCTCCGAAGTTGCCGTCGTTAATGTATCGCTGCCCCTCTTGTGAGACGGGCGTCTCGGTGGCGTATGAGTTTATCGGGAAGCGGGTCGACTGCCCAAGCTGCGGCATTCCGTTTATGCCGAAGATGCCAGAAGCGACTGCGGCGTTCGATCTGGCACCGCCGCTGTCGACGGAACTGGCAGCAAAGAAGCCATCGGAGATCGAGCCGATCCTGCGCGAGGTTCATCCGGCGATGTTTCGTCAGTACCCATTTATTTTTGGCGGACTTCTGCTGCTTGCGGTCGTGCTGTCGCTGGTAAGTCTGATGTTTCTGGGGACAGGAAATTACAATGTGGCAGTCCCGTGCTTTCTGCTGGTGGTCTGTATTGCCGGGTACTTCGGATACTGGTGGCTGGATACCATTTCGACGACGTTGCGAGTGACCACAAAACGGTCGACGCTAAGAAAAGGCCTGGTCGCAAAATCAACGACGGAAGTGCAGCATGATGATGTGCGCAACCTTCAGGTCTATCAGTCGGCCTGGCAGCGACTTTTGGGGGTCGGGAACATCTCGATTTCCAGTTCGGGGCAGGATGAGCTTGAGATTCGGGTGCGGGGAATCGCGAATCCGGATGAGATTGCAGGGCTGGTTCGGTCGATGCAGTAGGTTTGTGTCCAGACTTAGAAATGGAAGTTCGTTGAGCAGTGGGTGGCTGGGGTCAGGATTATTAGCTGACCCCAGAATGGGCGTCCAATAGCGCATGAACTGGGGTCAGCTAGAAAGCCTGACCCCAGCCACCCGTTGTGGGAATGGAGTTCTTTGCGCGACCGCACGGCCGACACGGCCGTGGCACACCGGAGGGATTTGTGACGGGTGACTGCATAGATTTCCAAACAGCGATTTAGCCGTTACTATGTCCGTATGAGAATTATCGCGGGGAAATATCGTCGTCGGAAGCTGTTGTCGAATCCAGGCGATACGACGCGCCCCATCACGGACCGGGCCAAGGAATCGCTGTTTCAAAACATTCAGCACCTGCTTGTCGACAAAAAAGTGGCCGATGTTTTTGCAGGGACCGGGTCACTCGGGCTGGAAGCATTGAGCCGAGGGGCTTCCAGTGCCATCCTGATCGAGAAGGATGCGTCTGCGTTTGATCTGCTCAAAAAGAACGTCGCGATGCTGGGGATCGAGGATCACGCGCTCTGCTGGCGGAATGACGTTTTCCGATGCTCTTTCAAGCCGGTCGGCGTCCCTCATTTGACGCCTCTCGATGTGATCTTCTTCGACCCGCCCTACAAATTGGCCAAAGAAATCTCCCCGGGACGCCCTTTGTATCAGGCCCTTTTGAGACTGGCCAAGCCATCCGTCTCCGCTGACAACGCGCTTCTGCTTTACCGAATCAACGAGTTCGAAGAATACGAATTTCCTCCCTGCTGGAAGTGGATGGAGGAGTACAAGATCTCGAAAATGAAGATCATCGTCTTCGAGAAAGTTGCGACGACGGGTCTCGAAACAGAGGTAGTCGACGAAGAGATAGTTGATGCTGCGGAAACTCCTGATAACGACTCATCCGATGTCGCTGAAGAAACGTAAGCATCGCTTGTGTGATGCTCAGAAAAAACTTCCGGCTAATTTCCAATTTCTATTTCCCAATTTCCATGATGATCGAGGTTTGACTAGTGACTGCTCCCAAAGCCATTGAATGGATTGGAAATACCGACGGATTTTTGCGTTTGCTCGATCAGACACGGCTGCCCATGGAAACCGTCTGTCTCGACTGCAAGACGACGGAAGACGTTTTTGTCGCGATCCGCAATCTCTCGGTGAGAGGTGCTCCTGCGATTGGTGTTTCTGCTGGGTATGGTGTTGTTGTCGGGATGCAAAAAGAGACGGGAGATTTCCCTGCGTTTCTATCCACGCTGGAGAAGGTCACGACGTATCTTGCGGAAAGTCGCCCGACAGCCGTCAATCTGTTCTGGGCACTCGATCGCATGAAGGCGTTTGGAAAAACGCTTGAAAGCCAATCGGCAGATGAGCGTCTGAAATCTCTGCTCGATGAGGCCAAACGCATCGAAGCCGAAGATATCGAGATCTGTGCTGCGATCGGCAAATATGGTGCGGAACTGTTTCAACCAGGGGAAGGGATCCTGACGCACTGCAATACGGGTGCCCTCGCGACTGCGGGTGATGGGACTGCGTTTTCTGTTTTGCTCGCAGCTCATCGGGCCGGGAAGAAGATTCATGTCTTTGCTGACGAGACGCGTCCTCTGCTGCAGGGGGCTCGCTTGACGGCCTGGGAACTGATGCAGCGAGGGATTCCCAACACGCTGATCTGCGATTCGATGGCGGCTCAGGTCATGAAGGAAGGGAAGATTCAGCGGGTCATCGTCGGGGCGGATCGGATCGCGTCGAATGGGGATGCAGCGAACAAGATTGGAACCTATTCGGTCGCGTGCCTGGCGAAGATGCACAACATCCCGTTTTATGTTGCTGCTCCCTGGAGTACGTTCGATCTGACGCTCGAGGATGGCTCTGGAATTCCGATCGAGCAGCGGAAGGATTCTGAGATCACGGAAGGCTATGGGAAGCGTACGGCCCCGGTGGGAGTGACCGTTTACAACCCTGCGTTTGATGTCACGCCAGCGGCTTTGATTGCTGGTCTTGTGACCGAGACGGGGGTCATCTCGCCGGTGACTCGCGAGAACGTTTTGAAGATGGCACCGAAGAAATGAGACTTGCGTCGATTGATGATGCATCAAGGTGTGTCATCACGAGACAGACCAAGTATGATTTCGCCCGGTAATTTCCTGAGCGAAGCCAGTTGAGAGTCGTTTGATCAGGATTCTCATCAAAACCCTGAATTTGCGTAACAGAATTGTTGACAAAAATTCCGAATGACAATATCTCTGAGTTCAGAATTACGCGAATGACACGTAAATTCACGGATCAAACGAGACATTTCCCCTCTTCTCATTACTTCCAGGAGATTCCCCAATGGCAGCTGCGACCAAGAAGGCCATGACAAAAACCGAGATGCTGAATTCTTTGTCAGAGTCAACCGGCCTGTCTAAAAAAGACGTCGGCTCTGTTGTTGATGGCCTGAGCCAACTCATCTCCGAAAGCATGGGCAAAAAGGGCGCTGGCGTGTTCAACCTCGCCGGACTTGTCAAAATCGAAGTCGTCCAGAAGAAGGCTTCTCCAGCCAAGACGATGCCAAACCCATTCAAGCCAGGCGAAATGATGCAAGTCGCCGCCAAGCCAGCCAAGAAGGTCGTTAAAGTCAAAGCCCTCAAAGGCCTGAAAGACATGGTCTAATTGACCAGCATCTCACTGATCAGCCTCTTCAATCACTAAGGGGCGATCTTTGAGCAGCGCAGGATCGTCGATTGATCCTTGGGCGGTGAATCTCGGACAAAGCCCGGAGAACTCTTCTCGGGCTTTTCTCTGTAACTCCCGATAGCGCGACTCCAGATCGCTTTTGATATCTGGTCAGTCCTGTTTCGCTTACTCCGACTAACTTTCTGTCGTCAGACGCAAGTCAAATCGCTGACCGGCTTTCACAGGTCAGGACGGTTGTATGCACTTGCGCAGTTAGCCTATTGACAGCATGTCTCGTGCCACTAGAATGGATCGTGCTGGTTCCATTCTGATTCGATGTTCAACGCAGATGTGTATGAGATCATTGTGTTGATCATGCTGATTCTTAGGGATCATCAGGAGAGACACGATGCTTGTTCTATCGAGGAAGAAAAATCAGAGCATCGTGATTAACGATTCAATCGTCATCACGGTGGTCGACATTCGAGGCGATAAAGTCCGTCTCGGAATTGAAGCGCCTAAGGAAGTCGCGGTTCATCGTCATGAGATTTACCAGGCGATTATGCAGGCCGGCTTTCAGAATCCCGGCGAGACAGTCAACGGCGAAACGGTTGAGAGTGTCAAAGCGGACAGTGTAAGAGCGGATAAGGGCTGAATTTAAGGATTTTGCCGCGAACCTTCGTCGCCATTTTTTGTCTGAAACAGAGTGGCAGACTTGTAATCTGTTTGAAGATCTTTAAGATCTCATTTCCTTCAAGTCGATCATTCATTTGGCCGATTTGAAGTAGGCATCACAGAAGACGACTGACTTCTTTGTTGCTGACGCGTCCTACGCAAAAAAGACTGGCCCCATCGTCTAGCCCGGTCCAGGACACCGGATTTTCAGTCCGAGAACAGGGGTTCGAATCCCCTTGGGGTCACCTTAAAAAAAGCCCGGTTTAACGACCGGGCTTTTTTTATGCGCCCGTTTGAGAGCAAGACTGGAACGCAGAGGAAACAGAGTTGAGCAGAGGAAGAACGAGATAATTACTTTACTGTTGATCTCCCAGAGCCATCGCCGCGAGCTGCATCAAATACGTGCTATGCCCATAGTTTATGTGAGCAAAGCATGGTTGCTTATAAATTCTTCCTCAGCGACCTCTGCTCTCCTCAGTCTGCTCTGCGTTCCAGTCTTTACTTCTTCGCCTGCATCAGGTTGACGAACTTTGGCTTGGGGTTGGCAATCCCCTGCAGTTCTTTATGGACGTGCGCGAATTCGGCGGCGATGCCGTTGATGATGGCGTTTTCGTCGGCGGGTTTCATGACCGACCAGGTATAGGTCTCGACTTCCAGATGAGGCGGGTAGTCAAGCTTGTGGATGGCTTCGAGAGCTTCGCGAAGCTGGGGCTGCGTGGTGCCGAGGGATGCCATTTTCGACTGGTGGACCGGGACATGGAAGTGGATTCGGGCAGCGGTTGCGTCGCTGGCTGAGGCGAGGCGCTCAAGTGTCTCGGAAGTCAGATCTTCGATCCGTTCGATGTCTTTGCCGGGTGATTGAATCATGGTCTGATGCAGGTAGCGAGGCTCGTTGAAGGCAGCGAGGTCTTTGAGGCCTTGTGCATTGGTGGCGGGGTTGGTGAGTTCCAGGGCGCTGCTCATCTGGACCTTGTTGATGCGAATGCCGGCCTTGTCGATGCGCGGGATAATCTCAGCCATGTCTTCGAATTCGACTGCCTGATGGCAGGTATCGAAGCAAAGGCCAATGTGTCGATAGACGAGGTCTTCCAGGTCCTGCTTTTTAGCCGCAGATAGCAGCGATTCGTACCAGGCGAGGGTTTCGTCGGTTGTTTCCAGGAGGCAGTGAGGCTCAGGTTCGACGGCAATGCGTATGACTTTGCCAGTCGAGTCATGAAGTTCGTCGAGGTGGCGGGTCAGCAGGAGGAAGTTCTCGTGCGTTGCTTCGAGAAAGCCTGGTCGGTTAGACAGCCGTTTGAAGCCGAGAGGCATGGTCGAAATGCTGCCTTCGATGCCATCGGGGACAAGCTGAGAGAGAATATCAGCGCAGGCCTCGGTGTAGACGCGCCGCGCAGGGTCAGTCCAGTCGGGGAGGTAAACATTTTCTTTCACGCGTTCGCTGTGGAAGTTGCCATAGGGGAAGGCATTGAATGTGTAGCAGAGAAGTTTGTGCGAGGAGAGTTCGTCGCTAAGTTTCATGGCGAAATCAGGGCGGCCGGGAAGCTCTTCGATGACTGATTGCGGCATCCACAACCCGACTGCGATCGGGCGGTCGACCAGCTTTTGAATGGGGAGCGTATAGCGGAACAGGGTCTGGAAAACACCATCGACAGACAAAGAAGGGTGGACGTTCGCACAATAAGAGACGGGTAGACGGGAAAATGACATGGCGGGATGATTTCATCGCTTGCAGGAAATTGACGTCGACACGACAGGTAGCATCGTCTCAACTCGAAGGCTCAAGATCACTTAGTCGATTCGAGCATAACAAATTTGAACTTGAACGTCATGCGCCGCGTGTCGCCTGATGGCGGAGTTGCGGATTGAACGCCCGGACGAGCGTTCCAGAGATGCCCATCGGGGCGTTTCTTTTCGTTCCCAAGCAGAATTTTCGCGAATAATACTTCATTGAGAATTGAAGAAGGTAGATATTGAGAATGTTGCGTGACAGGTGATATGGGTTATAAAAACGGTCACTGATATTTCGCGAATTGCCAGAAACCCCGAGTTCACCTTTCAGCTCGTGTGGTGTGTCTCCCTGTGATCGAAGTTGAAAATGAACACGTCCACAGCCGATTTGATTGAGCCGATTTCGTCGACAGAAATTAATGTCGATGATATGCGGCGACGTGAGGTCATCGACTCGCGACATGCCCAGGTCATCGATCTGCTCAAGAAACATAAGCTGGATGCGATTCTGATCCGCCGACCGGAGAACTTTTCCTGGGCGACGTGCGGAGCGAAAAACACGTTCCCGACGGATAATGAGCCGACTGCGTCGATCTTCGTTTCTGAGAGCGCGCGAGTCTTGTTGTGTGGCAATGTTGATTCGCCTGAGATGTTTGATTACCAGATTGCCTCGCAGGGATTTCAGCACAAAGAACGCCCGTGGTTTGAATCGAAAGACAAGCTGATTGCGGACTTCTGCAAAGGGCGCAAGATCGGCAGCGACAGTCCATTTGAGAATACAAAAGACTTGCGTCACGAGTTTGACCAGTTGCGTATCGGCCTGTCTGAGTTCGAGCGGACGCGGTTCATCGAAGCAGGTCGGTTGCTGGTGCATGCCATCGAAGCAACCTGTCGACACCTGAAAAAGGGCGCGACCGATACCGAAGCCGTCGCTGAGTTATCACACCGATTATGGCGCCATCAACTTAGGCCCGTCCTCATGCAGGTGATGGCGGATGGTCGCGGGAAGCGCTATCGTCATTGGCGCGAAGATCAGGATCAGATCGAAAAATACGCCGTCATTTCGGTGATCGTCGAACGCGATGGACTGCATGTGGGTTGCACGCGAACTGTCAGCTTCGGTCGACCTCCAGCGGACCTGATGGTCGACTTTCGACGCGTGGCGTTGATTTATGCCACTGCACTTTTTTACTCGCAACCTGGTTGGACATTATCAAAGCTGATGCACCCGCTTGAGAATGTTTTCTCGAAGTTCGGCTGCGAGGATGAATGGAAGCTGGCCGACTTTGGTGCAGTGACCGGATACCGACCGACAGAATCGGTCGTCCTGCCGGAGAATGGGTTGAAATTAGCGAAGCTGACGCCTCTGCACTGGTATCCGACCGTCGGGCAGGCAAGAATTGGGGACACAATTCTGGTCAAAGATTCTGGCTTCGAATGGGCGACGCCGGTCGATACATGGCCGACGATGGAAGTCGAAATCAAAGGCAATCGATTCAGCCTGCCGGATGTGCTTCAACGCGACTGAAGTCGAGCTGGTCGGCTTTGCGCGTTCGCCTGTCCCCTGATGACCGATGATCTTCGAGGGCCTCGATGACCGTCTACCGGATTCCCGCACCGATTCAGAATGTTCTGAATGAACTCGCCCGTTTTGAGATCTGGCAGCAGTTGCTGATCATTCTGGCGGTTTTGTTCGTCTTGAATTTCATGCTGCAACTGATCGCCGTTCTGTTTGGGGGGGCGCCCAAGCCGATCGCGAAGCCGCTGAAGAAAGACTTCTCGAACAAGAAGCCAAAGGCTGCGAAGGTCAAGGCTCAGCTGCGCGAGGCGGGCCTTGCCGTTCAGCGAACCCCGTCCGCTGCTCCTGCGTCGATCCCTCTTGTCTCGGATGAGGAGGTCACAACGACGGCTATGCTTCCCAGGGCTACGCCTGTTGCGGTTGTGCAGTCCACATTGCCTGCGCCAAAGCTTGATACGCTGGATGATGTCTTGAGCGAACTGGAAAAACTCGATGCCCGCATCGGTCGGGATAAATCGGGCAGCGTGGTGATGATCTTCCTCAACGGCAAAGATCTCCCGCCGGGCATCCTCAACGGGATGAAATTTTTCCCGAAGCTGGAGTCTTTGCACCTGCGTCGAACGAATGTCAGTGACTTGGATGTGCCCGCAATCAACGCGATCAAGCAGCTCCGTTTTCTGTATGCGACGGAAACGCAGTTATCGAATGACGGGCTGGCGGCGATTAAGAAGGGGAATGGGAATTTGAAGGTGGAGGCGTAAGACAGCAACGAGATCAAACACTGGATTATCGACAATGAACGAGCAGAGTAGCTGGGGCGAAGCATCACGTCATGATCTCCGTGAGAGCATTGAGTTGTACATCACGGGGCAGGTACGCCTTGCGAAGTATGATTCGGAAGGCATCTTGGAAGGGTGTCGTGAAATCTACATTGATGATGAATGTCCTGAGGATGAACGAGAAGAATTTGTCGAGTTCGCATCTGATTTCATGACACGAGTCGTTGATGAATACATCACAGAGCAGGCCAACTGGCCACTAGAAACAGACTGCGATCGGCTCGATCGAGTTGAAGCGACATTGAGAGAGCAGGGGATCTTGCTCTGGCAGGTGTCACCCTGCTGCGACACATGCTCGGATGCAGAACTTCCCGATCGGATCGACCTGCTTGAATCACGCTATCCAGGTTTTCGCGATAACTGTCGAGGGTATTCTTTTTTTATCGATCAGAGCCTACCCGAGATGCTGGCCGAATCGACCGAAGTTTCTCTTTATTTGGCCTTTGGATGGTTCTCGCCAGACGGAAGTGATATTGCTCCAGAGGTATACAAGGAAAATGCCCTGTCTATTGCCAGAGAAGTCATCGATGCGCTGCGAAACGAAGGATTCGAAGTGGATTGGAATGGCGATTTCTCTCGTAAGTTCTGTCTTACCATGAACTGGCAACGACGGTCATTGCTTGAGTAGCTAGAGAATAAAGAAGCCCGTCACGATTCCCTCGCGACGGGCTTTGCTTCGAATCAATCAACTAACAGTTACCCACCCACAACCGCTTGAAACCGTTTCACGGCCTCTTCGATGTTCGCCCGCGAGTTGAAGGCGCTCAAGCGGAAGTAGCCTTCGCCGGCGGCGCCGAAGCCGGAGCCTGGGGTGCCGACGAGGTGGGCTTTGTTGAGGAGTTGGTCGAAGAAGTCCCAGCTGGTGGTGTTGCCGGGGGTTTTCAGCCAGATGTAGGGGGCGTTGACGCCGCCGTAGACGCGGATGCCGACTTTTTCCAGGCCTTCACGCAGCAGCTTGGCGTTGGTCAGGTAGAAGCGGATCAGTTCCTGGACCTGTAGCTGGCCTTCTGGTGAGTAGACGGCTTCGGCACCACGTTGAATGATGTAAGGGACGCCGTTGAACCTGGTCGAGGGGCGTCGGGTCCACAGGGCGTGGAGAGAGACGTCTTCCCCTTTGTCGTTCTTGGCGGTCAGTCCCTTGGGGATGACGGTGAAGGCACAGCGGGTTCCGGTGAAGCCTGCGGTCTTGCTGAAGCTGCGGAATTCGATCGCGACGTCTTTGGCCCCTTCGATTTCGAAGATGCTGCGCGGAACATTTGGCTCGGTGATGTAGGCTTCGTAGGCGGCGTCATAGAAGATGATCGCGTTGTTGGCCTTGGCGTAGTCGACCCACTTCTTGAGCATTTCGCGTGAGGCTACCATACCGGTCGGGTTGTTGGGGTAGCACAGATAGATGAGGTCGACTTTCTCCTGAGGAAGTTCTGGAGTGAAATCGTTCTCCGCAGTGACGGGGAGGTAGACGAGCCCATCATAACGACCTTGTGCATCGGCGGCACCGGTGCGTCCAACCATCACGTTGGTGTCGACATAGACCGGGTAGACCGGGTCGAGGACCGCGACCTTGTTCTTCATCCCGAAGATATCCAGGATGTTGCCGGTGTCGCATTTGCTGCCATCGGAGACAAAGATCTCGTCGGCGGAGATGTCGATGCCGCGTTGTTTGAAATCGTTGGTTGCGATGGCGTCACGCAGAAAGTCGTAGCCTTGTTCGGGGCCGTAGCCTTTGAAGGTCTCGCGGCTGGACATTTCATCGAGGCCGGTGTGCATCGCCTTGATGCAGGCGGCTGGCAGTGGCTCGGTGACGTCGCCGATCCCCAGACGGATGATCTTGGCTGAGGGGGTCGCGGCTGAGAATTCTCGAACACGACGAGCGATCTCAGGGAAGAGGTAACCGGCTTTGAGTTTCTGATAGTTGTCGTTGATGTAGGCCACGGGTCCAGGTCTCGACTTACGGATCATGAATGGAAACAGGAAACAAGCGGAAATTTTAGACGCTGCGAGTCGGATTTTGGAGCGAGGGGGAGGTTGAATTTGTACGCAGGGGCAAAAGTTCTGCTATGCTGGGATTTGATCAAAGTGATCATCGTAAAGAGAATTTAGCCACAGAGATCACAGAGATCACAGAGCGTCAAGAGAAGAGTTGAAAGTCAATCGAACTCTCCGGGTTTCTCCACACCATGCCTCTGAGCCCTCTGTGAACTCTGTGGCCATTCATCGACATCTAATTTTCAGACGAATACTGGAGCGCATCATGAACTGGAAAACATCACTGGGGCTGGCTGTTTTGGCTATTTCGGTCGGAGCCGTTGTTTCGATGAATGACTCGTCGACATCGCTGATCGCCAACATTCTTGAGGAGAAGAAGCCCGTGTATCGTCACTTTGTCATGTTCAAGTTTGAGGAGTCTGCCAAGCCTGAACAGATTCAGGGGGTTGTGGATGCGTTCAAAGCACTGCCTGGCAAGATTGATACGATCAAGGGCTTTGAGATGGGGACCAACGTCAGCCCGGAAGGTCATGACAAAGGCTTTACGCATGGCTTTCTGGTAACGTTTGATGACAAAGCAGGTTTGGAGAAATACCTGCCGCATCCTGCTCATAAGGAGTTTGGCGGATCGTTGAAGGGGATTCTCAAAGATGTGCTCGTGTTTGATTATGTGACCAACTAAATTGGCCGCAAAGCATTAGTTGGATCTCAAACCGGAGTCGTGATGAAGGTCAGCGATTGACTGACCTTCATCGTCCGGAGCAGTAGAACGGAACGAGAGAATGCCTCTTCGGTTATGGATGGTTGTGGCGGGACTGTGTTTGCTGTGGAATTCAGGCTGTGGTCCACGCCAACCGGGATTGCCGGCTTCAAAAGTGCCAGTTGTGACGAATTCGATTGGGATGGAGTTTGTGGAGATTCCGTCCGGGAAGTTCCTGATGGGTGCGATTCCGGGCGATGCGCTTGCAAACGAGAATGAGAATCCGCAGCATGAGGTGACGATCTCAAAGGCCTTTTACTTGGGGCGGTTCGAGGTCACGCAGCGTCAGTATGTCGACGTCATCGGAGACAACCCGAGTTACTTCTCAGCGAGCGGGCGAGGAGCCAATGACGTCTCAGGATGGGTGACAGACAACTTCCCCGTCGAGATGGTCAACTGGTTTGAAGCGAATCAGTACTGTGAGAAGTTATCGAATTTGCCCGCAGAGAAAGCCGCGGGCAGAACCTATCGATTGCCCACGGAAGCAGAATGGGAGTATGCCTGTCGGGCCGGGACGGTGACCCGATTTACGTTTGGGACTATCGCTGACCCGAATCTCGTGAACTACAAAGGCTATGTCGGTCGTACACAACCTGTCGGCTCTTACCCACCGAATGCCTGGGGTCTGCATGACATTCAGGGAAACGTGCTCGAATGGTGCAGCGACTGGCATACGGACGATTATTACTCGGTCTCACCAGCAGTTGATCCGCCCGGGCCGGAATTTTCGCCGGATGATGTGCGGGTTTTACGTGGAGGCGGGTATGCGTTTACACCCGCATCGGCAAGTTTTCGAGATGACATCCCGCCGCATTTTCGCGGGCCGGGTCACGGGCTGCGGGTCGTGATGGAGAGAAACTAGACGCAAACAAAGTTTGCCTGAGTGGAGACGCGGTTATCGGCTCAGCTCATGCCCGACTTGTTGAATCGCCTGGCTGGCCTGCGGTGGGTAAGCATTGACGGTCGTCAGGATGTGTTTGCGTTGCTCGAAGGTGATGCCGCCGTCGAGGGCGACGAGCATGTCAATATACTGGTCGACCTGGGACTGCGTGGGGAGGCCGGTCGCGAGGTCGATGGTGCATTGGCCGTAACTGTTACCGCCGCGGATCTGGACGTTGAGACCGTCGTAGGTTTCTTTCGACAGGCTGGTGGTTGGCAGGACGGCACCGGTCATGTCCAGGAGGGCGACTTTCTCGTTGATCTCTTTGATCGTGTAGGTCTGTTCGACGGTGATCGGCAGGGGTTGGTTGAGGTAGCGTCTTCGTGTCCAGGTGAAGCCGACGTTGACGACGGTGCCATTTTTCTCTGCTTTTTCGTCGTAGGGGAGCAGGCCGATGGTGTCGTCGATGAAGTTGGCCAGACCGTCGTGTTGCGAAGAGGCAGCAATTTGCATCATCAGTTGTTGCTTTTGTGCCTCAGGGATTTTTGCTAAGCACTTGTCGAGGAACTGCTCATAGCCGAGGATCTCTTTGATCTGATTGTCCTGGCCGACCCAGAATTCGAAGCCGTTATTGATCATGCCCTGATAAGGGAGAGCGGCTGTCGGAACGGGAGAATTAGGAATCGCGGAATCGTAGCTGAGAGACTTGTTATCGAGGTTCTGGGAGTATTTGACGTGGCTGTATTGGACGTCGAATTTCTTGTCATTCTCACGGATCTCATCGACGGTGATCGCCATCATGAGTTCGAGCGAAGACGTACTTTTCTTGACGCCCTTGATCGACGATTGCGACAATTCCTGCTGAACGGTCTTTTTGAGCGGGATGCGCATGCCGGGCTTGAGCTTGAGGCTCAAATCGGCTGGTTTGCTGTTTTGGAGCTTGGGGTCTGCATCCCGCGCGGACAGGGGGTCTGCCAGACCGAGAATGCCGTCGTCCGCTTTGTTACTTGCCGATTCACTGTTGCATCCAGCTAGCAGGCAGACAGCGACAAACAGGCTCAACCAATATGCACGGTTCATAAGAAGATCCATCTTCATCGAATACACGTCTTTCACGGGAGATGCGGTGCGAGTTATCCCTGCTCGCGCACGCACCCAAACGGAAGAATATCGGGCCGTCTCGACTGGTGAAAGACCAATTCGATTGCGCAAGATTCTGGCGGATGGGGAACGGTCGTCGCATTGGACGTAATCCGTTTGTTCAAAGAAGGGGACGCGGGATTCACGGGCATTTACAGTTCTGTTTCGTTTCCAGAACAAGTTTTTATGGCGGTGGAATTTCTTTCCCGAGTTCAGTGCCCGCGCGTCTATGCCATCTGTGTATTCTTTGCAAATCACCACAACATCTTTATCTGATTTACTCTACGAATCCATCCCGTCCTCGCCATCCGTCCCAGGTGTTAGATTAAGACCAGCCTTCTTGATCGATTCTTTGACTGGCTGGCTAGCGATTATTTTTAGAAAAATGTGATCGGGCATTCATTTTTGCTAAAGTTCCTGAGATGATCACAGGCGGGGCAATGACGAGCCCGGTCGACAGGCGATAGCTAAAGCTGGCTATCGTCGCACAATTTACTGCATCAATGAGCACTGCCACTTGAGACACCGTCCGGAGCGACACCGTCGCAGCAGCTGCTATCCCCTCAGGAAGGATTTGACCATGGACCAGGATTATCGCGTTATCGAAACCGATTCTCTGCCACCGAAAACTCTCGTGGCACCGTTCCGCTTCGCCCGCGAACTCCGACTGATGCTCAAGGGAACGACCTTGAACATCCAAAGCGGCAGCGATGAGAATATTTACGTCTCGAAGGATTTGTCGAAGTCATTTGATATGTGGCTGCAGCATCAGATGCTGCGGTCTCAGAAGTAGGGCATGTTGATGAAGCCCCTCGGTGCTGGTTCGAGGGGCGAGTGGTGGAGTCGCGATGAGTTTGACTTGCTGATCAAACGAAGTTTGCAGCGATCCCTCATCCGTCAGCGAAGCGCTGCCACCTTCTCCCCGAGGGAGAAGGATTAAATCGGAGAAGAATTAAATCCAACCGGTTTAGAACATGGTGGAGCCGTCGAGGGAGAGGTGGTCGGGGATGTAGCGGAAGGCGACCAGGCAGCGGTCGTCGCGGATGGGTTGGTTACTGCTGTAGAGATTGGTCGCGTCGATGAGGGAGCGGATCGCCTCGTTAGGACCGGTGGTGACGGGTTCCAGGCAATCTTCCAGGCGTTCGCGTCCGAAGATCTCGTTTTTGGTGTTCATGGCTTCGGTGATGCCGTCGGTATAGACAACGACCATGTCCCCGGGAGACAGGGTGATCGTGGCCTGGTCGTACGTGCTGTCAGGCATGATGCCGAGTGGTATGCCGGTGATTTGCGAACCGAGGACTGAAGTCTCGCCTGATTTTTTTCGTAGAACAGGCGGGAGATGGCCGGCGCTCGCGATCGAAAGTTCGTGGGTCCTGGGGTCAAGAATGAGCAGGACGAAGGTGATGAAACGAAAACCGACGCCGCTTTGAAAGATCTCGTTATTGAGGGCCTGAAGAGACAGGGCCATCGTCGGTTGAGCCAGAAGCTGGTAGCGGACGGCTGAGCAGAGTCTGGCCATCAGGAGGGCGGCGGGAACCCCTTTGCCGGAGACGTCGCCTTGAGTGATGGCGAGTCGTCCATCTGGAAGCGGGATATAATCGTAATAATCACCGCCGACGCCGAGGGCGGCTTCGTAGAGGTCAGCGAATTCGTAATTCGGCACTGAGGGCTTTTCCCGTGGGAGGAAGCCGAGTTGAATCTGGGTGGCGAAATCGATATCCCGCTCAAGATCTCGCTGGGTGAGGAGTTCTTCGTGAAGTCTGGCGTTATCCAGGGCCATGGCGGCTTGATTGGCAACGCAGACAAGGAGTTCGAGATCGCTTTTCGTGAACTCGCGGTTCATGTCGCGAGTATTCAGCTGGACGACGCCGGTCGCAGTATCGGCTTGCGAGAGGAGAGGCGCGCAGATCATCGAGCGCACCTGCAGTTCTGAGAGGGATGTCGCATTTTGAAAACGAGAATCATCCTGCACGTCGGCGCTCAGGATCGCTGAGCGGGTCTGCATCGCACGGTCGATAATCGTTCGGCTAACCGGAATCGGTTCCTCGTCGTTCTGGAGACGATGCTTGCTCGCCCTGATCAGATTGCGGTTAGTCTGCGGATCATGGATGACGAAAAAGCCGGAGTCGGCATGTGGAAAGATCTTGAAGAGGACATTCAAAATCTTGGGAAGAAGCTGCTCGACATCGAGAATTTTCGAGATCGCTTCAGAGATTTCGAGGATGGCTTTCAGGACGTTTTCAGGATCGTTTCCGATGTGGAACGAGCCAGAGCGGAGATTTTCGAGTGTACTGATGATGGACGAGGAAGAGTCGAGGCCGTCGCGCTGTTCGGCATCACCTAAATTCTCGATGGAATAGGGCGTGCCATGTTGAAGATAGTGCATGAGTTCTGCGGTGTTCATGTGCTGATAGAACACAAACTTGACGTCGCAGATGCGGATCTGGTCCCGGTCTCTGAGCTTCATACGACCGTGGGTCGGGAGGTCGTTGACGAAGGTGCCGTTTCGGCTTTGCAGGTCTTCGAGGTAGAAGTGCCCAGACTCGTAAGCGATACGGGCATGCTGGCGCGAGACGGCGACCTTATCGATGACAATTTCGCAGCTTGGTTGACGTCCAATAGTCAACGGATATTCGTTGAGTTCAACGAACTGGTCTGCATCGCCTGAGAATTGAACGCGAAGAACCGCCACACCACGCTCCTGTCAGGCAGAGGTCCAATCAGCCTGTGAGGACAGATTAGCAGATAGGTGGAGGAAGAGAAACAGGAGAGTGGAGGGGGGATGAGTTAGGAAACGTAAGAGGAGAGTGCCTGAAGCGATCTCGTGACGTGTAGGTCGTTTGTTGCCTATACCCCAGCCTCATCCGCCCTGCGGGCACCTTCTCCGGGGGGAGAGGGGATGGGGTTGTGCGCTTAGTGCAATTCGCAGAGAGCCCTCATCCGACCTCGAAGACTCGGCCACCTTCTCCCCGGGGGAGAAGGAACTTAAAACCGCTCCCCGGGGGAGAAGGGACGGGATCTTAATCACCGACGCCGACTTCGATGTTGTAGGCGTCCTGGAGGAGGCGTTTTTCTCGTTGGTTGAACTGGATGAGGTGGTTCATCCAGAGCATCAGTTCCTGTTTCAGGGAATCGGCGGACGCTTTGAAGTTCTTGCAGCAATCGAGGGACGCTTTCAAGGACTTCAATTCGGTGACGAGAGTTCGCTGTTCCTGGCGGATTTTCAGGACGGCGGAGTCCCAGCTGGGGTGTTCGTGGAGAACTTCCTCGTAGAGTCCCTGGATGTCACGAAGTCGATACTCAGCGGGGAGGGTGTCGAGCAGCGTGTCGACGAGGGCGAGGATCCATTTTTTGTTTTCGTCGGAAGCAGGTTCTTCGAGGACGTCACTGAGGTCGCCCAGGAGAAGGTACTCCAACATCGTCAGGTCATTGAGCTTGCGTTGGCGGGCTGCATAAGCCGGGGTGGTCGACGTCTGGATCATGAGAGAGCTCCTTTTGGCGGATGGCGCCGCCGCGATCAAATGCATCAACCAATTCTGATACATCTTTTTCGAGGAGTCAATTGTTGATCTTGCTGTCGAGGTGTGATCCTGGGAATTGGCAGAATGCGGACAAAGCGGGATTGACGGGGTGGGAAGGTGGAGGCGGAATTTGTCGTGAGGAGAGAAGGAGTCTGTAGAATTGAACGCGACAGTCAATTCGCAGAGATCCCTCATCCGACCTCGAAGACTCAGCCACCTTCTCCCCGGGGGGAGAAGGAACTTAAAACCGCTCCCCGGTGGAGAAGGAATGAGAACGGGGAGACTAGCGGGTGGAGATTTGGTCGGGGGTCCAGGTGTAGTTGAGCATGCGGCGGCCGTCGACCTGTTCGGCTCGGAGTTTGAATGTGAAGTCGGTCAGGCTGCCGGGATCGTCGACGAAGAATGTCTTCTTGATGGACTGACCGCCGTCGAGTTTGGTGACGCTTTTGTATTGTCGACGCCGGCCACGAACATCCAGGGAGCAGCGGAAGTCGAGCAGCTCCGCGGGAGAAGTGTTGTTGAAGATCGTCTGTTCGACGATGAGTTGATTGTTTTTGGCGTCCGGGATCACTTCAACGGAAATCTCGACGTCACCCATCCCGATTTCGTAGTCGCGGTAAATAGTGAAGGCGAGCTGGCCGTCTTCCATTTCGAACTCGATGGGGATCAGGCGTTTCCCCAGGGAGGTTGAAGCGGGGAGCTTGATGGTGAAGGGCATCCGAAATTCTTCGCCTCGGGCCAGCCCCATGCGGAAGACTTTGGGATCGACATCCCACTCCTTGGGAGGCTTGAAGTTAAGAATACCCGAGGTGCCTGTCGAGAATGTATTACGGCCGACGATCGCGTCGTGATGATAGGCTGTAGAACTGGGGATCTGGCCTTTTTCAAACTTGACGGACATCATGAAGCGGACGAGTGCCTCGGAGACATTGGTCAGGATCTGCGGATGAGCAGTGACCGGAATTCGCTGGCCGATCCGTTTCACCAGAGGGAGGCTGGTTCGCTGGCCCCAGATGGTGGTGAGTTGGACATCCTCTCCGAGGTACATTTCTTCGATGAGAGGGGATTCCTCGGTCGAGCTGGGATTCCAGATGACCAAGGTCGCCTGGCCTTGTCGAGAGAAGATGTAATTGATACTGCCATTGGGAAACTGCATCGAGCCGAGATAGTCAGAGCCACGGAGCGCCAGGGCGATCGTTCGCCAAGGGAGGAAGAGTTCGGTCGGGGAACCATCTTCTCGCAGGAGGCCGGTTTCCGGATCGAAGATGTCGGTCATGAAGATTTTTTCCGCACCGCCGACTTTGGCTGCGATCATGCGTTTGACTAGATCCGACGCTCGGGTTTCCATCAACTTTGGGGGAGTCGACTGGAGAGGAGTGGAAGTCAAGTGGACCCAGCGTTCGAAGCCGTGACCTTCGGTCGATTGGAGTTTGTCGCTGAGCTGTTCTGGATTGAGTCCCTGTTGACTGTTGAGGGCGAGAAAGAACTCATTTGCTCGTTCGGACGTCGGGATGGGTTGCTGCCAGTCCCAGGAGACGCCGATGTTGGTATCGCGTCCGATGCGATCGAACTCTGCTTTGATGTTCGATAAGGTCACCATCATGTCGCTGCGCCCCATGAAGGATTTATCGCTGTCGTCGCCGAGCTGCCAGATGCGGACATTCCCAGAGTATTTGGCCATGACATCATCGATGGAATACTTCCAGAACGGGATTGGCATCGTGAAGATGTTACTCACGCCTTCCCAGTCAGACGGGAATTTGTTGCGGAGTTCCATGGGTGGATGATTGAGTAACCCGACGGTGCTAATGCCTTTTTCTTCCAAGCCGCTCAGGACGCTGCCGAGGAACATCTGTTTGTTGGAATCGTGCTGGCCTGCTCGATCCCACATGGGGTACTTGATCCAGTTGATCCCCGATTCGACCATAATCGAAACGAAGTCGGCGGCTTCGAGCTGGTCAGCTCCATGGGGAACGGCCAGACCGAATTCGCCCTGCAGGCTGGCTGTCTTGACGAGATCAAGAACAACGAAGGACGTCTCCTTGCGCATGATGACCTGGCCTTCCCGCTGGAGTTGCGAGGAGACTCGATAAAAGCCGGGGGGCTGAGAGGGGATGTCCCAGACGATCGCTTTTTGAAGCAAGGCGGCTTTGTCTTCCTGGAGTTCGCGGTTCGGCTTGAGCAGTAAAGTCCGACGGGCAATCAGCCTGCCGTTGACGTCATGAGCTTTAAGAAAAAGCTGATAGACGTAGTGATCGTTCTCGGTGCCGGAATCGAGACCGGTCACGTGAGCGTTGACGCTGATCGGGGTATCTGTTTGTCGAAAGTGAGTCGTGAAATTACTTTCGAGGAAGAAGCGAGGAAGCTTGCCCAGCCAGATATCATCCACCCAGGCAGTCCCTTTGATGTCCATTTTGTCCGAGTGAACCAGATGGACGCCAATGACGGCAAAGCGGACCCCATCCATGGGGGAAATCGGCCCGACCTGGATGGTCTGCCAGTCGTCGGAACTGCCGGAGACAGGTTTGCTCAAGGTTCGCTGGATGCGCTCGCGACGATCATTGAGGAATGAAAGCGAAATCATGACGGCGTCGT
>SXGT01590532.1_pt1 | contig 26741 bp, 26 predicted proteins | sample 3176221 | NCBI WGS metagenome assembly SXGT01 (sample SAMN11356862, study PRJNA531348) | freshwater metagenome | isolation source: freshwater sample F1-120 | place: China: Fuxian Lake, Yuxi | collected 2017-12-25
GCCGAGCACTGGATCGTCGTGAAGGGCACGGCGCAGGTGACCTGCGACGACCGCCAGTTCCTGCTGACGGAGAACGAGTCCACCTTCATCCCGCTGGGCAAGACCCACCGGCTGGAGAACCCGGGCCGCGTTGATCTGGAAATGATCGAGGTGCAGTCGGGCTCCTACCTCGGTGAAGACGACATCGTGCGTTTCGACGACGTGTATGGCCGCGTGCCAGCGGGCGCGCTACCGCTGCGCTGAACTGCGCGGGCGCAAGGGGCCGTTCGGACCATCGTTCTTTGCGGAGCTGACACGAAACGCCACCCATCGTCCAGCGCGGTGTCACCGCCGGTTCATGGCCTCGCGGGATGCTGGGGACTCCCTTTTTCCCCACAACTCCCACGAGGAACTTCCATGTCAGATCAGTCCAACGGCCAACCCGATCTTTCCCGCCGCAGCCTGCTGCTGGGCGGCAGCGCCGCGGCCATCACCGCCGCGTTCACCGGCCCCGTCACCGCGTACGCCAACACCGTCGACCAGGGCTACAACGCGAGCTGCTCGCCGGCCGACGCCTCCGCGCTGGTTGCCAGCCCCTATGGCCCGACCGCCCCGGTGAACGACATGGTCACCGGCCTGCCCCTGATCGAACTGCCCGCGGGTTTCAGCTACAAGAGCTACGGCTGGCGCGGCGACATCATGAGCGACGGCCTGCCCACCCCGGGCAACCACGACGGCATGGGCGTGGTCGTCTCGCGCCGCGTGGGCCGCAGCAACGAGATCATCCTGGTGCGCAACCACGAGCAGAGCACCTCCACCAACGCCGCGAACATCATCGGTTCCGGCCGCGCCAACGTGGCCAAGTACGACACCGGCCTGACCGGCAGCGACTACCAGATCGGGGGCAACACCAACCTGGTGTTCCGCGATGGCAACTGGGTCGAGAGCTACGCCTCCTTCGGCGGCATCTACCGCCCGTGCGCGGGTGGTTCGTCGTCCTGGGGCAGTTGGCTGAGCAACGAAGAGATCGGCAGCAACGCCATCAGCAGCGAAGGCAAGAAGCACGGCTACATCTTCGAGATCCCGGCCGACACCAGCCTGAACGCCGCCAACGTGAACCCCATCCGCGACATGGGCCGCATGGCGCACGAAGCCAGCGCGCTGGACCTGGACACCGGCTACTGGTACCTGACCGAAGACGCGGGCAACGCCAACACGCTGTACCGCTTCCTGCCGAACAACATCAACGGCGGCCTGGGCTCGCTGCACGAAGGCGGCCGCCTGCAAGGCCTGGCCGTGCGCGGCCGTCCCGGCGCCGACCTGCGCTTCCCCACGCTGTGCCAGGAGTTCCAGTGCGAGTGGGTCGAGATCGCCGATCCCGATGCCGACCGCGCCTCCATGAGCACCTCGGTGGGCAGCGTCACCGGCAGCGGCCCGTTCCGTGGCGCCTACGCCAACGGCGGCGCGATCTTCGGCGCCAATGAAGGCTGCTGGGTCGCCAACGGCGTGGTGTTCTTCACCGACAAAGCCACCAGCTCGGCCACCTCGTCCCTGCCGGCGCGCGCGGGCGTGATCTGGGCGCTGGACCTGTCCACCCTGGTGCTCAAGGCCATCTTCGTGAGCCGCGACCGCGTGGTCGGCAACTCGCCCGACAACATCTGCGTGAGCCCGCGCGGAGGCCTGCTGTTCAACGAAGACGGCGGCAACAGCAGCCCGACCAGCCAGCCCATCCCCTCGCAGGACCTGAAGGTGCTCACACCCGCCGGCAACAGCTACATCTTCGCCCGCAATAACTACAACTTCACGCGCGCCCAACTCGACGCCGTCGGCAAGACCGGCGCCACCACCGGCAACCAGCGCAACACCGAATGGGCCGGCAGCGTGTTCAGCCCCGACGGCCGCGTGCTGTTCGTGAATATCTACACCGGCGTCACGCTGGCCATCACCGGCCCTTGGACCAAGGGCTCGCTCTGATCCGATCCACTCCACCTCATCGAAGCATCATCATGAAAAAAACCCTGCTTTCCCTGGCCGCCATGGCCACCCTGCTGGCCGCCGCGCCGGCACATGCCCTGTCCTTCAATGGCGTCATGGGCGGCGACTCCGAGTTCCGGGACTTCAGCACCAACGGACTGCTGTCGTTCGACATCGACTTCTCGTCGCTGGCGCCCATGACCCTGAACTACACCATCGACGCGGCCGACCTGATCGGCGGCAGCCTCTCGTTCAACGCCCTGCTGGCCAACTTCCTGGGCAACGCCGGCTTCGAAGGTTTGTCGTTCAGCCTGAGCACCGGCACCTTCGGCAACCTGGGCACGGTCACGCCGCAGTTCGGCGCCGTCAGCGCGATCAACTTCAACGGCAGCAACGCCAGCGTGGACTTCTCGCAGCCCGAGTTCCTGGACGTGGCCATCGGCAACTCGCTGAACAACGGTGGCGTGAACTGGTCCATCAACGGCCTCAACGCCGGCGACAGCCTGAGCATCACCGTGGCCGCCGTGCCGGAACCCGAAACCTACGCCCTGCTACTCAGCGGCCTGGGCATGGTCGGCTGGCTGTCGCGCCGCCGCCGGGTTCAAGAAGCGGCTTGATGCAGAGGCCGCTCGACCGCAAGTAACGTCTATCTTCTATCGTAAGTCGTTGGTCGAGCGGCGTTCTCCAAATGAAGTGCTCGCGCTGCTCGGCACTGGTGGCCTGCGGGCTTCTTTGGGTCGCGAGCTTCTGTCGGTCAGATTTGTCGGGACTTCAGCCCGATAGCGCGCCAGCCACTTGTAGGCGGTGCGTTCGCTCACCCCTGCGGCGTCGCTGGCGTCTCTGACCTTCCAGCTTCGCTCGAGCACACGCTGGCACAAAAGCTCTCGACCGCAGGCGGTCAATCTTCCATGCTTATGGCTGTTCATCCGTTCTCCTGATTCGGTTGGCTGTTGGCGTGGTAACCACAGCTTCCCAATTCCGAGACGGATGAACAACCTACTGAAACATCACACCTAGATCGTCATCAGGGTTGAACTCCATAGACTGGTAAGGTGCGTTGTCTTCGCTATGACCCTTGTTGCCCACAATGGCAAACTACCCAACGGTCGCTTCGAGGTCAATGCAGATTCGGGCATGAGAGGGGCTTTTCGGCGTCGAAGGATGACAGGTAGGGCATCATGGTGTTGTCATGGGCTTTAATGTTGTCACTCGGGTATGTCAGAGCACCCTAGGTAAGCTGTTGATTCGTATACAATGATTGAAGCTTTAGATGTTGAGGGCCATGTCATCCCTGTTGCAGCCTGGTCACCCCAGCGTATATACGCAGTGGGATTTCGAGGCTCATAACCCAGGTCGCAAGTTCAAATCTTGCCTCCGCAACCAACTAAATCAAGCACTTGCTTGTCATCGAAGCCCTCGGAAACGAGGGCTTTTTTGTTTGTGACGATGTTTGTGACGGGGCCTGTGTCGTCACAAAGCTGATGCTTAGAGTTTGCGACCGTTGGGCGATGTGACGGCGTTTTGTTCTCGTTCGAGGGCGGGCTCCCCCCTTCAAAGTTAGCGTCTTCTCTGCAGCGATGACAATCATTCAGCAGTTGTCGCTGAGCGACTGCTATTGTTCCCGTTGCGACCGTTGACTACTGCAATTTGCGGACCGCGGGTCAATCTGGGACCAGGACGTAGACGGGCATGTAGCTGCCGCCTCCGCCGATAAATCCAATGCTAGGTATCACTCGGTGGGTATGCCGCACATCCCGGATCGCACGCATTGCATCACGCCAAATCAGCACCGATGCTGCTGCTACAGCGTCACCTACGTCTTCGAGTTCCCAGGACGGCAGTTGGCATCCGTCGAGGGGCTCCGGCCCGGTGTCAGTGCTTGAAAGGTGGACTTTGAAAAGCACGTCTCGATGCGGCAATCCGGCGAGGGGGAACCAGTAGGTTCGAAAAGTACGCCCGAGTTCGAAGAGGTCGCTGACCGCTGGGAAAGCTGCGACGCTCGGTAAACCGTGCACGACTGCCCGGTCCGCAAACTCGAACAGCTCTTGGTTGATCTTCCCAAGCATTTTCTGGCCATCGAGAACTTTGGGCCGTCGAGCGAACACAACCAACACCCGAAACCTCTGACTGGCATGCCGCTCCAGCGCAACGCGGTTTCCTTCGCGCGTGGCCCAGAAGTACATCGGTACGGCGGCACCGAACCTCTTCCTCAGGTATGAGAGAAGTGGCGGCAGAATTGCGTACTCCGCCGTCCGCTCGGTGAACATGCTCGACATAGCTTTAGGTTGGCAAGGGGCGCATCGGTGCTACGCACGAACGCCACCGCGCGTGGAATAGTCCGATACGGCACATCGCGGCGTGAGCGTTCTTTTTTCTAGGTCGCTCCACGTCCGGTTCTGTTATCTTTGGTTACACAAGTCTACGCTGCTCTCCTCGAAATTCCGAGGCGGGGTTCAACGGGGCCAAGGAGGCTCGCCGTGCCAAGAGATTCGCTACAGCTTCGCGACGATCTGGTCGCATGCCTGCCGAGCCTTGTGATCGATAGGCCGCTCGCGGAGTCGGGGCAGCGCGTGGTGTATATGGCGCACTTCGTTGACGCCAACATTCCGGCAGACGTTCTGCCTCCAGACGGAGACGATCCAGACCAAAGGCCGTTCCTCCACGGCTGGGAAGCATGGGGCGGAATTGTCGTGAAGGTTGTATCCGGGGCGGACAACACCGCCCTGGCCAGACTGCAAGCTGAAGCTGCCATCCTCGAGGATGTCAGGCCAGCCTGCTTCCCGAAGCTGTTGTTTTGCAACCTGTTCACTGAAAATCCGGTCACCGATGAACGCCTCGCCGAGCGGTTGTACGTCTCTGTCGAAGAGTTTGTCGACTCTACGCCGCTTTGCGACATGGCCGACTGGTACAAGGGCAATGAGAGAGGCATCGCGACGCTTGCGCTGGGTATCTCCAACGCGCTGCTGCCACTGTGGGTCCATCATCGCAAGTTCGTGCATCGCGACATCAAGCCTGCGAACTTGCTGATCCGGCCGTCGGGTGAAGTCGTGGTCATAGACCTTGGGATCGTGCGGGAGACTGGCGCGCCCGGAGTCACGCATGACGGTCCTGGTCCTGGTCCGTTCACCCCAGGGTATGGCGCACCCGAGCAGATGGCCAACGAGAAGGAAGCGGTGACCTTCAAAACGGATTTTTTCTCTATCGGCGTGGTCATGTACCGACTCATGGCCGGCGTAGAACCGTTCGCCTTCAAGCCAAGCATGCAGATGCACGAAATCATGATTGCTGCGGCCGCATACGAACCTCCGCCCTTGGAGAAAGTCGCCGGCGCGTCGCGGGCTTTCTCTGATTTTGTGAACAAAGCAATGATGAAAGTGCCGTGGCAGCGGCAGCGCACTCCCGCGATGTTCATCGAAGAACTGCAGGCAATACTGGCGAACTAAAAGAGGAGCACACATGGCGCTGGGACTACTTCATCAGGTCGGGCACAACAGCAACTGGAATGTCGAATCGTTCCAGACGGACGGGTGTGGCGACGGCCTTATCCTGAGTCCGTTGCACCAAGCGATTACCAAGGTGGAAGAGTTGCCCCTTGCGACTCGCGCGGCGTCGATCTTCGACCCTCAGTTCTATCTGCCCAACTCGCGCAAGCCAAAGCTGCTGACGTATCCCTTCTTCCCTCAACAGGTCGATGGCGGATTTCAGACTGCTACTTTCGTGGCGCACGCGTCTGAGGTCGCCGAAGCCTGCATCGACTTTCAGATCGAACAGGGATTCAGAAAGGTCGTCGTGCCTACCAGGTACATCAACCAGATGTACCCCTCGTACTTCGATCAGCAGCGAATGTTCACAATCGACGCTTTCATGGAGCACGCTGGCGACCGTCCTCTTTGCCTGTCTGTGGCCCTTACGGCACCCATGATCCAGGACGTGGACTGGCGCCGGCGCGTCCTGAACTGGATTACCTCGTTCCCGAATGTCGATGAGGTCTATGTGATGTACGAGCACGAGCGCAACACCAAACAGATACAAGATGCGCAGTTCCTGATAGACAGCATGGCGTTTTGCTCCGATGTATTGAACACCGGCCTGGGCCTAGTCTTGGGCTATACAAATACTGAGGGTCTTCTCTACTCAGCGACCGGTGACCTCACCATCACCATGGGCGCGTTCGAGAACACCCGCATCTTCTCGGTGGACAAATTCCTAGAATCGGAAGGGGAGCGGCGCGGCCCCAAGGCGCGCATCTACGTTGCCGGATTGCTCAACTGGGTGCAGTTCGAGGATGCCAAGCGAATCCGTGACCGAGCGCCGCACGTTTGGCAACAGGTCTATCGGGCGACGCCCTGGGCGGATGAGGCATTGGCTCGCTTGGTCGAGCCGACGTTTAATCAGCCGCCGCTATACAAGCACTACTTCCGCAACATGCAGGACCACATCAACGAGCTTCGCCCGCTATCGCTCGCTGAGCGTCGAGCATTGCTCATTCGCAAGGTCGATGCCGCGCTGGCGGCTTACCGAGAAATCGAACGCATGGGCGTCCCGCTAGAGAAGCATGGGCAAGCTGGCCACCTGCGAGAATGGCGACGGGTGCTAACCGGCGCCTGAAAGGATCTTGCGGGCAAGTGCGCGGGACGACAGCACAGCCTGTGCCTGCCATCGCTTGGCTGGGCTCATAGGGCCTTGCGTTGCGGCAGCGTGGTGAATGAACAGGCCTCGACCGCGCTCGACGGAAGCGAGGCCTACGCCGGCGACTCGAAAACGGTCCAGCTGAGCAATGGCCGGCCGGGCGAAGGCGTGGTCCAGTACGACCCAGGACTCATCCGCGAACTGTAGATTTCTGTAGGCTTGGATCAGCACACGCTGCCAATCACTTATCTTGGCCTCGACTGCGATGAGCCGCTCGAACGGAGGCGTTCGAAGGCCCGAGATGGACAACGAATCCCTTGAGTAAGCTGCGACGCCAGCTGCAGACAGTTGCGCTACGACTCGCTGCGCGGCGTCTTCGGACGTGCCCAGAAAAGCTGCGAGCGCGGCGCGGCTCTTGATGGCGTCACCTACGCCTTGTCTGAGTAGAACGGCGAGGCGAGGTGGAACCATCGCGGCGGCCCGCAATGCTTTGGTACTGCGCGGTGAGCGTTTGGCCAGAACAAGGTCAGCGACGCCCACGCCGGCATCCACCTCTAGCTCCACTCGATATTCTTGACGTCTTGCGCGCGCTACACAGGTGATGATGGCCTTTACAAGGGCCGCTTCCGATTCAAATCCAGCGCTTCTCACGTCTTTGTGCTCGTTGTCTAATGTTGGTGGGCGACGCCTCGTCACGTCAGCTGACGACAAGCGGTAGCGCGAGATCGCCGACGTTGACGGTGCTACCGCAGAGATTCAACAGGACCTGACAAACAACGGCAGGCTGCTGCGTAGGCTTGGTGGGATTGGCGCCGTCGCTGTACAGTGGGAAGCATTTAGCCTGCATACGAAGCGCTTATAGCGATGGCCCTTTTACTTGGGCTTCCGGACTAGGCATACGAAGCGGTAGCCTTGACATGGCGACCATTCGAAACAGTCAGGTCGCTTGGTTGTCCCTACCTATCAGTGGTTGTTGCGGGGTTGTGCCCCGCTCATAGCCAGTTAGAGCGTGGCTGAGTAGGGAGGTGCTTAGGATCGCCACAAGTCTGGGGATAGTTTGCCTTGAAAATACGATCGATTTCACTTCGAAATACGGGTGTTGGGCGGCTGCTGAGTCAAGGGGGCTTGGCGGCGACATTGGTCTTATTGTCCGGCTGCGTTGTCTCTGAAATGCTCGCCGAGGACCGGCGGCCGCAGAACCGAGCATGTGTCCATCTTACCGAAGCACCCGCGTCGCCCGAGCAGTGTGTTGGGTTGCTGGATGTCGAGTACCAGTATGTCAACGGGGATGGCAAGCTCAGCAACGGCCCTGCAGTGACGGTGAGCAATCCTCGGATGCGGCACCACTACGTCAAGCAGAGCTCGGAGAACTCCTGCTATGCCGCCGCTCTACAAACTGCGTTCAAGTACTACGATGTCCAGTACCCGCAGGAGCTGTTCCAAAATGCCATCGCCAACGAGTGCATCGGAGCCGGCACGCGCCCGTTGACTTTCTCGCAGATCCTCTTTTCGGCGACGCGCGTGCACCTACGAAGTGGCGGCGTTTGGTACGCGGACGCACCAGACAACTTTGGGGAAAAGGTACTGAATCAGACACTTATCTCGTCGAAGCCGCTGAAGGTATCCGGCGCGTTTCGAAGCGGAGAGCGCCGAGCGGTATTCCAGAAGGTGCGGGTGTGCCAATCAGCACGAAGTGAAGGTGGGAGTTGGATGTCAGCGAACTTCACCTGGGACATTGACGGCTGGTTCCTCAACAAATTAGGGTTGCAGGCCATTCCGGCGTTTCAGATGGTGAATCAAGCAGTAGTTGGTCAGCAGCCTCCTTCAGCACCACATAAGCCCGCGAGCGTCCGGTACCTCGAAACTCTTAATCTTTACCGCGTCGTCACTTGGAGCAAGAATGGGCTTTCAAATGAACCGCAGGGTGGAATCGCGCCGATACAGGACCCTGGGGACTTCGTGACCCGTTTCGTCCAACAAGTCCCAATCGTCGCTGGCTTACAGTCCGAGCAGTTTGGCCATGTGGTGACCATCTTGGCTGTTCGCTACCTCCCCACTTTTAGAATGCATGATAATTTCTATCGGAAAGACCTGCGGGTCGAATGGGTTGAGGTCCAAGATCCGGCGATTCCCGAGCAACCCACTTACCGAATGACTGGCGATGAATTCTTCTCGCGCGCCCGCTTCTTGTTTGCTGTATATGAGCCACCTCCGCGATAACTTATTGCTCGGGTTGCTCCTACCGTTTCTGGTGAGTTGCACGACGCAGTTCGGTGCGCCTATCCAGCATGCGGTGCTGCAAGTTCACCCAATTGCGGATCATCAGTTCTTCTATTTTGTGATCCGACGCGACGAGGCGACCTTGCATTTCGGGTCTGAAGTTGGCGACATTGGCCTGTCACCCGAGCGAAAGAAGTTTCTCGAGTCCAAAGCCCGGCTCATATCTGACAAAGTCCCGTTTGCGTTCAGCGTGGGGAAGTATGTAGTGGTCACAGAGTGCACTGACTTCTACCGCCTGCGCTCTGCACCGGTCATGGCAGGTCAGTCGAACAAGCTTACGTTGGACTGCAATAAGACCTGAAATGCTAGAGCTGCTGTTTACACTACTTGGATTCAACCCGGTGGAATTGGCTGGCGTTCCCAACGGCTTCGCTATGCTCTATTTTGTTGTCGTCGCAATAGCTGCGTCAACAGCAAGTGCAGCGGCCTTCAGGCTGGCGAATCTCGGGGATCATGGTCGGTGGCAGATTGGAATCGCCATCATCGCGGTTGTGGCACTGTTTCTCACCCACGCACTTCATGAATCCAAGTTCGTGGAGTTTGTCGGGGATGCTACGCAGATCAGAGGTGAGCCGCCAACAAAGAACTTCGTAGTACCGACGCCATTTGCAACGCTCGACTCGGCGCGGGTCAGCGACTATGCGTACGGTGGCAAGTATGGGCACACGACCACAGGTTTGGAACTGCGTCAACGTGCTCTGGCACCTGAGTCTGCCGCTGCGACATACGTTACGGTGGCGGTTCATTTAGCATTGTTGACGACCGGCCTTGCCGCCCTGATGGCTTCAGTGACTTTCGTTTTCCTGTCCTTGCGCGACGCGTATCGGGAGCGGCTGATCAAGCGCTAAGCCGGTAGCGGCATCAAGCTCACGCCATAGAACTCACTGGTGCGCTCCTCGAGCTGCATTGACTCTCCCGAGGCGGTTCAGTTGATGTCGCAGGGCATCTGGTGGCACTCGACCTCCCATCGCCAACTCCTGAATGTCTGCAACGTGTTGCATATCGCACGTTCGGGGCGTGGGCTCAGCCGGCAGCAACCAGTCTTGAGCCGACTCCCAAGCTGACGTGGGACCGTTGCATGGACGGCCCAAACGGCATACACGCGTGAGCCGAACGTCACCTCTGACGTTTTCCCCTCTCAGGCTCAGGCGTTGAGATCAGAAAGTGCGCAGGAAACTGTCGCATGAACTCCATTGAGCTCGCAGCCGGTGCTTCGAGCCAGGCGTCGTACTGGTCGGCATGCAGGATGACCACCATGCGCTTCTCGTCCTGTGGCTTGTGAAAGTGCTTGAACAGCTCATGCTCGTCGGCATTGACCGTGAGCATCGTGAAGCTGAAGACTTCATCGCCGGTCGCCTTTCGGTTGCTGGTCCACAACCCGGCGATGCCCATGGGGAGTCCGTCTTTGCGCTGGATGCGCGTGGGTACCGCCACACCACTGCGCCAGTCAGGCTCGTAGATGTACTCGACGGGAATGACACAGTGCTGTGCGTTGCACCAGGCATCCCGGAAACTGGGCTTCTCGGCCACTGTCTCCGAGCGAGCGTTGTAAGTCCGCCGCCCGAAGCTGAGTTCACCGGCCCAGTGCGGAATCATGCCGAAGAGCCCAGCCTTGACCTCGCGCGGGGGAACGGCCTCGTCGCCCACGTCCTTGTTCGGATGCCGGCGGATGAAGGGGGCCTCATAGACCGGCCAGACCTCCGACTTCACCGTGGGCGGTGGCGCCTCCACACCGAAGTACATCCGCAGGCGCTCCGTGCTGGTCACGGCCACATAGTTCGAACACATGGGGAATTCTGGTCTGAAACGGCCTACCGCCGTATACTGTACGCATGAACAGTATCTGTGCCAGCTCCGCGCCCGTGCCCTTTTTGGCGTCCCCGCTGGAGCTGCCCATGCCCGCGGTGCCTGTTCGGGCCGGGTTTCCTTCGCCAGCCGAGGACTTCTCGGTCAACCGGTTGGACCTGACTCAGATCCTGGTCACGCACCCCCAGGCGACCTTCCTGCTGCGCGTGGCGGGCACCTCCATGCGCGACGCCGGCATCGACGACGGTGACACGCTGGTGGTGGACCGCGCCATCAAACCCCACCATGGCCAGGTGGTCGTGGCCGTGGTCGATGGTGAGTTCACGGTGAAGTATCTGCACCAGCGGGCGGGGCGGGTTCGCCTCAAGGCAGCCAACCCCACGTTCCCGGACATCGTGCCCCGGGACGGTCAGACGATCGAAGTGTGGGGTGTGGTCAGTTCCTGCATCAAGCGCTTCGCCGTCTGACCCCCATTCACCCGATGCGAGCGATGCGGCCATGTATGCCCTGGTCGATGGCAACAATTTCTATGTCTCGTGCGAGCGGGTGTTCCGGCCCAGCCTGAACGGCCGGCCTGTCATCGTCCTCTCCAACAACGACGGATGCGCCATCGCGCGCTCCAACGAAGCCAAGGATCTTGGTATCAAGATGGCCGCGCCGTGGTTCGGGATCAAGCACCTGGAGCAGGAGGCGGGTCTGGTGGCCTTGTCGGCCAACTTCACGCTGTACGGCGACATGAGCGACCGGATGATGAGCCTGGCGGCGGGGTTGGGTCCGACCCAGGAGATCTATTCGATCGACTTAAGTGCACCAGGCTACTGTTGCGTTTCCTTTGAGAAGGAAGTCGTTGACTGGTGTTGCGATTAACAGAGTAGGGCTGTTGCGTTTCATTGGCAGTGGCGACCATTGCCCGGAAGCCAAGTGGGCACCCGGGTGAGTATTTTGGAGCAAACCCACTAGGCGTTCGCACAACAAGTCCTCCACCGATTTCCATCCCAAACTCATCAACGATTTGCATTCAATTCGGCCACCTATTGCTGCCGTTCAACCTCCAGGACTCTATGACTGCTACGCAGCGGTTGCTGTCGGTCGCGGCCGTGACCTGAGTTCACGGTGCCTGGCACAAAGCTGTCATTGGCTCACCCAGCAGCGCGGCAGCATCGATGACCGGTATCGAGGGAGCTGCAGTCATGGTCTAGCACACGTCTCCCCATGAACGGGCACGACCCTACGCCTACCTGCGCGATGTCATGGCACGCCTGCCCATGCAGCCCGCCACCCAGATCGGCGAGCTGCTGCCATACCGCTGGCAGTCAGCCTGACAGCGCATATTCAGACCTGATTAGAAACGTGCCTCAGCATGCGACCTGACCGTCTTTTCCTTGATGGGCTTTGCTCTCACGACGTCGACGATGAGACTTGCGACCAGACCACGCAGATCGAAGCGGCGGTTGAACCTGTAGGCGAAGCCAGCAAGGTAGTGCTCGGCGTACTTGCGGTAGTTCAGGGCATGGAAGGCTCCGGCCAACGTGGTCTTGAGATTGCCCAGCACGGTGTTGACCCACTTGAAGCTGGGCAGGTCGCGCGGCTTGAGGGAGCCGACCACCATCGGGAGGTGAAGGCAACCGGCATCGGCCACCGCACTGAAGCAGGCCAAACCATCGCTGTGCACGCTGGTGCCCGGTGCCAGATTGGACTTGGCCCACTTGCTGATCGCTTCAGAGGTGAACCCTCTGACCACATTGAGCTTGATGAACATCGGATGCCCGTGATCATTGACCGAGACAGCCGCGACAAAGGGGACCTTGTTCTCGGAGCCCCGACCGACTTTGCCGCCTGTGCGCTCGCCTCCGAGGTAAGCGTCATCGAGTTGCACCGTGCCGCTGAGTTGGTGGGTGGCGTCTTGCGTGGCCATGGCCCGGTTGATCTTCTGATGCAACAGCCAGGCCGTGGGGTAACTCACACCAAGCTGACGTTTGAGCGCCAGGGCCGACAGGCCGGTTTTGGCCTGACTGATGAGGTAGATGGCCAAGAACCAGGTCGTCAGGGGCAGTTTGGTGTGTGCCATGAGACTGCCTGCGGTCAGGGAGGTCTGATGCCGACAGCCATTGCACTGGAAGAGCTTACGGGCACCGTGGCCGACCACATAGTGATCACTGCTGGCACAGCGCGGACAGCGAAATCCCTCAGGCCAGCGCGCGGCCTTGATCGCTTCGGCGCACTGCGCCTCGGTGCCAAAGCTACGAAGGAATTCCGGAATCGACATGCCGTGCTGGAACTGAATCTGGTTGAAGGCCATGGTGCTCACCCCACTGTAAGAAGACTCCAGATTAGTGAGTCACAAGCTCATGGGGTGAGCCTCGCTGAGGCACGTTTCTAATCAGGTATTCAGATACACGACCGCGCCCCGCAGTCAAGATGGGATCGCCGCGCGATTACGGGCGTCCTACAACCCTTAACTTAAGTCGGCCTACAGGCGAACAGTTGCCCCTCGGTCCCATGCCCCACGGCTGCATGGAATCCAAGTTCCATACCTAGGCAATTTTCTGACTTACGCTATGCGCCAAACCCAGGAAGGTCGAGATCAGAGGAGCTTGATGCCGCTCCTTTCTACAGATGAAGTGCACCTGTGTCGCCATGCTGGTGTCTGAAATAGTTAACTTAACAAGGCGAGGATCTGGCCTGTAGGCTGTTTCCGCCACGACGCCTAGGCCCAGCCCCTCCGCCACCGCCTCTCGAACGGACTCGCGGCTGCCCATCTCCAGAGCCACCTGCACCTCGACGCCTCGCTCCTTTAGTTCTTGTTCAAACACGCGTCTGGTCGTCGATCCTTCCTCTCGGATGACGAACCTCTGACCCTGCAGATCACGCAGTTTGAGAGTGGCCCGTTGCGCGAGTGGGTGTTGGGTGTTGCCGAATATCACCAATCGCTGGGTACGGTAAGCCGCGCCAAATAGATCTGGGTGAGCGACGTGATTGAGCACCATGCCCACGTCTCCCTGGTAGTCAAGAATCTTTTCAGTGATGGTTCGCGAGTCGCCTACGCCAACAGCCACGTTGACCTGGGGGAACTGTTTCATGAACAGCTTCAACACGGGCAGCACGTTGTGCGGCCCGATGGCATGGATGACCAGTCGCCCTACGTATTGATCTTTCGCAGCAGCGAGCAGTGCGTGCGCATCTTCCTCGCCACTGAAGGTACGCCGGGTGTAGTCCAACAGAGTGCGTCCAAAGGACGTGAGTTCAAGCCGCCGCCCGCGCCGATGAAAAAGCTCCACGCCGAAGTCGACCTCCAGGCGCTGTATGTGTGAAGAAACAGTCGGTTGTTGAATAGCGAGCACTCTCGCGGCAGCGGTCATGCTGCCGGCTCGGGCCGTTGCGTCAAAGGCCTTCAAGGCTGCGAGGAGGCTGAGTCCAGACATTGATGTGATCTATGGGTGCCCTCATTTTTAGGGATGAAAGTTTCATATTCATGACACCTTGGTCACCCAGACTTGAGCTGTGCTTCCACTGAAGCTGTTTCTTCCAGAACCTCCTCTTTCCCGAGAGATACCTCTGACCACTTGAGTCCTGGTGTGCGTCTAGCGCACCACAACAAATGAAACCGAGCTATGAAAACTGCAATTCGCGAGAGCCATCTGAGCTTGCGGGGTATCACGGTGACCTATGCCGATGGTCACACAGCGCTTGCGCCCACCTCGCTGGAGGTACAGCATGGCGGGTTCCTTGTGCTGCTGGGCGCGTCGGGCGCGGGAAAGTCAACGCTGCTGCGCAGCATCAATGGCTTGGTTAGCCCCACAGACGGAGAGGTGTCGGTGGCCGATCTGCCGGGCGGCACCGTCTCAAAACGCAACCTTCTTGAGCATCGGCGCCACTGCGGCATGGTGTTCCAGCAGCACCACCTGATCGGGCGGCAAAGCGTGCTGGCCAATGTGTTGATGGGCAAGCTCGCCACCCGCGGATCTCTGGCGTCGTTGTGGCCTTGGAGCAAGGCTGACAAGCTGGAGGCGCTGGCGGCCATTGACCGCGTAGGCCTGCTTGAGAAAGCCCTAGCACGGGCAGACACCTTGTCTGGTGGGCAACAACAACGCATTGGCATTGCGCGTGCCTTGGTGCAGAAGCCCCGCCTGCTGCTGGCCGATGAGCCGGTGGCCAGCCTCGACCCGGCGACCGCGCAGAGTGTGTTGACCCTGCTTCACGACATCTGCAAGAAAGACCGACTCACGGCCATCGTGAGTCTGCATCAAGTCAACCTCGCGCGCATGTTCGCCGACCGCATTGTGGGCCTTCGCCAGGGCCAGGTGGTGTTCGACGGGACAGCAGCGCAGTTGACGGAAGAAGCCCAGTCTGCCCTGTACGCGAAGTCGTCACCTGTCGAACCGTCCCGTTCTTCCTCACCTGCCAACATGGGCAGTCAATTTGATTCCCCCTCTCAATCCAAGGAGTTTTTACCGTGCTGAATCGCCGCCGTTTCCAATTTATCGCTGCCGCCACTTTGGCCGCCCTGTTGCCACTTGGCGCCCATGCCGAGGGCAAAAATCCTTCCAAGCTTCGCGTTGCACTGTTGCCGGACGAAAACGCCGCCACCATCATTCAGAACGCACAGCCTCTGAAGCGGTACCTGGAACAGACCCTGAAGAAGGAAATAGAGATTACGGTGACTACGGACTACTCGTCGATGATTGAAGCCATGCGCTTTGGCCGCATCGAGGTGGCCTACTTTGGACCGTTCTCTTACGTGCTGGCCAAGTCCAAGGCGCCCAACATTGAGCCTTTTGCCGTTGGCGTGGAGCGCGGCTCTCCGACCTACCAGTCGGTTCTCATTGCCACGGCGGGCGGCCCGGTGAAGACGCTGGCTGACGTTCGAGGAAAGCCGTTTGGCTTTGGCGATCAGGCTTCGACGTCCAGTCACCTTGCACCGCGCGCGCACTTGCTTAAAAACCACCAACTGAACGGCGAGACTGACTACCGCCCCGTTCACCTGGGCACGCACGATGCCGTGGCCCGAGCTGTTCAGGCAGGGCAGGTTCCCGCCGGCGCTCTGTCAAAACCCATTCTGGACAACCTCATCGCAAAGGGCATGGTGGATGCCAACAAGATTGTGCAACTTGAACTGTCGGCACCCATTCCGAACTATCCCATTGCGATGCAAGGTAATCTCACGCCGGAGCTCAAGGAAGCCATCCGAGCCGCCTTTCTTCAGATGAAGGACGCCGAGATTCTCAAATCATTCCGTATCGAGGCCTTTGCCGCTACCGATGACAAGGCCTACGACATTCTTCGCGACACAGCACAGATTCTCAAGCTTGATCTGGGACGCATGAAATGACATCGGTAGCCTTGGAATCCATCATTGCCATTGACGGACAGCGGCGACTCAGACGGCTGGGCGCCGCCTGTGTCGTTCTGTTCGTCTGTGTGGTGGCTTTGCATGTCACCGGTTTCTTTGACGCGCAGCGTTTCATCGAAGGGGCTCCTGCCATTCAGCAGTTGGCCTCTGAGATGGTGCCGCCCAACTTCGCTCGCTGGGAGCAATGGGTCATTCCACTGCGCGACACCTTGGCCATGTCGATCGCAGGCACGGCGCTGACCGTTCTGGCGTCGTTGCCGCTGGCCCTGGTGGCGGCGCCCAACACCGCGCCGAATGCGGTGGTTGGGCGAATCGTCAGAACCATCTTGGCTGCATTTCGGTCTGTGCCTGAAATCATCCTGGGCATTCTGTTCGTCGCGGCCGTGGGCTTTGGGGCATTGCCTGGTGTGCTGGCGTTGGCCCTGCATTCCACGGGCATGGTGGCCAAGTTCTACGCCGAAGCCATAGAGCACGTGGACCCGAAACCTCTGGAGGCCGCTAAGGCCGCGGGCGCAAGCCGGTTTCAGGTCATCACCCATGCTGTGTTACCGCAGGTTTTGCCCCAGTTGGCGGACATCACCATCTACCGATGGGAATATCACTTTCGCGCATCGGCAGTGATGGGCATCGTGGGTGCGGGCGGCATTGGCTTTGAACTCATGGCGGCTCTGCGCCTGATCAAGTACGACGAAGTCTCCGCCATTTTGCTGTCCATCCTCATATGCGTGCTCGTGGTCGACGGCATTGGGTCGGCGCTTCGCAAACATCTGAAATAGAAAGAGAGAGGAAGGTAATGATGCCGAAAATTGTGGTGACGCAGCCCATCCATGAAGCAGTTCTGGCGCGTCTTCGATCCGCCGGTGATGTAGTGATGAATCAAGGGCCTGAGCCTTGGAGCGAGGAAGAGCTTTACCTCCACCTGAAGGACGCCGACGCCATGATGGCGTTCATGCCTGACCGGGTAGACATGCGAACTTTGTTGAACGCTCCACGGCTCAAGACCATCGCTTGCGCATTGAAAGGGTATGACAATTTTGACCTGATGGCCTGTGAACAAGCGGGGGTCAGCGTGAGCTTTGTGCCAGACCTTCTGACAGAGCCCACGGCAGAGCTGGCCATCGGTCTGGCCATTGCCGCTGCGCGTCACGTGCTCGCTGGCGACACCCGTGTTCGCAGGGGCTACGCCGGCTGGCGTCCTCAGCTGTATGGAATAGGTCTGCACGGCTCGGTCGTGTCGGTCGTTGGCCTGGGCGCCGTGGGACGGGCCATCGTTGACCGCCTCTGCGGATTTGGTTGCGCTCAACTGCTGGGCGTGGACCCGCATGGTGATGACGAACGCCTGACCATGGTGAGCCTGGGTGAGGCCCTGTCGCAATCCGACTATGTCATTCTGGCCGTTCCGCTGCTGGACGTAACGCGTCACCTCGTCAATGACACCATGCTTGAAGGTGTTCGGCGGGGGCAGATCCTGGTCAACATTGGGCGAGGCTCGGTTGTGGACGAGGCTGCCGTGGCACGGGCGCTCAAGGACGAGCGCCTGGGTGCCTACGCCGCCGATGTGTACGAGATGGAAGACTGGCTGCTGGCAGACCGTCCACGCCAGATTCATCCGGAACTCTTGCAACACCCCTCCACGGTTTTCACACCCCACATTGGTTCGGCGGTGAAGAAGGTTCGCCGAGCCATCGAGTTGCAGGCTGCTGAAAATTTGCTCGTTGCGTTAAATGGTAATGAGCCGCTTGCACACTACGAGGCATCGCACCGAGCGGCTCATGTGGCAGCTTCGCACTGCTCGGTGCAGCCATGAGGTCACCACACCAGAGAATGCTTTTGGACGTTCTATGGTTCTGGCCGATCTAATTCTTTGAGAAGACCTTGGCTACGTGTTTCGGACCCGCGGGCCAACTGCGGGGCCCCTCGTCGTTTCGTGTGGAAACCAACGGCGACAATCGGTGGTGGTCGTAGCGCCGTGTGGGCATGTGGGCAAGTCGCAGAGCGGCTTGTCCACATGCCCATGCGGCCTTGTAGTGCATGAACTGGAGGCTGTCTCGTGAGCGTTGGAGTTGAAACGCTGTTTACCAGCGCGTTGGGTTTGGTTGCGCCGTGGGAGGTGGCCAAGGTGGATCTGGACACAGCCAAGCGGCGCATCGACTTTGAGGTGCGCTGCAACGCCAAGTTGCTCAGTTGCCCGCACTGCAACACCCCGGCGCAAGGCATCCATGACCGCCTTCGCCGCTCGTGGCGACACCTTGATTTTTTCCAGTTCGAAGCCTGGCTGCACGCCGATGTGCTGCGGGTGGCCTGCACTGGCTGCGGCAAGACCACGCAGGTGGGTGTGCCCTGGGCTCGCGAAGGCTCTGGCTTTACGGCGCTGTTTGAAGCCTTGGCGTTGTCGCTGTGCCGTGAGCTGCCGGTGCGGCAAGCCGCTGCACTGCTGCGTTGTGCCGACAAGCCCCTGTGGCGGCGCATTGAGTACTATGTTCAACAGGCCCGCGCAATCGACGACATGAGCGAGGTACGTACCGTGGGCATCGACGAGACAAGCCTGCGGCGTGGGCAGCACTACATCACTGTCGTGCACGATCTGGCTGCCAAGCGCCTGCTGTTTGCCACCGAAGGGCGCAGCCACCACTCCGTGTTGGACTTTGCCCAAGACCTCAAGGCCCATGGCGGCGATCCGGCTGTCGTGCATCACGTCTGTCAGGACATGAGTGCTGCCTACACCAAGGGGGTGGGCTTGGCGCTGCCGGCAGCTGCCATCAGCTACGACCGCTTCCATGTCGTCAAGATGGCCATCGAGGCCATGGACGAAGTGCGACGAACCGAATGGCGCGATCAGCCCCATGCCGTGCACGCGGCCTTGGGCGGCACGGACCGCAAAGTGCTCAAGGGCCTGATGTGGGGCATGCGCAAGAACCCACCTGCCTGGAGCGGCCAACAGATCAGCGCCATGCACTGGCTGCAGCACTCCACGCTGAAATCTGCGCGGGCGTGGCGCCTGAAGATGGCCCTGCGCGAGGTCTATGGCGCAGCGCTCAAGCACAACGACCCCAGGCAGGCTCAGGCAGATCTGAGCGCCTGGTTGAGCTGGGCCACACGCTCGCGGCTGGAGCCCTTCAAGAAACTGGCCAAGACCTTGAAGACCCACTTCGCTGGCGTGATCAGCGGCATGCTGGACAACCGATCCAATGCCTTCGTCGAAGCCATGAACGGCCTGTTGCAGCAGGCCAAACGCGCCGCACGAGGCTTCCGAACGGCAGGCAACTTCATCGCCGTCGCATACCTTCGCATGGCCAAGCTGGCCCATCTGCCTGATCACCCCTTCAACCCGGCATCAGCGAAATGAGGCAGGGGCGTTCCACACAAAACGGCATAGAGCCAACTGCGGATGCTCTTCGCAATGGTTCCGATAAGCCGTGCCGCCAAGTATCCGGGGTGGGATTCCCCCGGTTTCTCGGACGGTTTTCTGGGATCGTTGCCTACATCAACACCGACCGCAGCGGGTCGGGAGAACCAATTCATCCTTGGTGTGATCAGTTGCTCCTGCTACCTTGCCCGGCTCGCATCAATAGAGTGACCGGTCTGAGCAACAAAGCGGTCGCTTGAGACCCTGCTCGGCCAATGACCAGTTGCGCAACACGCGAACTTTCAGGCGTTAGGTTCGAGTGTCGGAGATCAGCCTGATGCACTTCTTGGGGAAAAATAGGTCAAGGACTGCACTTGGCCGATAGGAACACCAACACAGTTGCGCTGGCGCTAGCTTTCTTCGGCTACATCAGCGCTCATTGCTGTTGCCACTGCGCGATTAGGTGGTGGATTGGCGACGCGAATCAGTGGAGGTTTTGTTGTGCGAACGCATTGTGGATTTGCTGCAAAAACTCAACCCAGGCAGGTCGGCTCCGACCTGTCAATCTGCCGTTCCGTCTGACATCTTGACGACGCGCAAGGGCAGATGCGTTACTGGACGCTCGGCGTTGGCTGCTGAAAGGCTGTGTACCGCGTCGCCCACCGCCTTGTAGTCTCGCCAGAACCGCTCAAGTGCAGGCCCGCCTCCGGCCATTTGAACCGCGCGGATGAGGCCGGCGTGGGCTGCCACCATATGCGTGAGCTGGGCTTCCAGCCGCTTGATGTCCTGCCGGTAGCCTGCGGCCTGGTCTTGCAGACTGCCGGCGCCCCCACCTCCTGCGACGATTTTGCGTACTCCTTGCTGCTGTGCCTGGGCCGCAGCGATGAGCGCGCTTCTAGCCTCATTGCGCGTGAACGCTGAAGGGTTCTTCAACGTGCTGTGGCGCCGTGCCACCTCCCGCGCCGTGATGTCGATGTTGTCGGTGAGTAGCGTGTTGAGGATGTCGGCCAGCTCCTCGTTCTTGGGGTCTAAGAGCAGCCTCATTTGAAGATGTCCTCTTTCAGGGTGGAATGGTCGATGCCGTCTGCGAAGACGGATTGGTTCGGTTGGGCGTGAAGCGCAGCCGACACACCAGCAATCAGCCGCTCGGCATGGGCAATCTGGTTCTTGCGCCCCACGGTGGTGGCCGGCTTGCAACGAGCCGCGTCCCGCATCGCCACGAGCTTCGAGCGAAGGTCTTCAAGAGTCACCCGGTGCTCAGCGACCCCGCTGGCCGTAAAGTGCTTGCACTGGTCGAAGCACTTGAGGTGTCGAGTGCAGGGATTGACAGAGAAGCTGTTGGTGCAGAAACCGTACGGCGTGACGTGGAAGCCATCTGCGTTGGCCGCCAAGTAGATGAAGGCTGCTTCATCACCGCTCTCGTGCTGGATGCGCTTAAACGATTGCCCCAAATGGCTTTGCAGCGCCATACCACTGACGACCATCTTGCCCACCAATTCCTTGGCGCTTCCTGCGGGAAGGACCTTGGACGCTGCAGGCGGCAGTTTGACGAAGCTCAACTTCTCTGCGAGGTTGCGATGGTCATACTCGTAGCTCTGAGCGACGGTCCGTCGACCGAACTGGTGCGTAATGATGGTGTCAGGCACATTCTTACGGAACATCTCTGTGTTCATGAGATGCCGAAGACTGTGCGGCTTGATTGACATCAACTTCGACTCAGGCGACCGTCCGTACACACTGAACATCGACCGGCCTGCATGACGTCCTAGCGCGATGAGCATTCCCGGGTACAGCATCGGCTTGATTTCTGTGTCCTCTTGAAGGGGAAGCTGGAGCGGGTAAGTTCGTCCTGCCGTACTCCGCCCCAGGCTCAGAAATAGGCGGTCGCTGGTCCAAACTGGCCGCCCGGAGGAGGTACGAAAAATCCGGCAATCCGAGTCAGGAAATCGGCTGGGGTTCTGCTGTTGCAGGCGCAGCAGCTCTCGGACGGGGCCGACAATCTCTACCATCTCAGTGACCGTTGAGACCACAACATCTTCGAACATCGCGGGCACATGCTGGTGTGCCTCAACAAGCAGATTTGGGGCGCCGTCGATGTGCTTCTCGGCGTAATAGTGCAGTCGCAAGGAGCGTGAGACGCCGCCCACCGTTCCGGCCGGGCGGCCGGTGACTATGTCGAGGTGTTCATCCCAAACCAAGCAGTCGGCGGGTATCGTCAGCACCTCCTCGATTCGCAGTCCCGTGAACAGAGCCAGTTTCACGACACCGAAGCGAACTGCGTCCATGTAGGTCTGGGGCGTCTCCTGGAAGACGATTCGCGTCAGTTCAAGTAGCGCGGAAAGGTCCGGTAGCTTCTCGGCGTGCTGGCGTTCCTGCAGCGAGCCGAGCAACGCTGACGACTCCTTCCTTTTTAGTTCCGGGCGGACTGGGCAATGAACGGAGATGAGGTTCTCGTCGATGTACCTCGCGACCGTTGAGAAGTCGCGCGCCGGCTTGTCGGACCAGGCCTTAAGGCCCAAGACGGCGTCAAAGTTTTCACGTGAAAGCTCCCACGGCGGGCATCGAACCAGAGAGAAGAGGCGACGAGCAGCTCTGGCTATTTGTTGTGTGTCGCCGGTCGAGCGGCCGCTGCTGCAGTGCTCGACGATTAGGGCTTTGATGAAGTCCTGCACGTCTTCACCGAGCACCGCGCCTTCCGGCAATTGGCTGGGGTGCCATCCAGTTGAGGCCGCCATCGCGGTCAGGTCGCGCGACACCGCAAAGCCACAACTTCCAGGGACGTGGAGGTCATGGCTTTTGTTCAACTTGCGTAAGTCCCAGTCCGTGTTAGACGTGGCGGCGCCGTTGCTGTCGAGTTCGATGTGCCAGTCAAGTCCGTGCGATGAAGCGACACGACGCATCCGGTCGATGAAGCTCAGATAGGCCTGCGGCGGTGGCGTCAGTTGAGGCGAGAGGATGTGGATGGTCATCCGTGGTTCTTGGGTCGGTCATCAATCAGGGTTAACGCCTGCTGCGCCCCCGCCAGCGCGCGCGTGAGTTGCCGGTAGGCCGGCGTCTCATCGGAGATTCCCTGCTTTAGGTACAGGCGGACTTGGTCGCGCATCCCTTCGATAGCTTCGACGTGGGACTCCCGGTCTAGGGATGGCATGAACTTCGGACAGCCATAGCAAGACGTCACCGGGTTGTAGGCGCAGCTGCTCTGACCCGCTTTGCACAGTCCCACGCCAGCAACCAGCCGATACCCCACCACAGCGCCAATCTGCTGGTCCTCAGGAGCCAGCTGTATCTCGTCGGCTGAGACGAAACTGCCGGTCGATATGTCCAAGAGGCTGTTGTAGAGTTTCGACGCACCGAGCGCCGTGTTGATGAGCTCGGCTTGCTTGAAGCTTGCCCGGATGTAGTGCGACGCGGCCTCTGCGCTCTTGTGGCCGAGGAACGCTTGGATGCTAGCCCTATCATGCCCCGCATCGGCGAGCGTTTGCGCCCCGGTGTGACGGAGCGAGCGCGCCGTGCTGTCCAGTTGCACGGAGAACCGCTTACAGAGAACCACTGCCCTGTCCCAGAAGGTAATTGGTCCGGTTGCGTTGAATAGCCGCTGCCGCCCGTGAGCGAGCGCCGTCGCGTGCAGCCTCGCGACGAGCGGAACCCACTCCGGTTTGACTTGGCGTAGCAACTCGAATTCGTTGCCTGGTGTTTGCTTTGCAGCATGGAACGAGAGCACGCAAGTAAGGTCGTCGCTTGCATCACGGAAGAAGCGGACATGCGTCACGTCGAGGCACAGCGCCTGAACTGGTCGCATACCGTGTTGGTAGGTGATAAGCAGTGCGACAGCGCCCTCCACCTGTCTGTCGGTCAAGTCGTCCTCGCTCGCCGCCGCATCCAGAACTCGAACAATAGCTGCCTGGGCGTCAACGGAAGCCACACGCTCTCTCTTGCCGATGCTTCGCTTGTTCTGCCGTAAGCCTTCCTTCACGAAGGTGTCCAAGCTCTTCACGAGAGGCATGTGAACTGCTCGCCAGTGGCCGGCGCCAGCCTTGCAAGCTAGCTTCAACACGGCCTTCGCGACGTTCGTCTCCAGCGGGTGGCTCAGCACAGTGGTCCAGGTCTCTCGCAGCTTTTCCGCAGGGGTAGCGAGCAGTTCCAAGATGGCTGGCCATTTGGCTATGAGGACGTTGGCGAAGGTCCGGAATGGTGCTGGGGAGGACGCCCGTCGTGTCAGCAGAACAAGCGCTCGCTGTAATTCGCCAACTTGACCCTCGGCGAACTCCAGCCGTACCGTGCTGCCAGCTGCAAAGACCTCCCAGTGACGGTCCGCCAACCTCACCACCGACTCCCGTCCGGAATACTTGTCGAAAAGGGTCATCAACGCGGGGGCAGCGGGCCACTTCCAGTCCAAGGGAGATTTCCCACCATGCTCGGACTGAGGTTGCGGGAGGGCGATTTCAATGGCGTGGTTCACGCAGAAATCCCCCGCATAAGACTAGTCTTTTCAGCAAACAGTGTGTTCCATGCTTGCATCAAGTCGTCCTGAATCGCCGCACGTGCGTAGTGCTCAGGCATGGCTGACCTCGCTGACCATCCGAAGAACGCCCGCATCCGTTGGATTGCCAACTCGCGGTCGGGGTTCAGCTCCATAAACATCGTGTATCTGGCCGTGGCGCAGGTGTGTCGCAGGTCGTGAGGCGAAATGTTCGTCTTGCCGCCAGATCTATCGAAGAGGCTTTGGATTGCCTCGGGTGCCAGGGCATCCGTCAGTTTCCTGAAGACCTTACTTAGTGCCTCGGCAGAGAGCGGGGCCCCCGCCTTGGTGGTCAGTAGGAAACCATGTCCGGCATCGGTAGGTCGATGCTCGGCGGCGAAGTGCTGGTAGAGCAGAGCTAAGTCCTCTGACACCGGAATTTGCCTGTGGGATTCCAGAGTTTTGATGCGTGGCGTGGTCGACCTCGGATCGTTCTCGAACACCGTGGTGATGTCAAGCCAACGAACCACCTCTCCTGACTCCGGGTCCACGTCTTCCTTCAAGGAGTCACAGGCCAACAGCAGTGCTTCGCCACGACGGAGCCCAGCCAGCAGCATTAGGTTGACGATGAGCCAGTTCCGCACGCGCGTTTGATACCCCTTGAAAGGATTTCGAGGCGAGCTGGGATGCGCTACCTCAAGGAGGTCCAGCAGCGTTGTTTTCGGCAGCGCACGAATGAAGCGGAAGCCACCGAGACGGGGGGCGCGCATCCTGCCCATGGCTGCCAGCATAGAAGCAGCTGCGGCCCACTCTGGGTTACTAGGCGCTAAGCGTTTGGCCAGCGATTGCACGAATGCTCTGACTACGCCCCACCGCTGAACATCAGTCGTGTTGTAGGCCGGGTCTGAGGTTGTCGTTAGATAGAACGACTCCACCATGAGCATCACGCCCTCAGCGTCCCGAGTGCTCATACCCTCGTCGAAGGCGTCGGCACCGAAGCGTTCGTCACAGTACCGATAAAAGCTGTCCAGATGCTGGAGGTACAGCTTTCGCGTGCTGGTCGCCTGAGAACTACTCGTGAGGCCTAGGGACCACGCCGTGGACCATAGTCTTGGCATGTGTCTCACGGGGTCAACGATGACATGTTCAGGAACTGCTTGAGTACGGACGAGCACTGGAGATAACGGTTGGGGATACCTCTACGTACAGAGCTTTCCCTCTAATTGAAATGCAACACTGGCCATGGTACCTCTTAATCGATGAGAGCTTCATCGGACTTCAAGGGGTGCGTGGTGACCTGGTGAAACGGGCCAGGACAGTACGTGAACGCATCCTGCAGTGGGTCGGCATTCCATGCTGCATCGGCATCGCGCACACCAAGACGCTGGCCAAGCTGGCGAACCACATCGCCAAGACCGCGGAACGCAAGCCGGGCAGCTACCCCAGCGAGCTGACCCAGGTTTGCAATTTGGCCATTCTCCCTGTGCAAGACCTGGAGGACGTGCTCCGGGCCACCGAAGTGGGTGCCGTCTGGGGCGTGGGACCCCGCATCGGCAAGCAACTCCAGGAAGAAGGCGTGCGCACCGTCCTGGATCTCACGCGCATGGATCCGGCGACCGTCCGCCGCCGGTGGGGCGTGACACTGGAGCGCACCGTACGCGAACTACAGGGACAACCCTGCATTGAGCTCGACGATGCGCCCGGGCAAAAACAGCAGATCGCCTGCACGCGGTCATTCGGCAAGCCCATGCACGAGCTGGCGCCGCTCATCGAGGCGGTCAGCGAGTTCGCTGGGCGAGCAGCGGAGAAGCTGCGTTCTCAGAAAAGCCTGGCCACCGAGCTGCTGGTGTTCATACACACCTCGCCCTACCGACCTGGTCCGCAGCTCTCCCGCAGCGTGGTGGTGCCACTGCGCCAGCCCACCGATGACACGCTGGCACTGGCTCAGGCCGCGGCCGATGGCATGCGCTACATGTACGTGCCGGGGTACCGGTTCATCAAGGCGGGGGTCATCCTGGTGGACCTTCAATCCGCGGATATGTTGCAGCGTGAGCTGGACCTGGAGACGCCTGCAGAAAACGAACCAAAGCGCGACCGCTCACAGCTCATGGGCGCCATGGACGCGATCAATGGGCGATACGGCAAGGGGACGGTACATGCCGCATCGACGGGAAAGGACGGTCCTCAGCGGGTGTGGGGCATGAAGCAGGAGCGCCGCACGCCGCAGTACACGACGCGGCTTGAGGATGTGCCGGTAGCGAGGGCGTAAGCAGAGGTCGTTCCCATACCCCCACCCGTATGATGCCCACCGTGAACTTTCCTCCAGGGCATCCCACACTGCTGCGACATCCGGCGCCGGACGGACTCCCCTTCCCGGTGGAAACGGTGCTCGAATTGCCTGCGACCGCGTATGAAGTGGAACAGCGCGATGACTGGTGGATAGTAAGAGTAAAGGCCACCGGCGAAGCGGTTTGCCAAGACACTGGTCCGGTCGAAGTGTTCGTATCCGAAGCGCCGTTTTGATAACTGAGCATCCGACATTGCTGTGGCATCCAACGCCTGACGGTGAGAACCTCTACTGCGAGACACGCCTGTCACTGGAGCCGCAGGAGTACCACGTCATCGAAGTGCCCAGCTTGGAAATCGTGATCGTGATCGTGATTGCGAACGGTGAGGTGGTGTACAAGGGCGCAGGTCCGGTGAAGGTCTATCGCTCACCAATCCCTCTGTGAAATCACCCAGATGTCGGGCACGTTGATTGGCTGGGCGACTGTTCCAGACTGGGGGCAGTCCTTCACGACCCGCCCGATTGCTGTCTGGTCTCGACCTTAAAGGGAAGTTGGCGGGCTTGGCTTGGTTGCACCGAGCCGCTCGTCGAATCCTTCCCCGGACAAGGCGTTGCAGGTTGAGGTTGCACC
>SXGT01122339.1_pt1 | contig 26731 bp, 17 predicted proteins | sample 3176221 | NCBI WGS metagenome assembly SXGT01 (sample SAMN11356862, study PRJNA531348) | freshwater metagenome | isolation source: freshwater sample F1-120 | place: China: Fuxian Lake, Yuxi | collected 2017-12-25
CGAGCGCAGCCTCACCATCGACTTCCTCCTCGGTTGGCTCCGGCAGCTCCTCCCGCGGCGTCCGGACCTCAAGGTCATCGTCAGCTCCGCCACCATCGAGACCGCGCGCTTCAGCGCCTTCTTCGGTGGGGCGCCCATCATCGAGGTGGAGGGGCGGACCTACCCGGTCGACGTGCTCTACCAGCCGCCGTCCGCGGAGTTCGAGCTCCCGACGGCAGTCGCCGACGCCGTGGCCGAGGTGATCGACCTCGACCCCTCCGGGGACGTGCTCGCGTTCCTCCCCGGCGAGCGGGAGATCCGTGAGACCGAGCAAGAGCTGAACGGCCGCGACCTCCGCGGCGCCGTGGTCATGCCGCTCTACGCGAGGCTCTCGGCCGGGGAGCAGTCGGCCGTCTTCGCGCCCGGGCCGCGCCGCCGCGTGGTGCTCGCCACCAACGTGGCGGAGACCTCGATCACGCTGCCCGGCATCGTTTACGTGGTGGACGCCGGCGTCGCGCGGATCTCGCGTTACGAGCCGCGTACCGGGATCACCAGCCTCCACGTCGAGGCGATCTCCAAGGCCTCGGCCGACCAGCGGAAGGGGCGCTGCGGCCGCGTACGTCCCGGGATCTGCGTGCGCCTCTACGACGAGGAGAGCTTCGCGTCCCGGCCGGACTTCACCGACCCCGAGATCAAGCGCACGGGGCTCGCCGGCGTGATCCTGCGGATGAAGTCGCTCGGCCTCGGGGAGGTGGACGAGTTCCCGTTCCTCGACCCGCCCTCCTCGCGCGCCATCGCCGACGGGTACAAGGTCTTGGAGGAGCTGGGCGCGCTGGACGAGCGCCGCGCGCTCACCCCCCTGGGCGCCCGCCTCGCGCGTTTTCCTGTAGACCCGCGCATCGCGCGCATGATCCTGGCCGGGGCGGAGCTCGGTTGCCTTCGGGATGTCCTGATCATCACGGCCGCCCTCTCCACCCAGGACCCGCGCGAGCGACCCCGCGACGCTCAACAGAAGGCCGACGAGCTGCACCGCCGGTTCAGGGACGAGAACTCCGACTTCGTGGCGCTGCTGCGTATCTGGGACTTCGCCAGGGAGGCCGAGCGCCGCGGGTCATCCCACCTGCGCCGGGCCTGCAGAGACAACTTCTTGTCGTTCCTGCGGATGCGCGAGTGGGCGGAGGTCCACAAGCAGCTCGAAGAGGCGGCGCGGGAGCTCCGGCTCAACCAGCCGCCACCGGGTCAGTCGTCGGCCGCGCGGCCATCCGGGTCATCCCCCGACTTCCACCGCGCCCTGGCGACCGGCCTGCTCTCCCGGATCGGCGAGTGGAACCCGGAGAAGCGGCACTACGTCGGGGCGCGGCAGACGCGCTTCCAGCTCCACCCCAGCTCGGCGCTGGCCAAGAAGCCCCCGGCGTGGGTCATGGCCTTCGAGCTGGTCGACACGTCGCAGCTCTTCGCCCGGCTGGTGGCGCGAGTCGATCCCGAGTGGTTGCTCGAGGCCGGCGACCACGTGGTGAAGCGCAGCTACACCGACCCGCACTGGTCCGAGCGCGCGGGGAGAGCCTCGGTTCGGGAGACGGCCACGCTCTTCGGGCTCACGCTCGCTCGCGACCGCCAGGTCGACTACGGCCGGATTAATCCCGCCGGCGCGCGCCAGATGTTCATCGAGCACGCCTTGATCCGCGGGGAATACACCTCGCGCGGCGCCTTCGCCCACCACAACCGCGGGGTGTTCGAAGCGGCCGCCTTGCTGCGGGCGCGTGCGCGGCGCAGCGATCTCCTGGCCGACGAGTCCTCGGTCTACTCGTTCTTCGACGCGCGCCTGCCGGCCGAGGTGATCAACGGCAAGGTCTTCGAGGACTGGCGCGAGGTTGCGGAGCGCCGCGACCCGCGGCTCCTCTACCTGTCGCTCGACGACCTCTTTTGTCGCTCGCCGAGCGGTCTCGAGTCCGGCAAGTCCGAGTTCGACCCGGCGGACTACCCGGACGCGATCGCGCTGCATGGGGTGCTCGTGCCGGTCACCTATCACTTCGATCCGGAGGTTCGCGGCCGCGCGGATGACGAAGACGCGGACGGCATTACGCTCGAGATCCCGTTGGCGCTGGTGCCGCAGCTGGACCCCGGCGAGCTCGACTGGACGATCGCGGGCTGGCTGCCCGACAAGGTCGAGGCCCTGCTCCACGAGCTGCCCAAGGCGCTGCGGCGCGACCTCGGACCCGTCGCCGAGCTGACGCGCCGCGTCCTGGCGGAGCTGCCCCCACCATTCACGGGCGCGCTCTTTCCCGCGCTGTCCCGGGCGGTGCGGGCCGTGACCGGCGTCGAGGTCCCTGTCGCGGCCTGGAGGCCCGAGGCGATCCCGCCCTACCTCAACACGCTGTGCGCGCTCAGCGGTGAAGGCGGAAATGGCCATGTGGTCGCGAAGAGCCGGCGGGTGGCTGAGCTGCTCCGGCGGCACGGCGCTCAGGCGCGAGCGGTCTGGCAGGCTTCGGCGGCCGCCCCCGCGTGGACGCGCAAGGGTCTGGTGACCTGGGACTTCGGGGAGCTGCCGAGCTTCGTGGTGCGTCAGGTCGGGGCCGCCGAGGTCCGCAGCTTCCCTGCGGTGGTGGACCGGGGGACCTCCGTGGACCTGGAGCTGCTCGCCTCGGCCACGGCGGCGGACGCCGCGTCTCGACTCGGGATCAGGCGGCTGGTCCTGCTCGCGGCGCGCGCGGAGGTGTCGGCGATCTCGGCGAAGCTCCCGCAGGCGTTGACGCGCACCGAGGGGGCGTTGGCGCGAAAGGCGGAGGACGAGGCGTTCCGCAGGGTGCTCCTGAACCGGCTCGTGGACGTGGCTTACCGGCTCGACCCCGAGCGCGAGCTGCCGCGCGATCGAGCAGCCTTCGATCACCGGCTGGCCGAGGGGGCGCCGCGCCTCAGGGCGGCCTATGCATCGTTTTCACAGGCGATCGACGCGGTGCGGCCCGAGCTGGCGAAGACCCTCGAGGTCCTCCGGGCCGCGGGGCGCCATCTCGGCGCGAAGGCTGCGCTGGCCGACGTAAACGCGCAGCTCGACCACCTCCTCCCCCCCGACCTCATGGCAGTGGCGCTCCCTGCGGATCTCCAGCACTTCCCGCGGTATCTGAAGGCGATCGCGACGCGCCTCGACCGGGCGATCGCGAACCCCCGGAAAGACGCCGAGAAGCTCGCGCCGCTATTGCCCGTGTGGTCTGCGTTCCTCGCCAAGCGGGGCACCGCGGCCGACCCGGGCGAGGCCTTCGAGCTGCACCTGAACTTCGAGGAGTTCCGGGTGGCCACGTTTGCGCCCGAGCTGAGACCCGCCACGCACGTGTCGCTCTCGGGGCTGCAGACCGCCGTTGCCGCGCTGACGTAGGACGGCCCATCTCTTGCTGGCGTAGGGCGGTGCTTCTCGTCGCCGGCACCATAGAGGCGCCGTCGGCTTGGCCACACGGTGTGGTCCGAAGGGCTCGCGTACGCCGATCAGGCGGCCGTGGACCGTGCGGACGCGTTCTCGCGGTGACCCCGCCCCGTGGGTGAATTGGCCCCGGTGGCGCCGCGGGCGTTGGTGTCTCTTGGCCCCGGTTCGGGCAGTTTCGGGAGGTTCGACATGGCACAACCCCAACAACAACAAGCTGCGGCTCCCAAGACCGCGGGAAAGACCGACGCGACCGGGGCTCCCGCCGCGCGCACGGGTGACCTCACGCGAGGCCTGCCCGGCTACGACGCCCAGGTGTCGGCGCTCTCGCCAAAGGTGCCGCGCCCAGTGCCTCAGGTCGGCGACGCCACTACGCCGGTGCCGCCCGGCACTCCGGCACCCGCGGGCGCCGAGACGCTGAGCCCGCTGCGCGAGGCGCTCCTCGAGCAGTTCCGCATCATGGACGGAAAGGGCGTTGGCGACGCGGAGTTCGAGGCGATCTGCGGCAAGAGCTGGTGGATCAACCGCAAGCAGGATGAGGCCGCGGCCCGCGAGTACAACACCAAGGTCTACCCGGAGCTCTACAAGGAGTGGAAGCGCCGCGCCGACACGGATCCCGTGTGGGCCGCCGCCATGAAGCCCCCGGCGCGCCAAGACGACGCCAACTTCACCACGTGCATCGCCACCCAGGGCAAGCTGCTCGAGGCGGCGTTCCAGCTCACCGGCCAGAAGGTGAAGACCGTCGGCGACTCGAAAGTGGCGCTCTACACCTACGGCACGATGGCGCGGCTCGAGGCGAAGAAGCGCGACGCGTGGGTCCCGGCGTTCCCCGGCGTGAGCGCCCGTCCGAAGCCCGGCGACATCCTTATGCTCGAGGCGCGCGGAACCCCGGACAAGGTGCAGGAGAAGATCGACGGCGAGAACTCGCCCTACTCCATGGCCAGCATCAACGCCAAGGACGTCCAGAAGCAGATCGACCAGGCACGGGCGGCGTCCACTGGCGCGAACCAAGCCATGGCGCAGGCCGCGGCCGCCAGGATCCCCGAGCTCGAGGCCCGCCTCGGTCGGCTCAAGGCCCAGCACGACGCCCGCATCGCCGAGCTCACCATCGAGCTCGACAAAGCACGCGTGGGTACCGGCAAGGTCGCGGGCGCGGAGGTCGAGACGAAGGACGGGCGACGCGGGGGCCTCGACTTCTCCCACGTAGGCCTCTTCAAAGACTCCCGGCCCGAGCTCGACAGCGAGGGCAAGCCGACGGGGCGCGAGCTCTGGAACACCTTCGACGGCGGCGCCCATGTCCCTGGCAAGATCGACAGCCAGGGCTGCAAGAGCAGCCTCCGCGTCTACGACCCCAGGACCAATGAGATCACCGGGGTCTCGGAGCGAGGCGGGGTGACCACGCAGGACGGCAAGACCCGCTGGTTGGGCGGCTGGACCAACATCGACGCCCTCGTGAAGCCGCCCACGGCGCCCGGGCGCTGACCCCCTCGGCGCGCACCCCGGCACTCCGGACGGCGCGGCCTGACTCTCACTTTGACGGGGTTCGACATGGCTGACCTGCGCAACACCGAGGCCCCGGGAACAACGGGCGCGCCTGCCGAATCCGCGAGCGGAGTCGACGCCACCACCGAGGCGCAGTCACCCCAGGCTGCGCTCGGCAACACCGGAGTCGCGGCGCGCGCCACGGGCGTCGAGCCCCAGCCCGAGGGCGAAACGAACGGCGAGCGCGACGCGAACCCCACCACGACCGAGGTCCAGACGGCGCTGAACGCGACGCCGTTCGTGGCGACGGCCGTGCTCGAGCAGATCGCCCGGCTCGCCCACCAACACGCGAACTGGCCCGCCAACTGCTGGAACACCCCCGCAGTCATGACCCTGATGGGCCAGAAGTTCAACGGCGACCAGATGTACCGGGCGCTCTCGATCCTGAACCAGCCGGCCGGCGACGCGCGGGCCAACGCGTGGCTCACCCACATCCGCGCCGCCTCGACCGCGGTCGCGGCGGCGTCCGCGTCGTCGGTGCAGGCGGTCGTCTCCGGCGCTACGGCCGCGGCGCTCGATCTGGTCCTTGCCGACGCCGCGAACATGGCCTGGCTTCGCGTCCGCGCCCAAATCGAGCCCCTCTCGATCTTCCGCACCCAGCAGGCCTTTCTGACGGCCAGCGCGGTGGCTTCGGCGGAGTTCGTGGCCTGGATGGTGGCTGCGTCGGCGCCGGCTCAGGTGCTGCGGGCTGCGACCGGGGCGTCGCGAGGCGTCCGAACTGCGCTGGCGGCGGCGCTCGATGCGGTCCCGGGCGGGGGATGGGGCTGGCTGGCGGGTGTCTCCGGCCCGAACCTCACACCGACCCAGCGCACCGCCCTCGGGACCCTCCGCGCCGCGACCACCAACGCCGCAGCGCAAGCCCGGATCGACGCGATAACCGCGCTGTCCGGCCCGTCGGCCGCCCAAGCCACCCTGTCCGCCGAGCTCACACGGCTGCAGGCGGCGGGGAACGCGTCGCCGGGCCCGGTTCTGGCGGCAATCCAGGTGGCAAGCACCGCCGAGCGGCTGGCAGCCGTGGACTCGGCGTCGGCCGGTTATGTGTTCACCGTCTGCCCCGGGAGCCCGCTCCTCATCTGGAACGTGGCCGCGGGCGACCGACTCGCGTTCCTCGGCAAGGGCCCGTTCGTGCGCCAGTGCCTGACACGGCTGCCTTTCAGCGAGTGTCTGCCACTCCTCTCGGAGCGGAGCATCATCGCCCGGGTGGGCCCCATCCTCGACACCTACTCGGCCGACTTCGCGACGTGGATTGCCGCGATGCCCCCCAAGGCCCAGCTTAGCGATCCCGAGCAGATGAGCATTCGGGCGCTTCGGCTCGTCATCACCAACGCGGCAAACAGCGCGGCGATCGGCACCAAGCTCGCGGATCGAAACAGCGCCGCTGCGCACGCGCACCGGTCGGCCACGGCGATCCCCGGCGCGGTCTACACCTCACCCCTGGCGCGTCTCGACGCGCTGCTCGCTCAGGCCACGCCGGCCGCTCGGCAGGTCATAAGCTATTGTGGGGCGCTGGGCGGCGATCGGAGCACGGTGATCGCCGACTCCACGCGGCTTGCCTCGCTACGCACCAAGCTCGCCCCCGCGGACCTCCACCAGGCCTTGATCGCGCTTCAGACCGCGCTCCCGTTCATGCTCGGCCAGCTGTTGCAGGTGCCGGGCATCCCGCCGCACCTCCTGGTCGCGGCCGTGGCCGAGGCGCCGCTCGTGGCCCGCGCCGCGCTGACCGTGAACGAGGCGCTCCTGACGCAGCTCATCCCGCTTCTCCCCGTGGGCCAGGTCTCGCCGCTCACGTTCGTCGGCTTTCACGCCGGCGACCTCCCAGCCGACGCGCTCGACGGCGCGGCGTTCCGTGGCTGGGTCCTGTCCGCCACCCTGCCGGCGCTCTTGATCACCCGCCTCTTTGGGACGGCCGCCCGCGTCGCGCGTTGGACTCCGAAGCTCGACTCGAACGGCGGCATGGCAGCCCTCCTTCCGCGGATCCCTACTGGAGCGGCGCTCCTTCCGGCCGAACGGACGGCGCTCGAGGCCGTCCACACGGCTAGCGCCAGCCAGGCGACGAAGACGGCGCTCCGGGCGATCCTCGACTCAGCGACGGACCGGGTGGCGACCACTGCTGAGGGCCGCGATGCTCTCATCGCCGAGCTGGCCGTCCCGACCCCCTCGGCCGAGAAGGTCGTGCGTCTCGCCATCCAGGTGACCGACGCGGCGGAGCGCGCGACGATCATGGGCAGTCATCGCGCCGCGCTCGTCCGCGTGCTCGGAGCCGCCCAGCTCCTGCGCGTGCTCACCGCGTGGGGGCAGAGCTTCGCGACCAGGCTCGGCTGGATCGCCGACTACGCCGCCCCTCCGTCCTCGGTGCTCGAGCTGCTGCTCAGCAATGCCACGGCGGCGGAGCAGCACGCGATCCTCGACAACGCCCGGATCGTGACCCGGTTCATGGCGACGAACATCCTCGGCCCGGTCGAGACGTTGCCCGCGCTCCGGACGGCTCACGCGGCGGTCGTGGACAAGCCGGAGTTCTGGCGGTGGGTCAAGCACCGCCAGATGGCGGTGGATGTGCTGCGTCTCCTCGGCACGGTGCCTGCGGCGAGAATTGCGCCCGCGGTGGTGGCGCTGAAGGCCTCGGCCGGCGGACTCTCGACCTTCGACAGCCTGCCCCGCGGCACGGGGCTGACGCTGGAGTATCGCCGCTGGGTCGATCTCGTCGTTGAGAACTGCAACGACCTCGACGCTCAGAACCGGCTGTTCCTCGCGCGCTTCGGGATCACCGCGGTCGCCGCTTGGTCCAACGGGACGGCGACGGCCGGCAGCCTGCTCGCGCTCTACCGGGAGCTGGCGAGCCTGCCGATCGCCCACGTGGCCAACAACCCGACCCACCTCCAGCGGATTACGCATCGGTCGGGCGCTGGCGGGATGTTCGACGACCCTGCGGCCGAGATCGGCGACAACATCACTGCCAACAAGACCCTTTACGAGGGGACGCCGCAGGCCCACACCGAGCGCTACTTCGACCACACGGTTCGGCACGAGATCGGCCACAGCGTGGACGCGATGCTGGGGGAGCGGACCGACCTGGTGTTTACCACTGCGGGCTGGCAGCAGTGGGCCTCCACCGAGTTTGACGGGTTCGCGACCGCTTTCGACGCGTTCGATCCGCAGGGTGGGGCGGCACCGAACGCAGCCGACCAGGCGGCGATCAAGGCCGCGGTGGTCGAGTACCTTCACTCGGGCAGTCGCACCATCGAGGGCCCATCTCAGCCCTTCACGTCGCTGGTCGGGCCCAGCCACGCCGTGTCCCGCTTTCCTCACGTGAAGATCGTCCAGCAGTTGAGCGCCGGCACCCCCGGGATGAGCTACACCAACCGCTACGACGACGGCTCAAGTGTCTGGTCGCTCAACTTCTACTACCGGCGCTTCATGAAGTGCAACACAGCGGCGGGCCGGAATGTGCCGCGCGATTACACGATGTTTGCGCCGGCGGAGTGGTTCGCGGATATGTACGCGGAGTACTACCGGAGCTTCGACGGCGTCAACGACAGCACGCTGGGCGGCAACTGCCCCGCGTATGTGAAAACGTGGTTCTTCCAGAATGTACACCGCATCGGCGGGCGGACGCCGAGCGATCTCAATGGTCGCGCCTTGCCGCCCGGTCAGCGCGCGCACCTCTGAGCTGAGCGATGTCCACGTGGGCCGTCCACCCGGTCGGCTGCCCCTGTGGCGCCGAGTTCCAAGCCCAGCTGGCCGATGGCTTGCACATCACTCGCTTGCCGGAGGTGCGGCAGAAGATCCTCGATGGCACTTTTCACACCGTCACCTGTCCCGGCTGTCGCGCCACGGGCGTAGTGCACACGAAGACTCTGTACACCGACTTCCAGCGGTTTCATTGGGTCGCGGTGGCGCCGCGATGGATGGTGGGTGACTACGAGGCCTGGGATGCGGTGGTCACGGAGGAGTTCCACAAGAACCTGCGGGTTGCCGCGCCGCCGATGATCACCGCGCTCGCGGGCCAGTTCGTGGTCAGACTCGTGTTCGGGCTGGACGCGCTCGCCGAGAAGCTGAAGGCCTGGGACGCAGGCCTCGACGACGCGGCAATGGAGCTCGTGAAGTGGCGGCTCATCCAAGGGCACCCTGAGCTCATCTCGCCCGGGTTTCGCCTCCGGCTGGTCGAGGCGGATCGGCAGCGCTGGCACCTCGGGTTCTCCATCGAGCGTCCGGGCGTTCCGGGGGTGACGCTCCTCGACGTGAGCCTGGACGCCTACGTGGAGGTCGTCGACCGCCTCGAGGAAGCGCCGGAGGGGCTCTTCGTACCCGGGAGCACGTTCGTGTCCCTGGACCGATTGTTCGCCGGGTCGCTTGCCGCGGCGTGGCCAGAGCGCCAGAGTCTGCGAGTTCTCCGGCCGATGCGACCGCAGGATGACCATCCGCTCTTCTCGGAGCCGCCGCGATGATGGCAGCCTACATCCCCCTCCTCGTCATCGCCGGGTGCCTGCGCCTGGCGCCTCCGGAGCCCGCTATGGACGACGCGCCGCCTCCTGCTGACCGCGCCTCTGATGTTCGTACGGCGCTCGTGAAGCGCGGTTGGCCGGCCGACAAGGTCGGCCTCTCGCGGCAGCGGCCGGACCTGGGTGCGTGGCAGATCTTCCAGGCGTTTCCGCTCGGCCCGGACACGGGGCGATCCCAGGTGCGCGTTTGGTGCGCGCCGGACGGCGGCGTCATCGTAGCCGGGGAGGCGATCTCCAAAGCCCAGCTGCGCGCCGTGGCGGATCAGGACTTCGTGGAGCTTCGGAAGGTGGCGGAGGTGGCCGCGCTCACCGCGGGTAGCAAGCGGGGCCTCACCGGGGTGCTGACGGGCGATCCGATGGAGACCTTCCCCAACCCGGGCCCCGCCGAGGCCGCTCGGATCGAGGGGCCGTCCGGTTCCCGGCGGCTCACGTTCTGGGCGCGCACGGCGGATGGTGGCCCCATCGGCCTGGTGGCGGCGCTCGATGGCGATGGGGCGGTCACGCTCACCGAACTGCCGGGTCAGCCTCGGTGAGGCCACAGAACGTGGTCGCGGGAAGCGTCGAGCGGCGATGAGCTTCGGCTGGTTTCGCAACGGTCGGAGTCAGCTCGACGCCGAGATCGAGCGTGTGCGCGTCCGGGTGGCCGAGCGCCTGGCCCTGGCGCAGGCGGTGGGGCTGCTCCCTGCGCGCCTCGACGTCCTTAGCCGTGGGTTCATCGCTCCCGAGGCCGTGGCGGCGGACCTCGACTTCACCGGCAGGCTCGAGGCGGCGCGCTCAGAGCCCGAGGTCCAGGCGCACACCGAGCGTCGGTTACGCCTCGAGGTGGAGCACGCCGACATGGTGGCCCGGGCGGCGGAGGTGGGGGTTCAGCTTCCGCTGCCGCGGCTCGTGGCGCGCTTCGGTCTCTCGGAGCTGGCGCGCGAGGTGCTGGTGCTCGCGGTTGCTGCCGAGGTGGACGGCGGCGTTCGGCGGGCCCTCGGGTTTCTCGCGAACGACCAGACCCGGCAGTTCCTAGACCTGGATCTGGCGGGCGATCTCCTCTGCGAGACGCCCTGGCAGCGCGAGGCGCTCCGAGACGATCTCGCGGCGGCCGCGCCGCTGTTTCGCCACCGGCTCCTGGTCCCGCCCCCCGGCACGGAGGCGGACGACTCGTCACTCCTGCGGATGCCGCTACGACCGGCCGCCCGCGTGGTCGACTACCTTCGGGACATCGAGACGCCGACCGGACCCGGCGGCGCCCTGCGCCGTGTCGATCCCAAGGGTCAAGACGAGCCGTGGATCGCCTCACCGGGCCTGTTGGCGGCGTTCGATGCGGCTGTTGCCGGTTTTTTGCGGCTGGACGAAGAGGGCTCCCGGCCGGTCCTGCTCGTCGTGGGCCCCGCCGGAGCTGGCAAGTCGCTCCTTCTCCGTCGCTTCTGCGCGCAGCTCGAGCGTCCCTGCCTCGAGGTCGCGTTGGACCGGTTCGGGGCCCTGGTCCCTGGTGTGGGTGTCACATTGCCCGGAGACGCCCTCGCGCGATCGCTCCGAGAGGCGCGGCTTCAGGACGCAGTGCCGATCTTCTCCGGGCTCGAGGCGCTCGAGCCGGCCAGCCTCGCTCGGGTGGTCGATGCCCTCGACCGGGACGACACGCCCTGCGCCATCGAGGTGCGAGAGGGGCTCGCCAGCGCGCTCTGGAGGCCGATGCTCCGCGTGCGCCTCCAGAGCCCCACCATCGCGGAGCGGGCGGCGCTCTGGCGCGGCTTGGCGCCAACCCAAGGGCAGTCGCTCGACGACGCCGCCGCGGGTCGGCTGGCCGTTCGCCATCGGGTCACCGGGCGCTCGATCGCCGAGGCGCTGGCCGAGGCCCGCTCCCGGGAAGGACGCGCGGCGCCCGAGGGGCGGCTCCTCGCGGCCCTGGACCGGGCGCTGGCGGACAAGCAGCACCATGCGCTCGGAACGCTCGCGACTCGGATCACCACCACGGCGGAGTGGGCCGACCTCGTGGTGCCGGACGAGACCCGCGCGGGCCTCGAGGATTTGCTCGCCACCTACCGCTACAGGGCCACGCTGCTGTACGAGTGGGGCTTCGAGCGCCGACTCTCCACGGGGCAGGGGCTCTCGGCCCTCTTCGAAGGGCCTCCGGGCACCGGCAAGACCATGGCCGCGGGTGTGCTGGCGCGTGAGCTCGACGCCGAGCTCTTCCAGGTCGACATCTCACGCATCGTCTCCAAGTGGATCGGGGAGACCGAGAAGAACCTCGCGCGCATCTTCGACGAGGCCGAGAGAGCGCACGCGGTGCTGCTCTTCGACGAGGCGGACTCGCTCTTCGGCAAGCGGACCGACGTGAAGTCGTCGAACGATCGCCACGCCAACATGGAGGTCAACTTCCTGCTCCAGCGGATGGACGCCTTCAAGGGGATCACAATCCTCACGTCGAACTTCGGCGGGTCCATCGACGAAGCGTTCGCCCGTCGCCTCACCGCCCGCGTCAACTTCCCGGCGCCGTCGGCCGCGGAGCGCGCTCGGCTCTGGGCGTCGCTGATCCCAACGGCCGTGCCCAAGGGGCCCATCGACTACCCGTCTCTCGGCGCGCGCTTCGAGCTCTCCGGTGGGCACATCCGAAACGCGATCCTGAAGGCCGCCGTTGCCGCGGCCCGAGCCGGGACCTCGGTCACGCAGGAGCACCTCATCAAGGCGGCGGGCGTCGAGTACCGCTCCCTGGGTCGGCTCGTCCGCGACGACGAAGAGTAGGGGTAGCACCTCCCGCCGAGGTGGGCTCGGCGCTCGCTCCGTGCGCGCCGCGCCGGATCCCGAGAGGTCGGGGCACTTCCCGCGCGTTCCCAGTCGGGCTACGCTGCGCGGATGGCTGACTTCTGGACCCCTATCGCCCTCCTCAGCGTGGTCGGACCCCCGGTCATGCCGCCTCCGTGCCAAGGCTCAACGCACACCAGCTGCTCCGCGCCGCCCCCCGCGGCCGGCCAGCGCGTGAGCGTCGGGCGGATCACTGAGGCCTGCTGCCCCCCGGGCGCTCGATGCAACTACGCCTACGTGCCCTACACCGAGTGCGGCTATGGCACCTGCGTGTATGGGCGCGACCCGGGACGTTGCCCCGCCCCCGGTACGAGCACGTACGAGAAGTGCGCCGACGGCGACCCCAAGGAGAAGGTGTGCCTGAACCAGAAGGTCACGCTCGCCTGCCTCATGCCGTACCCCACGAACTACTCCGGGCCGCCTCGGAATCCGCCGTTCCGCACGTGCGGGGGTGACCGCTGCACCACCTCGCAGTTCCTGGACGACTGCTTCGCCAACCGCGCGCAGACGAAGACGTGCGCGGGCACCTGGACCAAGGTGTGCGTCGCGGGGGCGGTCTCGGAGCGGTGCGTGCCTGAGGGCCACGAGGCCTCGCGCTTCGTAAAGTGCGGTGACGGCTCCTGCGCTATCGGCGACGCGGGCGCCTGCGCGGGCTTCGAGTCGCGCTGACGGCGTTGGATCGCGTCCAGACCGTCGGCTTCTGGCTGGGCATCTTCGGGTTCGCCCTAGGCGAGCTCCTCTTTCGCGGGTTGGGCCTGATCGAAGGCGTCGCGGCCGGCCATGTCGCCGCGATCACCATCCTCATGGCCACCTGGTGGATCACCGAGGCGGTGCCGATCCCGGTCACCTCGCTCCTGCCCGTGGCGCTCTTCCCCCTGCTCGGCATCGACGACTTCAAGGGCGTGGCCCTCGGCTACGGCAACCCGTTCATCCTGCTGATGATGGGCGGCTTCTTCGTGAGCCTGGCGCTCGAGCGCTGGCACCTGCACCGGCGGATCGCGCTGTCCGTGATCAGCGCGATCGGCACTGAGCCGAGCCGCCTCGTCCTCGGCTTCCTCGTGGCCACGGCGGGGCTGTCGCTCTGGATCTCGAACACCGCCACCGCGCTGATGATGTTGCCGGTTGCGACCGCTGTGATCGCCCGCCTCGAGGCCAACAGCCCTGGAGACCCCCGCCTCGCGCCCCTCGCGACCGCGGTGCTGCTGGGGGTTGCCTGGGCGTCCAGCATCGGCGGCCTCGGGACGCCGATCGGTACGGCGCCGAACGTCATCTTCCTCTCGCAGTACCAGAAGGCCTTCCCCGACGGCGCGACATTCAGCTTCCTCGCGTGGCTCGTGATGGCCCTGCCCCTGGTCGTCGCCATGTTGGGCGTCGCGTGGTGGGTGCTCATGGGACCTGTGAGGCGAGCCGCCAGAGGCCTCGCGCCTATCGAGGAGCGCCACGTCATTGCCTCCGAGCGCGCCGCTCTCGGGCCCTGGACGCGCGGCGGCCGGCTCGTGATCGGGATCTTCTTGTGCACGGTGCTTCTCTGGATTTTCCGACAGCCCATTACCCTCGGCAGCCTGACCGTGCCCGGCTGGGCGGACGCCCTGGGTCTTGGGAAGCGCGTCGACGACAGCACGGTCGCGCTCCTCGGGGCGCTCACGCTCTTCATCGTGAGCGTGGCGGAGCGGCCCCCGGGAGCGCCGGAGAACGAGTCAGGGCCTCGCCATGCCCTGCTCGACTGGCCAACCGCAGAGTCGATCCCGTGGGGCGTCCTGCTCCTGTTCGGGGGGGGCCTCGCGCTGGCCGAAGGATTTCAGAAGTCCGGCTTGTCAGACGGGATCGGTCACGCGCTGGCCGGGCTCGCGTCGCTCCCGCCTTGGGCGCTGACGGCGACGCTGTGCCTCGTGGTGACCTTTCTCACCGAGGTGACCAGCAACACGGCTACCTGCACGCTGCTCATGCCGATCCTGGCGAGCCTGTGCAAGGTCAAGGGGCTCGACCCGCTGCAGGTGATGCTACCGGGCGCCCTCACCGCCAGCCTCGGCTTCATGTTGCCCGTGGGGACGCCGCCGAACGCGATCGTGTTCGCTTCCGGCAAGATCCCAATCAAGGTCATGGCGCGTCAGGGCTTGGTGCTGAACCTGGTCGGCGTGGTGCTCGTGACGCTGGCGGTTCAGCTGCTCGTGTAGCGACCGGGTCTGGCCCGCTGGCCTGCTGGGCGAGCGCGGAGCTCGCGTCTCTGGGGTCGCGGGCCGCTCAAGCGGCAATCGATGTCGAGGAGTGCCGGGAGCGGGACTCGAACCCGCACGCATGGACAAGGGATTTTAAGTCCCCCGCGTCGACCGATTCCGCCATCCCGGCTCGAACGCCGCAGGACTTTGGCATCCCTGCGGAGGCGGGTCAAAGTGCGGCGCTTCCCGCACCGCCCTCTTTCCGCGAGCGCCTCCGCTCAGGTGAACCCGAGGCGTTGCTCGGGTGGGTCGTTAGACCGCGGCCTTGCGCTCGGGCTTGATGAGGGCCATGAGCCCGCCGACCAGGCCGAGCGCGCCAGTGACCATGAGCAGGTGCATCGCGATGCCCTTCACGGACTCTCCGGCGCCACCGCCCTTCGCGATATCGGCGGCCACCTCGTTGGCGGCGGCATTGAGGATGGCCCAGATGCCAAGGCCGATGAGCCCGAAGAGGAACGCGAACGTGCCGCCCACGCGGCCGAACTGCTTCTTCATCACGGCGATCGCGCCAATGATCAACAGGAGCAGCGCGGGGGCGTAGATCGCCATGACGACGGTCTTTATCTTCCCGAACGCGTCGTTCGCTTCGGCCGTGGCCTTCTGGAGCTCCGCTGCGCCCGCCTCCTCCGCCGTCTTGGCCAGCTCGCCGGCGGCGCCGGTGACGACCTCGCTCGCCTTGTCGAGCCCCTTCACGATCTGGAAGGCGCTAACGGCGCCCTCGACGCCGGAGTCCTTCACGGCGATCAGCGGAAGGAAGAACGACACGATGCCGACGATCCCGCCGACGAGAACGAGGAACTTGGAACCACCCATGAGCAACCCCTCTGACCGCGCAGGGGCCCCCCCACGCTCACAGGCGCCCCCGGATGGGCGGGCGCGAGACCGCGAGCCGGCACGATCGACGTGCACGGCCCCGACGAACTGGCCGAGACCCCCCCGGTGTTCGATGGCGGCGGACGATAACGCGCGCCTAGAGGGGGGTCAAAGACAGGACAGATCAGGGAATAGCTGGCGTCCCAGCGTGCGACACAGCGCCTCCTCGGACTGCCCCTCCAGCGCAAAAGGCGGGGGCTCCACGGCCTCGCTCTTGCCGACGCCCTGCAGCTGAAAGTCGGCGCTCAGGAGGAGCACGCCGCAAACCCTCCGAAGCCCATCCGCGTCCGCTGCGGTGTACGCCGTATCCAAACCGCCCGAATCGAACAAACTGCCGAGGAGGTCGTGTTCTCTGGGGTCTAGGGCCGCCGTTCCCAAGAGGCGGTCCTTGAGCGCCCTCACCAGCGCCTCGCGCGTGCTGCCGGGAGGCGCTGCCGCCAGGAGGCGGTCGAGCCAGTCGAGCTCGCTGGGTGGGCGCACGGCCTTCGGATAGTTGCCGATGTCGAAGTCGATGTCGCCGGTGGGGCAGGTGGCGGTGCAGCGCTCGAACCACGCGAGGTCGCAGCAGCGCTCGTCCCACGCACATACCTCCTCGGGCGCCGCGCTACACATCCAACACGCGGTCTCCTCGCCCGCGAAGTCGAAGAACGGGATGAGGCCGCACTCCTCGCTCGCCAGCGGGTCGCGACAGGCAGCGTATGCGCCCTCCCACGCGAGGAGGGTCTGGAAGTTGGTGCCGCGGTACCCGGGGTCAGCGTGTTTCAGGAACACGCCCAGGTTGCGCTGGCGCACCGCCTCCGGCATCGCGAAGTGCAGCAGATAGTCCGAGGGCGGCGTCCACTCCAGGGCCGCGGACACCGCGCGGAGGGCCACGCGTGAGGGCAGGCGGTTCACCGCGTCTCCCACCGTATTGGTCACCGCGGGGAGCGGCTGGTCTTCCGCCCCGAACGGCTGAAACCAGGGCGGCAACTCGCCGCACGTGCTCCCAGGGTTGAACACGGGGAGCTCCGTAACGGCCACCAGCAGCTCCACCAGGGAGAACCCGGACCCGGCGAAGCGCTTCGCCAGGGCCCACAGCGCGTCTCGTTGTGCGGAGTTCCTCGGGAACGCGTGCGGCAGCGTCAGCGGCTCGCCAAACGCCTCGAGCCAAACGTTCTCGGCGACCGTGGTGGAGACCAGCCACGCGAACGCCACATCGGGGTCGACCTCGTTGGCGCTTCCCAGCACCACGCCGTCGCGCCTCAGCGTCTCGAAGCCCCGCCGCAGCTGCTCCTCGAGCGTCCAAATGTTCGCCTCGGGGCCCGCCGCGGCCCCGAAGTATGCGTCTTTCCAGTCATCGTGAGGGCGCTCCAGACCGCCAGCGCTGAACACGCCGCAGCTCGCGTCGAGACCGAACGGGCGGACCCCTGCGGCGAGCTCGTCCCTCGCGGCTTCCTCGCGGTAGTCGGTGTCGTAGAAGGCGCCCGCGACCACGCCCCAGCGGCGGAAGAAGGTGCGAAGCGCGGCCACCGGGACCCCAGTGCTCACGCCGAACAAGGCGCGCTCGTAGTGGCCCGGGATCTCCCAGGTTCGATCGAGGGCGGGGTCTTCGGCGCCGGTGACCGAGAACTCCGAGTTGTGGCACACGAGGCACTCGAGCTTGCGCGAAAGATAGGCCTGCATGAAGGTCTCGATGCGACTGTCGGTATGTGCGCGGGCGCCGGGCAAGTCGGGCACGCGGTACTCGGCCCACAGCTCCGCGAACAGATTGGCGCGGTAGATGGGCGAGAGGTCGTCCAGCTTCAGCGCCGACCGCATGAGATCGTGCATCGTGAAGGGCGCTGGCGCGGCGTCGCGGGCGTTGTGCTCTCGCATCCAGCCCGCGAACTCCGGGCCCGGATTCTCGTGGAGGCCCCGGCCGTAACACGGCGCGTTCGCGCGTTCGTTCAGGCGGGACGCGCGAAGGTTGTCGAGCAGCACCAGGCGCCAGTGCTCCACGTACTCATGCGTTTGGGCCATGGCCCTCACGAGGCCTGCCCGCCCCCGCTCCTCGGCGAGGCGCGCGAGCAGCAAGACCTCGGCGCTTCCGTGGGGGCGGCGGCCCCAAAGCAGTGGGACCACGCGGTGGACGAAGGCCACGTCGCCTGCGTCGCAGCTGGGCACGGGCGGCGCCGGCTCCGCGCACGCGAGCACCGCGAGGACGGCCAGGACGCGCTTCACGCCGGGTACCCGAGGAGCTGGCGTAGACGAAGGGCCGCGTCCAGCTCGGTGCTCGCGCCGCGGACAGTGGCGACGTTGAACGCCTCCAGCGAGAAGGGCCAGATCCCCGAGGCCAGGAGCAACGCGGCGCGGAGCTCGCCCGGCGTGACGTACTCGGTGGCGCGGCCGTCTTCGCCGATAGCGCCCACGATGCCCGCGCGGTCCTCGTCGACGAAGCCCCCGAAGGCGATACACACGAACCCGTAGGGCCAGTGGTTCAGCCCGAGGAGGCCCTCGCTGCCGCTCTGGGGGAACGGCGTCCGCCCCATCTCGGTGGTGACCAGGACCAGGTGCTTGTCGAGGTCGAGCTTTCGGGGGTCGGCCTCGCCGGGCTCGTTGATGCGCTTCACGAACTCACCGAAGGTGTGGACCACGTTGCGCGACCCGAACTGCACGTGGTGCTCGTGGGTGTCGTAGCCGCCGCAGCCGGCCTCGACGAGGCCGGTCTCCACCAACAGCGTGTACCGCGCCTGGTGCACGGGGCTGGTGAGGAGATGCGTGGCGAGTTCCAGGCCCATCGCCGTGACGTCTGTGTCGACCGCGGTGCCGCACGCTGCGCCGGCCCGATTCTGCAACACCTCGGGAGTGAAGAGCTGGCCGAGGTCGGACGACTTCCGGAGGGCCTCGAGCGCGAAGCGGTAGTCCTGATAAGCGCGCGACCGCGGGCGCTCCAGGCCGGAGCCGAGACGCTCACCGTACCGCTGCGCGTACCACTCGAGCGCCGCGTCCGCTGCGTCGCGCCGCCCCCCGAAGGCGGGCCGCGCCAGCTCCGTGGCCAGCGGGTTCTCCGCGCGAATGCGAACGGACAGCGGCCGCGCGCTGCCCGGGTGGAGGCCCACCGCGGAGACCACCTCGGCATCGAGCGCCGTGACCGTGTCGCGATCCGGGGCCAGCGCGTAGCTATAGGGTGCCGTGCGGGTGGGATCCCCGTGCTCCTGCCAGTAGCGCGCGACGTGGGCGCCCATCCCCGCCAGGCGCCGCGAGCCCCTGCGGTGGCCGCCCATCACCAGCGGGACCGCCGCCTGATGCGGCTCCTCCTCGTGCGACACCACGAAGACCCGCATGCGCGCCAAGAGGTCGGGGCGGTCGCGCAGCGGGTGGATGAACGGGCCCAGGTGAACCTGGCGGCCTGCGGAGTCGCGGGCCCACGGCACGAGGAGCGGCCGCTGGCCTCCGCCGCACGCGGCGTGGAAGTCGGGGATGTTGTCGACCGTGGACTGGAAGGTCCACCACTGCTGGCCTGCGTAAGGACCGCCACGCGCGGGATCACCGAACTCGGGGACCACGTAGAAGGTGTCCCACGCGTTGAGCCCGCCGAGCAGGAAGAGCTCGAACACCGACTCCGGCGCGCCGACCGGCAACATCCCCAGCAGCTGGGTGGGCAGCGGGTCGCCCCAAAGGCGAGCAGCGGACGAGCTGGCCGACCGTAGTCGCGGGGACGCGAGCGTGGCCGCGGCCGTGAGCTTCAGGAAGTCGCGTCGGTTCACCGGTCCCTCGGGCGCAAAGAGGCGCCGCCCGCGGGTCAGTCTACCGGAACTCGCGGAAGGGCGAGCGGGTCCGGGAGTACCGCAGTAATCCCCGGTGTCCCAAAGGGCGCCAGTGGGCTAGGGTGGGGGGATGAAAGTCTCGTTGGGTATCTTTGTTGCCGCGCTGGCCCTGGTCGGCTGCGGCAAGGGCAAGAGCGCTGACAGCAACACCAAGGGTGACACCTCGGGCGACGGGTCAGGTGACGGCTCGGGCGACTCTTCAGACGGCACGCCGGACGCCGTCGTGAGCCCGGGCGACTTCCCCGTCATCTCGAACGCCCCGGGTCGGGTCGAGTACACGTTCGAACACGACGGGCTCAGCCGGGTCTTCCTGGTCTATGTGCCCGACTCGCTCGCGCCGTCGGCCCCTCTGATGATGGCGCTCCATGGCGGCGGCGGGAAGGCGAAGCAGACCTTCGACCAACACCCGGTGGAGGAGCTCGCCGAGAAGTTCGGCGTGGTCGCGGTGGCGGCACAAGGCACCCCGAAGGATGGCGAGGAGAACTCGTTCGACTGGAACGGGCAGGTCTCGCTGGACAGCGGCGTGGACGACGTCGGGTACCTCGCGCGGATCCTGGAGGAGGTCACCGCGCAGCTGGGACTGGACCCGAAGCGCCGGTACCTCGCCGGGTTCTCGGGGGGCGCCAGCATGACGATTCGAATGGGGGCAGAGCGCTCCGACCTCCTGACCGCCATCGCGACGTTCGCGGGCAAGGTCGGTCTCTCCGAGGCGGGCGGCCCGATCGTGTACCCGCCGGTGCCCACCACGCCGCTCTCCGTTCAGCTCCTATATGGCACGGACGATCCGAACCTCGAGGGCGAGCTGAAGGGAGACGTGCAGGCCACCAGCGCTCGGGCCGGAATCGAGTGGTGGGCCAGCCAGCTCGGGTGTGGCGCGGCGCCGGCCAACATCTCCGTGGGTACGTTGTCGTTCGACACCTACCCGGACTGCGACCAAGGCGTCGCCGTGAGGCTCGTGGTGGCGGAGGGGATCCCCCACGCGTGGCCTGAGGAAGACACCCACGGCCTCGCGGGGACGAAGCTGCTGTTCGAGTTCTTTGACGGGAAGACCAAGCCCTGACGCTCGCTTCGCTGAGCGCGACTCCGCGCAGGCGGTGACCCCACGGCACGCGACGAGCGGGCGCCGCGTTGGCAGGTGAGGGCCGAGCCGGGCTAGACTCCAAGACATGCGGCGTGTTGCGTGGATCGTCCTTGTTGGATGTACGGCCCCTCCGTCCTCCGTAACCGGCGGCGCGGTGAGCGGCGACGTGGGCGAAGCCGACGTCGTGCCCACTCCCTGGATCTATCCGGCCGATGAGCCCGACCCGGAGGAAGCGCTCGCCGCCCCCGAGCGGGAGGAGGCCATCGAGGCCGCGCTGGACGCCGCGCTCGAGCTGGACCCAGCCGCGATCCGGGACCTGTACGAGGTCCTCTTACCTCCGCCCTCCGTGGGCGAAGGGGACCCCACCGGCTGCCCGTTGCTCCTCACCTACGACTACGGGACCGCAAAGGCGTTCTACTGGCAGGGGGAGTGTACGGACTCGCTCGGCACCACGTTCTCGGGCATGGGTTACGCGTCCTGGTTCGAGAAGGCCCAGTTTGACGACGGGGTCCTCGCGGACGGCTTCGATTACAGCCTCTCCGGGCGGATCGAGGCCGCGGACGGGACCTGGCTCGAGGGCGCCGGCGTGATCTCCAGCTATTACGCAGAGGGCCCCGACACCCACGGCTTCGGACGCGCCATCGACGGGGTCTACCAGGCGGGGGGCCCCCGCGCCCCAGACAACGTCTGGCTCACCAGCGCGCGGCGCCCCTCGCTCCGCGTGGATGGCTGGACCTACCGCCCCACACAAGGCACGAACCTCACGCTCACCGGGGGCCTCAGCGGCCTCGACGGCTTCCCTGGCGGCGTCACCGCGGTGTCGTTCGAGGCCTTCACGATGCGCTCGGCGACTGCGGCGTCTCCATGCCCCTCGGAGCCGGGTGGGCTCGCGTCGATCCGAGGTCCTTCGGGCGCGTGGGTGGACGTGAGCTTCCACGGGCTCACGGACGAAGCACCTAAGCCGGATCCCGAAGCCTGCGACGGGTGTGGCGACTCGTTCTATCGGGGCGCCGCCGCGGGGCCCACGTGCGTCGATCCTTCGTCGTTCCTCGATTGGGAGGGGGACGAGCCGTGGTGAGAGGGCTCGCCGCCGTCCTGGTGGCGCTCGGGTGCGCCTCCGAGTCCGTGACCACCGTTCCCATCACCGCGGACGGCGGCGACGTCGCTCCAGCCCCAGCCGAAATGTCTCCAACGGCCCTCGCGGTGCGCCTCTCGATCGACCTCCGCGGCGTTCGGCCCACGCCCGAAGAGCTCCTCCCCCTCGAGGGCCTCAACACGCTCGAGGCCGCCGACGCGGCGCTGCAGACGCTGGTCGACGACTTCCTCAGGGATCCGCGTTTCCCGAAGCGCGTGCGGGACCTGTGGGCCCCCGTGTTCCGCACCCGGGTCGAGGACTTCCCGGTCCCCTCGACGGCCCTCGGGCTCACTCCCGAGGAGCAGCCGGCGCTCTACGCGTCGATCGGCGAAGAGCCGCTGCAGGTGGTCGCCCGCGTGGCCGACGAGGACCTGCCGTGGACGGAGCTGGTCACGGGCAATTGGACCATGGTGGACGACACGCTCGCCGCCCACTGGCCCGTGGAGCGCGAGGGCTCAGGTGGCTGGACGCCCGCGCAGTACACCGATCGCCCCGCGGCCGGCCTGCTCTCCGTCAACGGGTTGTGGTGGCGCTACTTGAGCGACGGGGTCAGCTACGGCCGGGGCCGAGCCAACGCGGTCGCCCGCATCTTCTTGTGCGCCGACTTCCTCGACCGTCCCGTCGACTTCCCACGGGAGCTCGATCTCACCGACGAGGCGGCGATCAAGGCCGCAGTGCGCGAGAACACCGGATGCGTGGGCTGCCACTCGGCGCTGGATCCGCTCGCGGGATATCTGGCGGGCCTGCAGTACGCCGACCTGACCGGTCCCGAGCTCATCGCCTATCACCCGGAGCGCGAGCGGGAGTGGGGCGTGACCACGGAGTCCCATCCGGCCTTCTACGGGGAGGCGGGCTACTCCCTCGCAGACCTGGGGAGGCAGCTCGCGGCAGACCCGCGGTACGTCCAGTGCGCCGTGGAGCGGAGCTTCGAGATGCTCACCCGCCGCAAGCCCGATCTGTGGGCGCTCACGCGTCACCGCGAGGCGTTCCTGGCCGGCGGCCTCACCCTGCGTTCGTTGCTCCGGTCCATTGTGAGAGACCCGGCGTACCGCGACGCGACGGCGGAGCGCCTCATCACACCGGAGATCTGGGGTGATCAGCTCGAGGCGTGGACCGGCTATCGCCTTGTCAGCGCCGGAGCCGACCTCTTGGGCACCGACCGGACCGGGCTGCGCAGCCTCGCCGGCGGTGGCGATGGCCGCGCGGGCTCCAATTCGTCGGAGGTCCCCACCACCACCATGGCGCTGGTCTGGCAGCGCACCGCCGAGGCGGCCGCCGCGTACGCCGCAGCGAACCCGGAGGAGTCAGGCCTCTTCGAGGTGGACCCGAGCGTCCCGGGTGAGCCCGAGTCCCTCGGCGCGCAGCTCCGTGCGTGGCACCTTCGGCTCCATGGGCGCCCAATGGCGGAGGACGGCGTAGCGGCGACGTCGGCGCTCTGGGACACGTTGGCTGCGATGGACGGTCCCAGGGCCGCGTGGGCGGGTGTGCTCACCGCGCTCCTCCGCGACCCCGAGCTCCTGGTGTACTGAGATGTTCACGCGACGCGCTCTCCTCGGTGGCGCCCTGGCCTCGGCGCTGGTGGCCTCCGCTCGAGTCCCGTCCCCCGGCCCCCGCCGGCGCTTCGTCTTCGTGATCAACCGCGGCGGGTGGGACCCGCTCACCGCGCTCGCGCCGATGTTCGGGCGCGCGCAGATCGTCATGCCCGGGGCGACGGAGGCCGCTTCGGCGCATGGCCTCGAGTACGTCGCGTCCACGCTGCGCCCCTCGGTCACGCGTTTCTTCGAGGGCCACGGTCAGCGGGTGGCGCTGCTGCACGGCCTCTCCGTGCGCTCCGTCGCGCACGAGGTCTGCGAGCGCACGATGATGACCGGCGCTGCCACGGGCGACGCGGCCGATCACGCGACGCGCCTCGCCGACATCGCGCGCCCGTTGCCGCACCTCCTGCTCGCGGGGCCCAGCTTCCCGGGCGCGCACGTGGCCCGTGTTGCCCGCGCTGGCGAGACCGGGCAGCTCCAGCAGCTGGTCGACGGGTCGCTTCGGCTGCGCTCGGATCGGGCCACGTCGGGGCTCTCGACGCCGGCGTCCCGCGTCGTCAACGACTTCGTCCGCCGCCGCGCGCGCGCCGCGCGAGACGCCCGGCCGGGGCCGGTTCGCGCCGCGCTGGTCGAGGCGCTGGGTCGCGCCGAGCAGCTCGAAGACCTACGCTGGGACGTGGACTACACGTCCGATGGCACGCTGACCGGGCAGCTCGAGGTGAGTCTGGAGGTGCTGGCCCGCGGCCTCGCGCACTGCGTGACCGTGTCGCCCCTGGTCTCTTGGGACACCCACACGGACTCCGACAACCAGCAATCGCAGCTGTTCGAGTCGTTGTTCGCGGGGCTCGACAGCTTCGCTACGCGCCTCAACACCACCCTCGGCCCCAGCGGCGCGCCCTTGAGCGAGGAGGTGGTGGTGGTGGTGCTCTCGGAGATGGCGCGGACGCCCCAGCTCAACGCGGACCTCGGGCGCGACCACTGGCCGTGGACCAGCGCGCTCTTGTGGGGCCCGGGCGTCGCCGGCGGCCGAGTCCTGGGCGCCTACGACGAGGGTTATCGGGGCGTGGGCGTGGACGCCGCGGGCAAGCTGGACCCGTCGCGTGTGGGCACCTCGCCGTTGGAGCTTGCCGCAACACTCATGACACTAGCTGACCTCGATCCCGGGGAGCTCGGGGTGGCGCCGATCTCGGCACTGCTCTCGTGAGGGGCGCCGTCTTGCTCCTGGTGGCGGCCTGCGCCCAAGACGCGGCGCAGCCCTCGGACGCTGGCCCGTCCCTCGACCTCGCCGTCGACGAGTGCGCGAACGCACCGCCGGTGGCGTGGGCCAACTTCGCGCAGGGCTTCTTCATCGAGAACTGCCAGCCGTGCCACGCCACCAGCACCCCAGAGCGCTACGGCGCGCCAACGGGCGTAGTGTTCGACACCCTAGCGGACACCCTGCGCTGGGCCGACCGCGTCTTGGCGCGCACCGTCGAGGCGGAGAGCATGCCGCCGGCCGGCGGGGTGTCGCCGGAGGATCGGGAGCTCCTCGGCCTCTGGCTACGCTGCGGTATCGACAGCGCAGCCGTCGGAACGGCCGAAGAGTGACCTGAACGTCTGGGCGTGGGCCCCTCGCTCAGACGGCGTGTGGGGTGAAGACCAGTCCCACGGACGCGAAGTGGGCCTTCATGGCCTCGACGTAGGCCGTCTGGGCCTTGTCGAACGCCAAGAGCGCGAGGGCGAGTGCGGCGCGGCGGACCCGGTAGTTCGAGCGCTCCAGGCCGGACGCGAAGGTCCCCAAGGCGGCAGCCAACGTTCGATGTGCCGTGGCGAAGTCGCGGTTGGCGGCCGCGAACGCCGGCGCGGTGGGCAGGGCCTCGATCGCCGAGGCGTACGCTGCGATTGCCGGCACCAGCTTGTCGTTGACGTGCTGGGCGATGGGCCCTGGCTCCGTGTGCGCCCTGAGGGCCGCGAGCTCGGCGACCCAGGCGCCCCGCAACGCGTGCGCCGCGGGCGTGGCCGTGGAGTACCGCATGACCGCTTCGCGCGCGTCGAGGATCGCCTGACGCTCCGCGAGCGCGGCTTCAGCCCCGGCGCAGCCGACGAACAACCCGATGACGAGGAGCGCGCGCATGTCAGGGACAACTCGCGCGCGCTTCCAGGAGTTCCCGTTCACAGGATGTACCGCTCGAGGTTCTGGTCTGCGAGCAAGGGCGCGAGCCGCTCACGGACCTGGTTCCCGTCGATCCGGAGGGGCTCGCGCGGCAGCTCGGGCGCCTTGAACGAGATCTCCTCCAGCAGCTTCTCCATCACCGTGTGGAGGCGTCGCGCCCCGATGTTCTCCATGAGGCGATTCAGGTGCGCCGAGATCTCGGCCACCGCCTCGAGCGCGTCGGGCGTGAACTCCAGCGACAGGCCCTCAGTCTTCATGAGGGCCTGGTACTGACGCGGCAACGAGTTCTCGGGCTCCGTGAGGATCCGGAGGAGCTCGGCCTCGCCGAGGGGCGTGAGCTCTACCCGGATGGGGAAGCGGCCCTGCAGCTCGGGGATCAGGTCGGAGACCTTCGAGACGTGAAAGGCCCCCGCTGCGATGAACAGCACATGATCGGTGCGGATCGGCCCGTACTTGGTCGAGACCGTGGTGCCCTCGACGATCGGCAGGAGGTCCCTCTGGACGCCCCCGCGGCTCACGTCTGGGCCGTGGCCCCTGTCGCGCCCCGCGACCTTGTCGATCTCGTCGATGAAGATGATGCCGGTCTCCTCGGCGCGGGACTTGGCGAGGCGCAGGATCGTGTCTTGATCCAGCAGCTTGTCGGCCTCCTCCTCCGTAAACGTCTGGAGCGCCTCGGCTACGGTGACCTCACGGCGCTTCGACTTCTTGGGGAACAGGTTGCCGAGCATGTCTTGGATCTGGGTGTTGATCTCCTCGTTCCCTCCGGGGCCCGACAGAAGCTGCAGGCCCGCCGGCATCGCCATGGCCTGGACGTCGATGCGCACCTTGGCGTCGTCGTGGAGCCCCTCTTCGACCTCGCGCCGCAGCTCGATCGTCTCGGGTCTGGCCTTTCGCGCCGCCTCCGTGTCCTTCGGCTTGTCTCGTTCGATCGTTTGACGGATCTCGGGCTGCAGGAGCGTGACGACTCGATCCACCGCGTTGGAGCGCGCACGCGCGGCGACCGTCTCTCGCTGCTCACGCCGCACGGTGGCGATCGCGGCCTCGACCAGGTCACGGACCATCGAGTCCACGTCTCGCCCGACGTAGCCCACTTCGGTGACCTTGGTGGCCTCGACCTTCACGAACGGCGCTCGTGCGAGGCGCGCGAGTCGGCGGGCGATCTCCGTCTTCCCCACGCCGGTGTCGCCCACCATGATGATGTTCTTGGGCATGATCTCGTCGCGCATCGGCGGCGGGACCTGGCGCCTCCGCCAGCGGTTACGTAGCGCGATCGCCACGGCCTTCTTGGCCTCTCGTTGGCCCACGATGTAGCGGTCGAGCTCGCTGACGAGCTCTCGCGGAGTGAAGGAGGCCTCGACGGGCAAGAACTCGTCGTCGGTCGGGGCGGACATCAGAGCTCCTCGATGCTGAACGAGGTGTTCGTATAGACGCAGATGCTGGCTGCGATGGTGAGGGACTCCTCCACCATCTCGCGCGCCGTGAGGTGCGGGGCGTGCTTCACGAGGCCGCGGGCCGCGGCGCTGGCGAAGTCGCCGCCGGAGCCGATGGCGCACACCGCACCGTCGGGATCGATGACGTCGCCGTTGCCGGAGAGCAGCAGCGTCTTGGACTTGTCTACCGCGAGGATGAGCGCCTCGAGATGGCGCAGCGCACGGTCCGTGCGCCACTGCTTGGCGAGCTCCACGGCCGCGCGTGTGAGGTTGTTGCTGTGGTCCCTGAGCTTCACCTCGAA